>OIZO01000177.1_pt1 | contig 51222 bp, 51 predicted proteins | sample 1588551 | NCBI WGS metagenome assembly OIZO01 (sample SAMN03283271) | human gut metagenome | biome: human-associated habitat; material: feces | host: Homo sapiens | place: Peru | collected 2012 | reverse complement strand
CAAAGAACATCAGAAGACTTGCGGTAAGCGCACCCTGCTCAAGAACCTTCTTCGGGCTCCACGACGGTTCTCCATCGCCGTATTCGCCGAGTCTGCCGCCGGTGGAATCGTCCACATCCTTATCCGTCGAGGCAAATCCGCCCTTATAGTCGCCGCTGCTTTTGAGATTCCAATGAGAGGTAAATTCTTTCACCTCGCCGCTCATCATGGCGACCGCGTCACCGTAGGATTTGAAATACGGCTTGCCGCTATCGTCAAGTGCCGGCGTCAGCGCGTCGTTTTTATTGATCAGGGTATCCAGCAGCTTATAGGTCGTGCTGCCTTTTTGGGCATACAGGGTCAGTCCGAGGATTTTGTCGTTGTCGGAAAGGTCCCGCAAATACTGAAAGGTTTCCCAGCTTTCTTCGTTTATCCCGATATCGTAGTTGCCCAGCACCGTGTCGTACCAACCGAACGCCGTGAAATCGATGAATGTCATATTATCCGGCAATTTAATATCCCGCAGTGATATACAGCCCTCAAAGGCGCCCATGGCGATCCAGTCGAGCTTTGGCATTTCGGGTATACTGCAAAGGGAAACGTTATTCTGAAATGCGTATTTTTCTATGTATTCAAGGTTTTTGCAGCCCGAAATTTCAAGCAGGTTAACTGAGCTTAACCGCCGTATGCAGGTAACATTATCATTCACATAAACCTTTTGAAGATTGTGATTTTCAATGTCCAGACCGATGATTTTTACGTCGCCGTAAAGCGGAATATTAACTTTTTCCGGCACGGCTACTTCTCTGCTTTTGCCCAGATACGTGGCAAAACCGCAAAGCTCGCCGGTTTCATATTCTGCCATCAGATCGGTAATGCGCCAATCGGTAAGTTTTGAATAATCATAGTTGTACCATTGCTGCGAGCGGTCGGTTTTGCACGCGACAATATAGCCGTCAACCTGCCGCTCGGAAAAATAGACGCGCGTCATATCCTTCACAGTATCCCATGCCGGATCTTCGGCAGATGCCGGTTTGTTGATAACCTGACGCAGTCCGGTATAGTCAAACTGATAAAATGTCCATGCGCCGGATACATCCCAGTTGCCGATAGGGTCGTTGGTGTCCGGTTGTTTGGCTAATGGCTCCGGCAGAGCCTTGCCGGAATTAAGAAAGTACCATTCTTCCCCATCAGGTCCCAGCATAACGCCAATTTCCGGCGGCGCAACCGTATTTCCGCCGTTACTGATACCTCCCGTACTCGGCATATGCTCAAAGTCATCCTTCGTGGGGTAATAAAAACCGCAATCTGCAAGGAAAGCGTTATCGTGTTCGGAAATATACTGAAAATAATCCGCCATCGTCGTTCCGTCTATACCCAATTCGTCCTTGCTCTTATTGGCGTTTTCGTGACCCTCTTGTGCGGAGCCGCTGCTGAACTGATGGAAACAACCGGGACAGTAATAGCCTTTTATATACCGTATTTTGTTTCCGACACGCTCAATAATTCCGGGAATTGTCCGAAGATAGTCGTTTTCTTCCTCAACATAGTAGGGCTTCATTACATCGCCGTGCCCGGAACAGCGATAAATTAGCCCCGGCACTTGGGCGGCATTGCCGTCGGTAAGACCGTAATAATCCTCATCAAGCACGGTATGACCGTTTTCCCTTGCCGAAGCAGTCATCGGCAGAAGAGACATGACCGTTACCGCCGCAAAGACTGCGGTCAGCAGCCGCGCCATTCGTTTTTTGTGATTTTTATGCTTCATATGCGTTTCTCTCCTTCTTCAAGGCTGAGTATATCGGCTTATATATCAACTGCCTTTGCTTATAATTATATTGGCAGAAGGCTTTTTTGTATATAAGGGAAGTCCGCCAATCTGCGAAAAACGGGGTGGCGGACTTCCGCCATTCTTAAAAACCATCCGAAACGCTGCCTGTTTTCCCGACAAAAAGCAAAAAAGTCCTCCCGCGCAGGCGGGAGGAAAGGATGCTGTCTGTTATATGGTGTTGTAAAGAGAAACAAGTCCGATTCGGGATTTTGTCCCGGTTTTTTCGTATAAGGCGGAGACATATCGTTCCAGGGTTCGTCTGGACACGTACAGATTATCGGCAATCGTCTGCAAGCCGTCCTCGGTGTTTACCAGCAGCCCGAACACCTCGGCTTCTCTCGGTGTCAGTGAGAACTGCTCCGACAGCTTTTGCAGCCTTTCGCTGTCGCTTAATTTATTTGTGTCTGTTGCGTCAAGCTTCTCAAAGAAGCTTCTTCTCATATTCGTATAAACGAATGCGGTGACGCTGGCGAGGACGAACAGGATCAGCTCAATGGTAGTGATTGCAATGTTATTGCCGGAATCGAGCAGCGCAAGGGAGGCTCCCGTGATTGCCACGGCAATAAGATTATTAACGGCTCTGCCGAGCCCCGCCCACAGCTCCGGCATTTTTGTGTACCGGGCGATCTCCATGAAAGAAGCAGTAAAGAAAACAGCGAAGAATCCTGCGGACAGATAAAATATAATCAGCCCTACCGTAAACGGTCCGGCAAACTCAAGAACAACAAGACAGATCGTAGACAGAATCATGACGCAATACATGATCATGCTCATATACTTTCTGCCTGCAATGTCAAACAAGAAACCGGCAAGGAGTCCGCTGAGTGCAAGAAGGATTCTCGGCCACTGCCCGATATTCACCGCACCGCTTGCATGGTATAGGGTGACCGCATTATCCAGCGTGCTGAAAATGCAGGTCAGCAGTGCAACGAAAAGGATGAGAACGACAGCGATCTTTAATCCGCTTGCACCGGTATCCTCATTTGTTTTTCCTTTTGAACAAGCCGGAACGATACTGTTACTTTCTGCCCGTATCAGCGTGACAGCCAATAACAGGATAAAGGCGGAAAGAATACCCGCTTCAAGAGCCGCTGTATGAATCAGATTGTTGTTGGCGATCTGGAGCAGGGCTCCGAGCATATAGGAAACACCCACCAGCCGTGCGAGATAGGTGTTGTCCTCCAACAGACAAAGGGATTTGCAGAACACTGCGCTTCCGAAGGCACCGAGAAGCAGAAACAGTAACAGCCCCATGCACAGTGTAAGCACATAAGAACTGTGGCGGCATATCAGAAACAGGCATACAACGGACAGGATCGCCGCACACATAGTAACCGCAGATTGTAGCTTCCCCTTGCAGACCCGGCAGAAAAGAGGATACAGAACAAAGCCGATCACGCTGATACCGAGTGCATAGTTTTGAGCGGATACCGACTGATTGCCCGAGACGATACGGGAAATCATATCGACAAATAAAAACTCCGCCCCTAAAAAGATAAAGGTAAACAGGCTCATCAGCAGGACGGCCTTTGTGTAGGAATTTCTATTTTCTTTATTAAAGGCGTCGCTTTGCCTGATTTTTTTCAAAATGCTGTTCATACTCAAACCTCTTACTCACTGTCGGACACGAATTCCATCATGTCATTCGGCGTACAATTCAGCGCTTTGCAGATCTTTCCCACGGTTTCAACCGTGATATTTTCATTCCTGACCATTTTGGAAATGACATAGTTGCTGATACCCGCAGCCTTTTCCAGATCCTTCTTCTTCATATCCCTGTCAATCAGCAATTTCCAGAGCTTTTTATAGCTTATATCCATACCGTCAACCTCGATTCAAACAGGATTTACTCAGAAAACAGGAGCAGCCGACTTTGACTGTTGAGAATATAATAACATATTTTTCGAAAGAACACAAGGATTTACAAAGCGATAGATTTATTTTTTGCGGTTTTTAGCTTCTCCGCCGCAGAAAAGAAAAAGACGAACCGCATTTGATAGGCGCCTCCCAAAGGGTCTAACTTTTGGGGTGCATATCAGTTCCAAACGGTCCCCTTTTTTATTGATTTATATATAGCACAAATGCGCATTGAAAGGCTTTGTTATCGGGCAGATTGCAACCAAGACGATATAGAGATTGCTCATTACAGATCAAAGTCCAGCTTTGCAAAGCTACAGAATAAGCGTAAATGCTTCTCGCATCTACGCTTCAAATACTGTTATTTTATAGTCTGATAATTTCTATTTCTCTTTTTTCTGCCATATGCAAACACCTTGCAGCTCCGCCGCCCTCATGTTCAACATAGGCTATCAATGCGTCGGAATTGTCGATCATCCACTGATTCCGTTTTGTTATCGCCGATTTTGGGTGTACCCTCCATAACTCATTGGGATAAATAATATCGTTGTAATAGTCCTCATAGTATTTCATATCGGCAACCGGGTATGGAATCACAAGGCTTAAGCTGCTGTTATCATCTCTATGATTCTTTTGAACTGTTTTGATTACACTTGCCGCCATTAAGTCAAAGTCTCCGTTCCTGCCAATCATAAACTCAACATATTCGTGAGTATCTATCAGTTCACGAACAATCACTTCAAGTCGGTCCTGCAAATGACAATCTTCTATATACCTGTGCCCAATCAAACTTACCCTATATGGTTCAAAAAACATATGCTTTCATTTTCCTTTGTATAAAAGTACACCTTAATACAAATGCCCAAATGACGGTGTTGCTTTATTTGACGAAAGCGTTTTATTGTGATAGAATGGAAAAGGAGATTGAAAACAAGCCGAATTTCGGTTGTATTTCGACTTTGAGAGTACAAAAAAATCACTGTAAAAAGGTGTACTTTTTTACAGTGATTTTTATTTTTCGCTATTCAGTGTAGCCCGATATTCCCGTAGCCGATGATAAAATGTTGACTCGCACATACCGCACATTTCGGCTGCTTCATAAGACTTTATAATCCCGTTTTCCCATTTCTGCACAATCTCCGGAAAGTTGGGCGGAGCTTTGATTACAGGTCTGCCGAATTTCATACCGTTTGCTTTTGCGGCGGCAATTCCTTGTGCCTGCCTTTTTCGGATATTCTCGCGTTCGTTTTGTGCGACGAAGGATAGGACTTGCAAAACAATATCCGCAAGGAATGTACCCATCAAGTCTTTACCTCGCCTTGTATCCAAAAGCGGCATATCAATCACCGAAACATCAATCTCCTTTTCCCGTGTTAGGAATCGCCATTGGCTTTGAATTTCCTCGTAATTTCTCCCGAGCCGATCTATACTTAGAATATAAAGCACATCGCCTTTTTTTAGTTTCCGAAGCAACTTTTGATACATTGGTCTGTTGAAATCCTTTCCGGACTGCTTATCCTTATATATATTTTCTTCGGGAATGCCGATGTTACGCATCTCTACCATCTGCCGCTCTTCATTCTGATCGAGTGAGGATACCCGTACATAGCCGTATTCTTTCATGTTTTCTCATCACCTCGCATTCATATTATTTTACCAAAACAATGCGTTCTGTTCTTTGTTTTGTTCGCACATATTCGTATACTCATATTTTGTACAAAGTCAATCCAAAAAAAAAGCCGACAGTCTCCGGGGAAAGAAACTGTCGGCTTTTCAAATTCAGTCGTTAATACGCCGGTACACCGTACCCGAGTATCTGATACTCACCGATAGGTCTGCAAGAAGTCTGACATTGATCGTCCCAATTACCTTCAATGGTATAGACATAACCGTTTTCTACTTTCCAAACGATGGCGGTATGATCCGCCTGCCCGTCAAGTCCGTTTTTAGCCCAATCATAGAAGATAATCATTCCCGGTGACGGTTCTGCCGAACCGTCAAGCCACTGTCCGCGCTCCTTAAACCAATTTACGCCGGTGGAAGTCCCTGCATACTTCGGAATAACACCTGCGTCAATATAGCCGCATTCATTGGCGCACCACGAGACAAAGCAACAGCACCACTCAACACGAGAACCGAAACCGTACCATCTCCAATAAGGCTCGCCGCCTTTGTTACCGAGTTGAGAAAGTGCAACCGAAACAATATCCTCGCCGCCGGCATAATAACCGTACAGAACTCCGTCCCACATCTTTTTGTTTTTATCCGATAGAAGCTCTCTGAGCTGTTCCTTTTGCTCATCGGTAAAACCGTACTGCTGCGCCATTTCATCCGGCGTTTTATGCGTTACCCGAATATACAGATAAGTTCTCGTGACGCTTTCTGTTACTTCAACAATATTACCGTTGCCGTCATCAGTCTCGCTCACAACATTCTCTGTCTTTGACGCCGTATTAAAGGATATTTCATTCATTGCCCAAAAGACTTCCTTTAATATCCGCCGTTTGCTCTCGTCGATAGACGCAATCTCCTGCGGATTGCTCGGATCTCCCGCCGTTTTTACTGCATAAACGGAAAGAACATCGGGCCATACGGCACGGGTGCCCGACATTTCAAGAACATCGTAAGCAACCGTTCCCTTTGTCTCGTTTATTTTCGCCTGATACTCGGCGTTCATATCCGAAATAACAGTCTGCATATTAAGTCCGTTACCCGTATCGTCACCGCTGAAGAAAATACCGAAGCAAGATCCGGCAATCAAAGCGATAAGGCATATCACCACGATAATAACAACTGCAACCCATCCGCCTGCGGCTATGGCTGCAACAAGCGCCTTTATTCCTGCAATCGCCGCTTTTACTGCGGCGGCTATGGCTTTTGCCGTAACAACTGCCGCCTTGTACGCCGCTTGCGCTGCCTGACGAGCCGCCTGTGCCGCCATTTTTGCGGCTTTTGCAGAAGCTTCCGCCGTTTTCTTTGCGGCTTTGGCGGTTTTCTCTGCGGTTTTTATCGTTGTTTTCGCTGTCTGCTGTGCCGTTTTTACGGTACGCTGACCTGTCTTAATACTCTTTTGCAGGGTTTTGGTTGTTGCTTTCCCCGTAGATTTTGCGGTTTGCTTTATACTGTCCGCTTCTTTTCGGGTTCGGCGAATCTCCTTATACAGTCGCTTACCGCTGTCATAAGTTTTCTTGGCAGTTTTCCGAGTTGCCTTTCCGGTATCTTCGACAGCCCTCTCCGCCATATACTTGATTTTGTCCTCGGCGTATTCATCAGGTGTAATTTGCCCGTCATCGGAAAGATTTTGTACTTGGTCTTTGGTTCGGATCGCCGTGTTTTTTGTTGCCTTTGCAAGTCCTGCCGCGCGGTCAAGTGTTTTTATATCCCGTTTGCTTTCCCTTGTTTTGATATCTTTCATCGGGACACCTCGCTTATCTCACATTGTCTTTGATAGGCGTAGGAGTATCCTTTTCGGCTGTCTTACCGTTTAAGAAATCAAGATCGGCTTTCACCGAATCCTTAATACGGTTGTATCTTAACTTATCGGCAAGATTAAGCGATTTGTGTTCCAAAGCCGAGAATCCGTTGCTCATTTTGGCAAAGAGATTTTGAAGTCTCGCAAGCACACCCTTGTCATACTTTGTAAGCTCATTTTCCTTTGCTTCTTTACCGAAAAAGAATCTGCCGGCATTGATAAGATGCTTTTTTGCGCCGCTGAGTTCCATTCGTGCGTTCTGCACATTCTGAACATTTCCGTTCATGGAGACGGCGAAGCTGTGAAAGACCTTGCCGAGCTTATCGAGCGTTTCGGGAATTTTCATTGCCTTTACAGCGTTTTTAAGTGCTTCCTTGCCTTTTTCCCGAAAGGCTTTCATCGCGTTTGCCGCAGAAGCAATCAGATTGTTTTTCGCCTTTGAAATGGCAGCAACACCCTGACGGATTTTTCCGTCCGCCGTCTGGATAAGGTTTTCGCATTTAGCCTTGACGGAGCTGTTATGAATCATATTGACTTCCTTACGCATTTCCTGCATTTCGACAAGCATTGCGGAAAGTGTATGCTCCATATCTCCGATATAAGAAACAAGGGCGGAAACCTCGCCCTTTTCCTTATGCATACCGTTTTCCTCGAGCGTTTCGAGCAGTTCGACAATCTGCGGATTGTTTTTTAACTCATCCATTTTTCATCCTCCTCTCACTGTTCTCCGGGCTTGGTTGTCATCAAGCGATAGAGCTGCGTATTCTTCGGAAATTTGTTGACAAACGGAACGAGCGCCGAGCCGACCTTCATAAGTCCGCGTCCGGCTTCCACATTGGTAATATACGAAATCTGCGTGTCCGAGATATTGAGCAGTTCTGCAAGCTTGATTCGGTCGGTAGATGCCTGATTGAGCATAATAACAAACTCACTGTTTGCAAGCATAGTACGTGCAGTATGGCTCTGCAAAAGGTCATCGACATTCTGCGTGATACCGGTACAGAAAGCACCGTATTTACGAACACGCTTCCAAAGGGTAAACAGAAAGTTTGCCGAATACTCGTGCTGAAACAAAAGGTAGATTTCGTCGATGATAATAAATGTGTTTTTGCCCTTTGCGCGATTGGCGGTAATACGGTTGAGGATACTGTCAAGCACAACGAGCATACCAATCGGCAAAAGCTGTTTTCCGAGATCGAGAATGTCGTAGCAGATAAGACGATTGTTTACATCTACATTGGTTTCTTTCGCAAATGTGTTAAGCGAACCGTCCGTGAAAAGCTCAATGGCAAGGGCGATTTCCTGTGCTTCGGGTTCGTCCTGTTTGAGCAGATCCGCGCGGAAGTCCTTTAAGGTCGGAACCTTGCCTTTATATCCGCGCTTACGGTAATTTCGATATACATTCTTTGCACAGCGGTCAATGAGCGACTTTTCCTGTGCGCCGAGACTTCGGCTGCCGATAAGCTGTTCGCACAATGAAAGAATAAACTCGGATTTCAAAATAAGCGGATCTTCGCCGTCACCGTAATCGCTGTTCATATCCATTGCGTTGATATGATTTTTGCTCGTTGCGGAAATGTCGATTATCGCACCGCCCATAGCCTTTACAAGCGGAGCATATTCGCGCTCGGGATCAATGATAATAATATCCGAATCGCCTGCAAGCATAAGGTTTGCAATCTCGCACTTTCCGGTAAAGGATTTACCCGAGCCGGACACGCCGAGAATAAAAGAGTTGCCGTTGAGCAGACACTTGCGGTTTGCAATAATCATATTGTTGCTGATGGCGTTCTGCCCGTAATAGATACCGTGCTCATGCGCGACCTCCTGAACCTTAAACGGCATAAATACCGCAAGGCTTTCGGTTGTCAGTGTTCTTGTAGCCTGAATCTTTTTACACCCGATGGGAAGCACGGTGTTAAGCCCGTCGGTCTGCTGAAATTTCAAAACGGCAAGCTGGCACAGGTGCCGTCTTGCCGTCGAAAGTATGGTTTCTGTATCCGCATCGAGCTGTTCTTTGCTGTCTGCCATGTGAGCCATTGTAACGGTTGCACACATCATACGCTGATCGCGGGTGGTTAGGTCATTCAAAAATTCCTTGCTTTCTTTACGCTGAAGCTCCATATCATAAGGAACTACCGCCGAGAAATTGTTGTTCTGGTTCTGCTTTCGCTGCCAATTTGTTATATTTGTCTCCACCCCGAGCAGCCGATTCTCAACCTCTCGTACCGCTTCGTCCATCGGGATAGGAACAATATCTATGGAAAACATCATATTGCGGTTAAGCTCGGTAAGCTCCGAAACCATACTGTCCTTAATATATGATGCGTAATCCTTTAAGAAAAGCACACGCACATATTTCTCGCCGAGCTTTATATAATCGTCGGCGCGTTCCATAGAATCGGGACAGATATAGTCCTTGAAGCTGTGTCCCTTTTTCATCATATCCGAAAGATCAAAACGGAAGCTTTCTTCTTCGCCTGCACGGTAAAAATCGTGAAGCAAACGGAGCTTTTCTTCGGCGTCCAATTCCTCACACTTTGAACCGAGAGCAGAGAAATGTGCTCGCAGATCGGATGCGATACGGGAGAAATAGGTTCGCGCTTCCTCGATATCTTTTTTGACGACCGAAACGGTCAGATATTTCTCTTGAATAATGCCGTTTGCGTTGCTTGCCTTATCAAGCAAAATATTATTGTATTCCTCACGGTAGCAGTCAAGCTCATCACCGTTTTTCGGAATAAGGATTTCCTTCTCAAAGTTCACCTTGTTGATACGGCGATTGTTGATTGTAAGCTTTGTGGTCGCACCGCTGTCAAGACTGTTGAGCAGCTCGGAATAGCAAAGAAACATCGTTTCTTTATCCTCCTTGCCGGCAACAAGGTAATTGATATCGGTAAACCGAAAGGTCTTTGCAAACTTATTGCCGACCTTAAAGATACCGTCCTCCCAAATAGCTGTAATGGGAATATAATCGTGAACCGATTTCGGGACGGTATATTTTTCTTTATCCTGTTTGAGCATTGCTTTGAGTGACTTCATCATATCGTTTTCTTTTCCTCCTTCTGTGTTTTTTTCGTTATCTCTGAATAGAGCGTATCACATTCAAATTTCACCTTGACGGGTTCAATGAATTTTGATTTAAGCCATACCTTTGCTAACTGCTCGGCAGTCATACCGTTATAGGTCACAAAGCCGCAGGCGATAAAGGGAGCAGCGCCGAGCATACACATCCACGAGAGCGTTTCCACACCGAAAAACGGCTTTAAGATAAAATACATTCCTACCGCCATACCGCAGCCGATAACTGCAAAAATGAACTGTCGCATCGACAGTCCGAAAAACATTGATTCCGTGTAGTTCCTTATTTCACGGTTGATTTTAATTTCCAAATAGATTCCTCCTTTACAGTCCCATCATTTCGCGCACAATGCGGTCCGCCATCTTTACAGATCCGACGAGGACCAGCATATTAAAAATGAGTTCCCCGACATAGCTCCACACCTGCGTCACCGCCGCTGCCGAAGTATCGACTGTGGGCGGACTTGAAGCAAACACGGAGAATATGATACAGGCAAGTACGATAATAGCCCCTTCAAGAAGCACCGCACAGTAGCTTTTCAAAAATGTCTTTCCGACATTCTCGGTAGGCTGTCCTGCAAAGGTAGACAACGGAATCGGCGCGATTGCCGAGTACATATAGATTTTGAAAAAGCGTCCGTATACGCTCATAATCATTATGAATGACAGCACCGTAATAAACAGCCCGCCAATCAGAGTCACCGCCCATAGCGGTATCGACTCCCAAAATCCGCAGTTTTCCACTGCGTCAATAATTGTTTGCGGCAGTGTTGCTCCGGAATTGCTTGCAATACCGGACGCCATCATTATTTTTGAAATAACGCCCTGCACAATCATCATCAGTTTAAGCAGCAGTTCAAGACCGTAAGTGATTACGCCCTTTGCAAGAGCAAAACGGACAAACAGTTTTAAGACATGCTCCGGCTTTTTTACTTCGGTAAAGCTGCCGCAAGTCTTGATTATTCCGACTACAAAAAACAGAACGAGCAAGGCGTATCCGATAGCCTGCAATGCTCCGTGAATAGACAGGATTACCTGCCATATTGCGCCGCCCTTGAAGGTTTCGGGCGATTGGGTGAGCAAAGTCCATATTTCCGCAAGCTTTCCGTTCCAGGTATCAAGTGCGTTCTGTAAGTTTTGAACTACCCAATTATCGCTCACATTCATTCCTCCTTTCCGACAAATAGGGGGCAGGCCGTTTGCGACCTGCCCCGTGCGCCGTATCTTATTTATCTGCTGTCCCGGTCGGGCGAACTGCGGATCACTCCGTACACATCGTCAACGAAGTAACGCCCGGAAAAGGGATTGTATATAGCGTGACATTTCACGCCGTTATACTCGGCAAGATAATCGTTGTCTCCGATGCGTTCGATAATCGTCGCCTCACCGAGCACATTGGTTTCTCCCTGTTTCAGAGAGTGGATATAGCACTCGCATTTTTCCATGTGTGTCCTCCTTTTTAGCCCGTAATAAGATTCAAGATTTCCTTTGCGAAGGTAATAACAATACCGCCCGCAACAGTCAAGAATCCGTTGGCTCGCTGCGACGGATCGTGAGATTTAAGGGAAAGTCCGACCTGCACGATACCGAAACCGAGCATGATAAGACCGATAGCGCGGATAAGTCCGAAGATAAAATCGGACAGATTGTTTACAACGGTCAGCGGATCATCATTTGCCGCAAATGCCGTAAGAGACATAGTGAACATAAGCGCAAGTGCAAGAACGATTGCACAGTAGACGCCAAAACCCTTTCTGACTTTTCCCGTCATCGGGAGCTTAGCGGTGCGCTTTTTGAGAACTGATTTCTTCATAGTTTTCTTCCTCCAATTTTTCATTTTTTAAGATTTCCTCAATTTCTTCCTCGGTGAGAATAGCGAAATCGCCGACCTCATCGGTAAGTTCAAACGGTTCCATTTTAAGGACAGAACTGTCAAAGCTGATACTGCCGATGCTGTAATTCGGTCGGGCGTGTTCATAAGGCTCTGCGCCGCCGTCCGCCGAGAGTTTAATGTTCGGGTGCTTCAAGATATCGTACTTCAAATCCATAATCGGTCGCTCACCTCTAATGAAGAGCAGAGCGTATTTGTTATCCATCATACGAACCTCGTCGGGCGTCATAAGCTCGCGCCCGGTTATCTGCCAATTCGTTGAATAATTTCCGTTGCGTCCTTTTGATTGCCCGTAGGTGTTCATATCAATGGTTTCTTTACCGAGCAGCTTAGAAACATATTCATGCGTCGATTGCTCGTTTCCGCCCAGATACAAAAACTCGTCGCAGTTGCCGACTATCGACTCCCATTCTTTTTCAAAGAGTTTTTTAAGCTGTGCCAAATTCTGAATGATAATGCTGACAGAAATCTCTCGGCTTCGCATTGTGGAGAGCAGCTTATCAAATTCATCAGGGAGCGCGACGTTCGCAAACTCATCCATGACGAAATGCACATGCACGGGCAGCCTGCCGCCGTGTTTGACATCGGCACTGTAATAAAGCTGTTGGAAAAGCTGAGTGTAGAGCATACCGACTATGAAATTGTAGCTTGAGTCGTTATCGGGAATAACCGCATAGATAGCGGTTTTCTTTTCGCCGAGCTTATCAAGCTCCATCTCATCCGATTGTGTAATCGCCGCAAGGCTGTCGAGGTTGAACTTTTCAAGCCTTGCCACAAGGGTTATTTGTATAGATTTAAGCGTTTTGCCCGAACCGGAACGATAGTTGCGATAATATTTAAGGGCAATATGATCGGGGGTTCGGTCGGCAAGACGGGCAAACAATCGGTCGAGCGGTGACATAAATCCATCGTCGTCCTCTTTGACTTCCCCCGAGCGAATCATTTCCATAACCATAGGAAAATTCTGTTCCTCGGGCGGCGCTTCGTAATGAAGGAAAAATACAAGTGCCAATAAAAGCATCATTGCCGCCTGATCCCAAAACGGGTCCTGCGACTGACTTCCTTTGGGCGTTGTGTTCTTAAAGATGTTTGTCACGAGCTTTTGAATATCATTATCCGAGTGAAGATAAACGAACGGATTGTAGCAATAACTCTTATCCATATTGATTAGATCAAGCACCTTAATGTCATAGCCCTTTGATTTTAGGAGATTGCCCGTATCGCGGACATTTTCACCTTTCGGATCGAGAATAACAAAGCTTGTGTTAGCCTGCATAATGTTCGGTTTGGCATAGAATCTTGTTTTACCTGCACCCGAACCGCCGCACACAAGAACATTTAAGTTTCGACGATGCTTTCTGCCGTTCAAACCGATTTTGGTTTTCTGCGTGAGGATTTTGTTTTTCTCGGGTTCTGCCTTATTCTCATACTTTTTGTTTACCTGTCCGGCATTGCCCCAATGTGCCGAACCGTGTTCTTCACGGCGGCGATAATTTCTCGCGGTAGACAGATAAATTCCTATTCCCATTGCATAAGCGCATATAAAAATGAGGACAGCTTTTACACTGTCCTCGCACCATACGATATGAAATGGGTTACTGAATACAACCGCAAGATTTCTGATGAGGTTCGGAAGTCCCGCACCGATAGCAGGAGCTGCAAGCAGCCCCAGCCATACGGTCGGAATCAACCCTAAACAGTAGAGAATAACATTCGTCCGAGAGAATTTATCTTCCCTCACGGTCTGCCTTTCGTTTTTCTTTCTTAGTAGGGGCTTCAATGGCTTTAATGAGCAGTTCGTTTATATCCTCGGTAGGCTTGCCTTCCTCCATATATTCGGTTCGCGCCTTATTGATACAGCCGACAAGCAAACGGTGCTCAAAATCGTCCATTGTCATAATTCGCTTTGCTTCCGTCATTGCGAAGCCTCCTTATCTTGCGCCGTCATCTTTGGAGCGTTTTGCTTTCTGCTGTTCCTCCATTGCACGGCGCATATCCTGAGATACCTCGTTAGCGGAATCGCGAATCTTATCAAGCTGACCTCGAATTGTTTTCGGCTCAGCTTCCTTGAAGCGGTCCGGGGCTTTCTCAAAATTATAATCGCCGGTATCAAAGCCGCTGCGTTCGCAAAGGATATATGACGCGCAATAGGCGGTAAAGGAACAGTCCTCACGGCTGACGCCGTCCTTTGCAAAGTTTGCGATTACAATTTCCTGTGACAGACTTCGGAAAATGTCATATCCGTCAAGTCCCTGACGGATATAAATTGCATCGTCCTTCGGCACATATCTTGCGCAGACATTACCCTCAAGCTCATTCGTCATACGAATGTCGCAGGGGGATGAGGCAATCAGTGCTTTCAGCACTCTGCGTTCGTCCGGTTCTCTGCGTGAATAACCGCGCTGGCTGTTGGTTTGCGAAACATCAAACATCCTTTTGACATTGACCGAGAAGCCTGTCGTTCCGTCCTCACGGGTAAACTCATTTCCCGGTTCAAGCAAGGTGATTGCCTTTTCGCCCCTATGAACAAACACGCCTTTTTCTTTCCAAGTCTCAAAATCGGCAAGGTAAGTGGCTTCATTGTTCTGATAGGCAATAAGCAGTGCATTGCTGACCGAGTATCTTCCGAATCTGCTCTGAACGAGCAGATAGTCACGGAAAGTCTCGCAGTTTTCAACCGCTTCCTTGGTAGCGGTATCAAGCAGTTCAAAAGCGTCGGCTCGTTCCTGCTGCTTTTTTGCCGCCCATTCTTCTTTGTTATACGAACGCTCGGACTTACTTTCATTTTTCTCGCCGCCGGCGGTGAAAAGATCATCAAAATTATTCATACATTATCTCTCCTTCGATTTTTTCTTTTTGGCCGGAGCTTTGTGCTCGGCTGTTTTTGTCGGGCTGTTTTTGGTCTTGCCTTTCGGCTTTTTTTCTCTGTCCATTTCCTCGCGTATTTCTTTAAGCTCTTTACGCACGGATGGGCGGCGTTCCTCGGCGTTTCGGGTGTCAGCCGAACGGTCCTTTGAATCGCGATTGCTCTTTGAAGAAGGCACGGACTGATTTTGTTTCTCTGTCCGTGCCTCTGTGGGGTTTACGGTATGCGGCTCCTCCTTTGTGGGGTTAGGCTTTGCCATCACCTCATCGAGAAATTTATCCGCTTCGCTTTTATCCGGTGCGGTGCGCTTCGGAGCGTCCTTTTCCTTTGTCTTTTCAGGGTGAACATCTGCGACGCTTTCGGGAACAAGACCTAAGCGTTCAAAAATACGGTCAATTTTTGCCTTATCCTCCGCCTTAACCATAACCTCGGTGATACCGTCGTTTTTGTTTCTGTCCTTGAGCACGGTATAGATCATACCGTACTTTTTTGCCTGCTCACAAAACCTTTTCAGATTTGCGTCCGCCACCTGATAAATTTCAAGCTTCTTACCGGACTTTACAAGATTGGAAAGCCGCATCTGGCCTTTTGTTTTCTTGGTTTGTTTAGACAAATCCTTTAAGGCTTTGAAAAGCAGCTTTGCAACTTCTTTTGACGCGGAGCCTGTAATTTTTAATGCGGCTTCGGCTCCGTTAAGACTCATTCGTACTACCTGTTCTGCCGCTTCTGCTGATGTGTTCATTCTTTAACCTATCCTTTCCTCTGAATTTTTCGTCCTCGATTCGGGTGAGCTTTTCACGTACCGAGTCCATACGCTCTAAAACACCGTCGCAAGCGTTTATCTCACGGCGTAGTTTTTTAAGCTGTCTTGAGTAAATGTCGATGTTGTATTTTGTTTTGCTTATCATTGTTTCGTCGCCGGCACGAATTGCCCGCTTTAAGGCATTTCGCATATCATGCCTGAGTTTTATTACTTCCGGGATTTGTGCCGTTGCTTTTTCACGGAACGCTAAAAGCTGCTCTTTGGTTTCAATCTTGTGCTCGGTCAGCATCAAAAGTTGATCGGAATAGCTTCGCATTTTGCCCTGATCCTCACGAACAAGAAAGCTCATTTTTTTGTTTGTGTTCGGTCTTTCCGTCGTGATTTTCAAAGCCGTAACGAAGCAGTGATAAACCGCCGTGTAATTCATAGCCGCAACGCGCTCGGTTTGTCCGTCAAAAATCTGTTGCGGCGATTCCTGCAGCGGAACTTCCGGGAACTCGGGATATTCGTTATACAGGATACGCTCAAAGATTTCCTCCGGCGAATAACCCGGACCGAGAGAATTGAAACGCACAAAGCGCTCTGAGCCTATATGCTTTATTTTCGGATACTTGCCGCTTTGGTCTATGATAAATCCCATCTGATCCATTGCGTCAAGAAATTCAAGTCGGCTGCCCGAACCGCTTACGGCAATATCTATGGCTTCTCGGATAGTACCGCGCACAGTCGGTCTGCCTTCAAATTCAGCTTTCCATTCGGCATAGCTTTTGCCTTTGGTTTTCGGTTTCTCTATAACAGAAAGACCGTACTCTTTGCAGAGCCGGTCCGATTCCTCACGCATACGATTGTAGGTTTCTTTGTTATCATAGTACCGTTTGCCATCTGTATATGAAACTGAATTAAGTGCAAAATGATTATGATAATGTCCCGTGTTGCAATGAGTGCTCACAACAACTTGAAATCTATCTCCCCAAAGTGCTTTTGCAAGTTTCACGCCGATTTCATGTGCTGTTTTTGCATCAACCTCACCGGCAGCGAACGATTGATAACCGTGATATGCGACTATTCCTCCTGTCTTTTTCCAAAGTCTTTTTGCGTCCATAAATTCATTCACGGCGTTATTCTCATCACAGTTCACGCCTGTAACAAATAAATGCTGTTCGGTTTTCATCGAATCAGCATCGTATTCAATAACATTTTCGATAGTGTGCATCGCTGCCGCATATTCAAGGTCGGCGGTCTTTTCCGGATTGACAACATAACGAATCAGCTTATCTACACGACCGCGAATGTCCCATATCTTAGTGGTTGCCATTGCGTTCCTCGGAAAAAGTCTGCCAAAGCATTTTATTTGTCGCCCGTATTTCCTCCATAAGCTTTCGCAACTGTGGGGCGTCGATAAAGTTTTTGGTACGGGCAACAATAAGCAGCTGATTTAGGTTTGCACTTTCGCGACTGATTTTTGAAAGAATTTTATAATAGTCGGCCGGCGGTGCTTCTTTAGGCGAGAAGCCGTTTATCAGACTGCGGATATAGCTTTCTCTTGAACATCTGCATTTGCCGACTTTTTTCATAAGCGCAGCATATTCTTCTTCTGACAAACGGAGTGGAATTTGAATGTTTCTGCTTCTCATTAGCACAACCTTTCTGCGGGGTTTTAGGGGCGGCGAGCCTCTAACAAGCGAATTTGGATAGCCAAATTCAGTGCTTGCTAAGACAACACCGCCTATTAACCCCACTGTTTTATTTATCGTTCCTCACGGTTGTCTTTGTTCCTTACCTGCTGAGAATGAACGTACTCGTAATCGTCACGCTGCATATAGCAGCGCTCGATTTTCCAAGCGTTATCGCCGTGCATATATCTCTCAAGACGAATGTTTTGATCGCTTCCGTCAAGACAGGAACCGAAAGCCCACTCCGGCGATATATGCCTTATTATCGCTCGAAACAACATAGGTTCGTGACTGCTCGGAATAAGGCATATCAAAGCTGTCCCGCGAGAATACGATATATCCGCTGACGGGTGACTTGTGTGTGTCATTGACATAATTGAAAATCTCGGATAACCTCTGATAGCTGAGTTCAACCACTCGCTCGGAAGGCTCAAATTCAACACCGACAAAATTATCTGCGTCAAGAATATAATCGCCATTGTACCATTTGTCTCCGACTATCTGCATTGCGTCCTCAAGGCTTTCGGCTTCAACCGTCACTTTCATTTTGAGGGTTTCGACAATGGTTACATCAAATTCTTTCGCCATTTATCTCACCTCGGTTCTTTCCGGCTTGTACTTAACTGCCTTGATTTCCTCGTTAATGCGGAAAAATGACTCGGGATACTTAAACTGATTGACAAACTTCTGTTGCTGTTCCTTGCTAAGACTGCCGAAGCTCGGCTTGCTGCAATCACAGATAAAGAAGGTTCCTGCCATAATGTCCATAATCGTCCCGTCCTCGTTGTATATGGCACGGTTAAGCGGTTTTCCGCAGATTTTGCCCTCGTCATCGCAGACAATACATACCTGTTCTTCATAGGGGTAGAACGTTTCGATATTGCCGCCGACTACTGCCTGTAAATCTTTCAGTTCGGTTCCGATATTCGCAACACGGGCAAGCTTGCCGGGTTCGCAGATAACAACGGTGATCTGTTCTTTCTTGCTTTCTACTGCAAGAGAAGGCTCAAAATCAATCTTTTTGAAGCCGAAGCTATCACAGAAGTAAAAGCCTTTTTCAACGATGTCGGAGTTCTCAATCTCCACGATATCCGACACCGAAAGAGAGTGACCGGTGAATGACTCGGGATGGTTTTCGTTGAACATAGCATAAACATCTTCAAGTCCGCTGCATTCAACATCGCCGTCAAACACCTTGTGGTAGATTTCACTCCGTATTCTTCCGCCGGTCCGTTTAACAGTATTTTCGTAGTTAAGGAAGCTCAGACTTCCGTTGTCCTTATCCCGGTCTATCTGATAGATTTTAATTTTCATCGCACCTGCTCCTTTCGCTTTTTTTGAATTTCGTTTTTAAGAAAATCATTGAAGTCCTTACCGCTTTGAGGCGGCTGGTCAATGACGGTATACTCGGCAGACAGCGCATCGGTTATTTGCTTGGTTGCCATTCTGCCGACTTCATCGTTATCCAGATGAAGATAGACAACCTTCGTTTCTTTATGGCGGTCAAGATAGGTTTTCAATGCCAACGGAATATCCTGCTTATTTTCCGTCTTATATACGCCTGCAAGAGAAAGAAGATCATCGTGACGGGATTGCCCGTGTCTCAGTTCAAGAGTCGCGAAACTTAACAGATCAATCGCCGATTCAAATAAATGCACGGTTTGCGTTTTGCTTTCGGCAGGGATAAAAAAGGAGAAGCGCTTATCACTCCCCGTTAAATCCCGTTTGAAATCCGAATTTGTACTCCTGACAGCGCCGTATTTCGGCGTATCGCCGTCATAACCTAAAAAGATGCAGTTATGATACTTCGCGTCCTCGTAGAGTAGTTTGTTATTACGGCAATAGTCGATAATCGTGTCGGCGATACCCCTGCTTTTGAGATACCGCCGAACCGCACAGATATCCGAATTGCTTTTGGGCAGTTTCAAATCTTTTGGCTGATTTGGTTTCGGAGCAGGAGTATATACGGGCGGCAGCACTGCCGAATACCCTGTAATTATCTCAACCGCCTGCACAAAAGAAACGCCCTTGACCTTTATAAGATAGTCAAGAGCTGTTTTTCCGCCGATGTGTCGAGAAAACCAATGCCATTTACCATTGGATATTTTGAGCGAATCGTGTTCTTTGGTACACCAAGTGTCGTGCGAAATCTTTTTAAGATTATTCGGCTCATAGCTTTGCAGATAAGTCAGAAGATCCATCTGCTTTGCTTTTTCAATCTGTTCGGGCGTCACCCACATAGTATATCAATCCTCGTATCTGAATCCTCCTTTTTTCATCATACACCTTGCCATTCGGATAAAGACTGTTTCGGGCAGCTCACCCGGCATAACAATCTCATCGTAATGACGGTAGCCGTGTTCAACCACAAAGTTGTAGATATCGGTATCGGTGTCCGATTCGCCGATATATTCGTCCTTATCCTCAAGCAGCGCGTCTACGATGAAAACATTGTCGAGCAGTCCGACAGCCGCGCGTATCGGCATATCGCTGTTTTCAAGAACTGAGAGTACGCGTTTAGAAAAATAGAGCTTTTCAAACTCCTCGGGCAGATCCTCACAGTCGCAGATCATATTATCAAGTTCGTCGCTGATAATACCGTAAACAATGTCGTTGACGCGCATTTCGACAGTGACTTCATCTGCCTTTCTGATATCGTTTTTCATATTCCTTTCACCTCGTTTCTTTTCCGATTCACCCACTGAAAGCAGGAGAGTGGGTATGTAAAAAGCCGAGCAGTTTTTTATGCTCGGCTTATAAGACTATATTTTATTTTTGTTTTTTCTTTTCGGCTCTTTGTTCTTTTGTAATGAGCCTTTCGGAAACAATTCTAAATCATAAAATATTGTTTCGCCGTCCGGAGAATGATGAGAAGACGCGACAACATCATAATGCTCGGCAAGGAGCAAACGAAGGTCATAACCTTCTTGACCTTTCAATTTGATAGTGTGTATTACTTCTTTAGCCATTCAGATATTCCTCAGTCTGACGATACGCTTCATCTCCTGCAATAATTTCCGCAAGAGTTCTCGGCGTGTAGTTCATATACGGCATCATACAGCCCACATTGATAAAGTTGCCGCTGGGCGTTCCGTATCCCTTTGCTTTTGCCCTGATGGACTTACGCATTTCGGTCAGATACTCATATTCCTTTGTGCGGTGAACATGACCGTAGAGCATATACGCCGTATCGGAATATCCCGCACGAAAGAACGGTATCGGGTAATGGCACATTACAACATGCTTGCCGTCATCCTTGATTTCCTTTAGGTTCGTGATATCCTGAAACATATTGCGAACAGTGCGGCTGAATTGTCTCGGATCGTGGTTGCCGCGTATTAGTACCTTATTACCGGCAAGCGGACCGACGAAGTATGGCCATTCGCTTTCCTTTGCCCAAATGAAGTCACCGAGAATATATACGGTATCGTCCGTCTTTACGCGGCTGTTCCAATTCTCAATGATTGCATTATTCATTTCGTCTACATCCACGAACGGTCTGCCGTCAAACCTGATTACATTCGCGTGACCGATATGCAGGTCGGATATATAATAGTTCATAGTGTCTCCATTCCGCTACGCTCGCAGCTTTTTCTTAATCTTCATCAGCTTGCAAAGCAGCTCATCCACATCATCGGTGGGCTTTCGCTCGTCGATATATGCGTTCCGTGCTTTTATCACAAGCGAGATATATTCGTTAATTTCGCTTTTGTCTATGGTTAAGTACCGTTTTACATCTTTGAATTTCATCATAAAAACCTCCGTACGCTTGTGTCTACTACAATTATACGGAGGTTTCTACGACTATTCAAATGTGCGATGACGCAAGCGCTGTTATAATTCCAAACTGTCTTTATCCAGTAAAAACTCTTTCACGCCCATCATAACATATCCTTTTTCATCGCGACGCGGCTTCATACTTTTTTCAACAATGATTATCTTCTTGAAGGAATCAAGCGTTTTATCAAAGGAAGCCGTTTCCTGTTTGTATTTGTCTTGATCGGGGACAGCATAGGCCGACTGAATATAGTATTTTTTACTGCCCATTGACGCAATAAAATCTATTTCGCGCTGAACTCGTATATCCTTTCCGTTCTTGTCTTTTTCCCGTGATTCCACCATACCGACATCTATACGATAACCTCGGTATCTCAGTTCATTGAAGATGATGTTTTCCATGATATGAGTGCCTTCAATCTGCCTGAAATTCAGCCGTGCGTTGCGAAGACCTACATCCTCAAAATAAATCTTATACGGAGTTCCGATATATTTTCTGCCTTTAACATCATATCGCTTCACACGGGAGAGCATAAACGCATCTTCCATATGTTCGATGTATTTATTGACAGTATAATCGCTGATATTCTCCTGTAAAACCGACAAGAAGGTATCCGCTATTTTTTTGGGGTTCGTGAGAGAAGAAATGCCGGAAGCGATAACATCAAGCACCTCTCCTATGCGCGTGTTTTCAGGAAGATTATTGCGTATAATAATATCCTTCAAATATAAATTTTGCATTTGTGAAATGAGATAGGTTGATTTCTGTTCTTCGCTTGCCATAAGAGCCACCGCCGGCAACCCACCGTAAACCGAATAATCGTCAAAAGCCTCGCTTTTGTCGCCGCCTTTAAAATTATAATACTCCGAAAAGGACAAAGGAAGAATATGAATTTCATCGCCTCTGCCTTCAAATTCCGTCAAAATATCCTTTGAAAGAAACTTGGAATTGCTGCCCGTAACAAATACGTCCGTATTGCTTTTTCGAAGAAAACCGTTCAACACGGATTCAAAAGCCCCGAGCTTTTGTACCTCATCAAGCAAAATATAGTACATTTCATCGTCATTGATTTGCGGTAAAATCCAGTTTAAAAACTTTTTCGGATCAACCTTTCTGTCATCCTTTTCGTTGTCCAAAACAATAGGGTCTTCGCCTATTTTAAGCAAATCTTCCGCAGAATCAAAAGCGAATTTGATAATATGGTCGCTGTCCACACTTTCGTTTATTAAATAATTGTAGAATAAAGTGTTGAGCAAGAAAGACTTTCCGCTTCTGCGTATTCCGGTAATAACCTTTATAAAACCGTTGTGTCTTCGTACAATCAGCCTTTGCAAATATTCATCTCTCTTAATTTCCATACAAATCACCATTTAATATTCTTGCCGGTAACGGCTCATTTATTAAATGTATTATACTATACAAACTTCTTTTAGTCAAGAGAGACATTTAAATTTACTGCCGCGAACGGCAAAAAAATTAAATCACATTGCGTGGGAGCTAAAACAAAAACAATTTGAACGGCAGAACAACTCACCTAACCCATATATTCCTTACACTGTAACACCTGATTTGGTCGGATGTTGCCACCAAAACATAAACAGTGCGCAAGATAGAAATGAAAAAAATCAAACAATACGCAAAGTTCAGCTATTTTATTTCTTGATGATACGATTCTATATTCTTAAACTATAATCGGTATGTATAAGACGGCGGAATTGCTCCCGCCGCCTTATATTTTACCTCGCGTCGCGGCTGTTGCTTCGGTCCGGTTCTTCTGCGTCATCGACGCGTTCTCCGTCCACAAGCTCGTTGTCCCTTTTGTCCATATCAAGTAAAGTGTTAAGCTCAGCAAGACGGGCGGATTTTGTTTTCAGTTCCTCCTCGTGCGGAAACGGCTTTTGTGACTCTGCTTTGGCATTTTCAAGCTGAACCTTAGTGTCGTCAAGCTGCTCTTTGCAGGCAATCTGCCGTTCCGAAAACGCACCGATTGCATTATCCAAACGCAGTATATTACCGAAAATGTCTGTGCCAAGTATAACAGTATGACGCAGCTCGCCTATAAGAGTTATCTTATATTCCTTGCTGAAAGTGTCGAATGAAAGCTCCATATCAAAGCCGCGATAAGAGCCTAAGTTGATTGCGTCGGGACTTGACATAGCTTTACAAGCGGCAATAATGGCTTCACCCGCATCTTTTTTCTCGGAAAAGGAAACGCCTTTAACGGTCATTCCGCAAAAATTATCCTTATCTCCGGCGGGGTGACTGTTTGCTGTTGCAATATCCTTGTCAAAGCCCTTAATGCGTTCTTCAAGCGCCGCAATCTTTGCCGGAAATTCTTTGTGTACCTTATCCTCCAGAGAATAAATCTGACTGAGGTGATTTGCCTTTAACAGCTTGAGTCGGGACACATCAATGTCAAGGTCCATTTTCTCTTTGATATACGGATTGCCCGTACACAAAGCCTTTATTTCAGCATAGGAAAGCGCCTGCTCGTCCACATCTTCGGCAGATCGCACGGGAGATTTTGAAGTCATAATCTGCCCGATAAATTTTTGTTTTGATTCCACCAACTGATATAGGTAGCTGTCAAAGGTGTTCTCAGTAACATAGGTGTAAATATCGACCTCGGGATTTTCATTGCCCTGTCGGACAATTCGCCCCTCACGCTGTTGCAAATCGCTCGGTCGCCACGGACAGTCGAGATGATGCAGAGCAACCAGCTTCTGTTGGACATTCGTTCCGGCTCCCATCTTTTGTGTAGAACCGATAAGCACTCTGACCTGACCGTTTCGCACCTTGCCGAACAGTTCCTTTTTCTGCGCTTCGGAATTTGCCGAATGGATATAGGCAATTTCCTCTTTCGGAATGCCTTTCGCTGCCAACTTGTCGCGCAAATCATCATACACATTAAAATTTCCGTCGCCGTGAGGAGTGGAGAGGTCGCAGAACACCATCTGCGCAGAACGCTTTTCGGCGGTTTTCTGCCAGATATCAAAGACATTGTCGGCACAGGCGGATACCTTGCCCGTCTCACTGTCGGGTAGCATATCGTTTATCAAGCGCTGGTCAAGCGCAAGCTTTCTGCCGTCGTTGGTGATAAGCAGCATATTGTCCGTGCTCGAGTCCACCATCTTGTTTCGCACCTTCTCGGCGCGTTTTGCAAGAGACTGAACCATTTCCTTTTGCTGTTCGGACGGCTTTAAGAGAACATTGTGATAATTGGCTTTCGGCACAGGGAGATCCAGCATATCTGCCGTCTGAATATCCGCCGTTTCCTTGAACAGAGACATCAACTCCGGTAGATTATAGAACTTTGCGAATCTCGTTTTGGGGCGGTATCCGCTGCCTTCGGGTGCAAGCTCGATTGCCGTTACCGTTTCGCCGAATGTGGACGCCCAGGAGTCGAAATGCAAAAGATCGTTTTTCCTCAGCAGGTTATACTCCAGATACTTTTGCATTGTATAGAGTTCAACCATTGAGTTTGAAATTGGCGTACCCGTCGCAAACACAACGCCTTTGCCGCCTGTCAGTTCGTCAAGGTATCGACACTTCATATAAAGGTCGCTTGACTTCTGCGCTTCGGTCTGACTGATACCACCGACATTCCTCATTTTCGTAAACGCGGCAAGGTTTTTGTAATAATGCGCTTCGTCAACAAACAAGCGGTCAACACCGAGTTCCTCAAAGGTCACAATATCGTCCTTACGGGTTTGGTCGTTAAGCTTTTCAAGCTTTTGCTTGACTGTCTTTTTTGCCTTTTCAAGCTGCTTAATAGAGAAATTCTCACCGCGATTTCGTTTGAGTTCCGAAATGCCGTTCATTATTTCTTCAAGCTGCTGATTAAGGATAGCCTGCTGACGCTCAACCGACATCGGTATTTTTTCAAACTGACTGTGGCCGATAATGACGGCATCATAATCGCCCGTAGCAATGCGACCGCAAAACTTCTTGCGGTTTTTAGTCTCAAAATCCTTTTTACTTGCGACCAAAATGTTCGCCGATGGATAAAGCTGCAGATACTCCGCCGCCCATTGCTCCGTCAGATGATTCGGAACTACAAACAAGGACTTATTGCAAAGACCGAGCCGCTTGGATTCCTGTGCCGCCGCAACCATTTCAAAGGTTTTTCCTGCCCCGACAACATGCGCAAGCAAGGTGTTTCCGCCGTAAAGAATGTGAGCAATAGCGTTGACCTGATGCGGTCTGAGCGTAATTTCGGGGTTCATACCTACAAAGTTCAGGTGCTCGCCGTTATACTCACGGGGACGAACAGAATTAAACTTCTCGTTATATAGCTTTGTCAGTCTGTCACGGCGTTCTCGGTCTTTCCAAATCCATTCTGCAAAGGCTTCCTTTATAAGCTGCTGCTTGCCTTGTGCAACGGCGGTATCGTTCTTATTGAGCACGGGCTTTTTATTGCCGTTTTCGTCCTCAACATAATCGAACACACGCACATCACGCAGGTTCAGCGTTTCCTCGATGATCTTATACCCGTTGATTCTGTTTGTGCCGTAAGCGTTATAGACCTTGACATTGTTGCGGTCGTAGGACTTGCCCTCAATATTCCATTCACCCGAATACTCGCTGTAATGCACGTGAATATTAAAAGATATATACCGTGCAGTACCGAAAAGCTCAAACATAAACCTTTCAATATCCTCGGGCGGTATCCAGGTTGCACCCAAGCGCACAGATATCTCACCTGCGGAAAGGTCTTTCGGCATAACCTCGGTTAGAGCCTTTACATTGATTTCAAAGCTGCTGTCATCTTCTGCCGCCGTCTTTGCTTCATTAAGCTTCTCACGGATGTTGCCGGACAGATATTCGTCAGCAGGTAAATATTTAAGCTCCCTTGACCTTTCGGAATACCTCGGATTCAAAAAAATAACGCCCTTGAGATCTTCGGCAATTTCTTCTTCCGACTTTCCCGTGAGCGAGCACATATATTCAATATCTATTTTTGTTTTTTCGGCAAGGGACAGTGCCAATGCTTCGGACGCGGTATCTACGCTTGTGACGGTAACCTTTTGCTTAATCGTCCGCTTTGAAAACATATCCGCTTTACGGATGAAATTACCTTCATCGTCCAAAATTTCAAGAGACGAAAGCAGACAATAGGACGAATCCGAATTAAAAGCGGAATTGTTTGCACGGGAATTGATCAGCCCGTATTTCTTTGAAAATGCGTCGTACAGTTCGTTGAGTTTTTTCTGCTCATTCTCAATATACGAATCGGGAAAATCCTCGGTTTGGTATTCAATAAGAGTGCGAACGCAGTCGCGAATACCGATCATACCCTTAATGCGGTTTTCGGCTGTAACAGAAACCTCAACAGGGTTCATACGACTGTTTTCACGATAGTAAATTTTGCCGTCTACAATCGTATATGAAAAGTTGCGCACATCGGGTTCGGCAGGAACAGAAAGGCCTTCTTCCTCGTCGGCAAGTGCTTCAAACTCATACTCCGTAACTTCTGCGTGAATGTTCTCTACGGCTTCCGACAGCTGTTCTGCAAGGCTTCTGTCCTCATAAGCGATACAGGCAGGCGTCGGACCGTGCGGACCGGAAATCAGGCGCATTTCGCCCATAATCATATCCGGATTATCGACAAAGTAGCTGTTCATTGTAATACCGTTTTCATCGGTATTAAGGTGTACCCAATCGGGTTCAATGTCAATAAGGCGGTCACGCTTTTGCAGAAAGATGATATCCGAAGTGACTTCCGTTCCCGCCGCGTCCTTAAAGGTGTTGTTCGGCAAACGGATCGCGCCGAGCAAATCAGCCCGTTGTGCAATATACTTCCTTACCGCCGGGTTTTCTTTATCCATCGTACCCTTTGAAGTAATAAACGCTATAATACCTCCCGGTCGCACCTTATCGAGAGTACGGGCAAAGAAATAATCGTGAATAAGAAAATTATGCTTATCGTAGCGCTTATCCGGCACTTTGAACTGACCGAACGGCACATTGCCGATTGCGGCATCAAAGAAGCTGTCGGGGAGATTGGTATTCTCAAAGCCCTGCACGGCAATGCTGTTTTTCTGATACAACTGCTGTGCAATCCTTCCCGAAATGCTGTCAAGCTCAATACCGTAAAATTTTGCATCACTCATACTGTCGGGTACAAGCCCCATAAAGTTACCGATGCCGCAGGAGGGTTCAAGAATATTGCCGCTTTTGAAGTTCATATTTCCAAGCGCTTTGTATATCGCCTTAATAACAACGGGCGGCGTGTAAAAGGCTGTCAGTGCCGACTCTCTTGCCGACGCATAATCGTCCTCCGGAAGTATGCTTTTCAGTTCTTCATAATGGGGATTGGTTTCTTCAAAAAACTGAGGCAGACCGCCCCACCCGACGTAGTTAGAAAGTATACGCTGCTCGTTTGTATCGGCAAGCCTGTGTTCGCTCTCCAGCTTTTTGAGAAGTCCTATCGCGTGAAAATTGTTATAAAACCTGTCGAGTGGTGTGCCGGTGCCGATATCATCGTTATCAATGCGGAAATTCGAGCGGTAATCGCTCTTTATTTCGGGATAAAGAATGCTCGGCGTAATCTTACTTTGCTTTTTCTGCTCGGGCGGCGGAGCAAGGGATATTTTGGCCTTTTCTTTTGCCGAAGATACAATTCGCCTTACTTCAAGCTTTTCGCCCGGTTCGTGAGTTACGACAACCACATCGTATCCCGCGTCCAAAATCTTTTGTGTGTATTCTTCGGTTTTGAATAAGGGAAACCCGCACATAGGCGTTGTAATAGATTTATTTGTAAATGTCCTTTTGGTGAGCGTCAGATCAAGGACTTCGTGCGCGATTTTTGTATCTTCCTCGCCGAACATTTCAAAGAAATCGCCGACCTTCTGCATAACAACCGCGTCGGGATTTTCTTTCTTTGCTTTTTCATATTCGTCCCAAGGGGAGGGGGCGTTATAGTCCTTAACTTCAACGCCGTGAAGCCCGCAAAGCTCGGTGAAATCCGCAAGCACATCACCGTCTATTTCGTTCGGCTTTCCGTACTCATCGTAGCTGATTGCGTCCTCCACAAGAAAATCATAGAACTGTTTTCCGCGCCAAACATTGCTGCTGCCGTCCGCTGCAACAAGTTCTCCTTCCTCAAACGCGAGCTTAATATCGCCGATATTCAGCTTATTAAGAACACTTTCAAGGACTTCCGATTCACGCTCGGAAGCCGACACCGGTGTTTGACTTTCCTGCGCCGCCGTTTTTGAAAGCTCCGCAATATCCCTGTGAATACTTAGGATGTTTTCGGGAGTGAATTCGATATAATCGTAATCCGACTCATAATCATTTTCGGCTTCAAGGAAAAACGGCGTGTTGATTTCGGCGAGAAATTGATCGGACATTTCCTCAAGGTCGGAAAAGAACTTCTCGGCATTTTCGGGGTGGTTTGCAATGTCGTATTCCTCTACAAGCTCCTCAAACACCGAAAATGCAAGATCCCCCGAAACATATAGCCCGCCGGCGTCCGAGTCGGGATTGTAATATATCCAATGGACTGCGTCTCTGCCGGAATCCAAAGTAATCCTGATTTTCTCGTTATCAATCGGTCCGTCAGCATTTTCGGGTACTGTTTCAACCGCTTGCAGATACTTGTCGTTCATCGGATTTTCGGCGATCTTACGGTCAAATTCCTCTCGTTTCATTTCTTCGCAAAGAAGCGGAAACTTACTGTCATTGAGCAGAACCGATTTATCGTCAATGGAGAGGATAGAGTATTCATCAGCGCCGATATGCACCGTGTCACCCAGAGAAAAGCGGTATTCCTTTTCAGGCTCAGGCGGTGGATTTAATTCGTCATAGGACGGTTCAAGCGGCTTTGCCAGGTCCCCGGACAATGCTTCAAGCATTTTTTCAGCCCGTTCGGTTAAATGTGTTTTTGCGTCTATAATTTTATGAAGCGCATCTCGCATTGTGGGCAGGACAAACGGATTTCCGCTTACAAGATGACAACGCTTTTCCCCGTTCATAAACTGCGACGCGCAATCGCCGAGTTCAAACATAGAAAGAACGGCACTCTCATTTCCGAGCTGCCGTTCAAAATCGTTGTAATCTTCATAAATGGAACGGAACTCACGCATAAGCTCATACCGTTCGTTTCTCAGCATTTTTTCGCGCTTATATTTCGGATATGCCTCTTTATCGGCGGCAGTAAGGTATCTGTCTGCCTCTATAAGCTCACCGATTCGCTTTTCAACCTTATTCCACGGCAGCAAAACCGACTTTTGAGCATCATCTATACCTTTGTATATTTTAATGCCCTTTCCGTCGTGAGATTCCCAATAACCGCTTTCGGGTATGGCGTCGGAACCGCCACCGATACCGTATCCGTTTTTGAGGAAAGCAATGTTTTTCTCTTTTCCTTCCTGCTTTAAGAATTGGTCGTAGGTGCTAAGTCTGCCTTGTGAAATATTGCCGGCGCCGCGCAGTACATAGTCGATAGCCTCCTGCGGCAGAGCAAACTGATTTGCTTTTTCGGCATTTGCTTCCTCAAAAAGCCTGAACTGTTCGCCGACGGTGGGGAGTGGCTGTTCGTCCGGGCTCAGCCATTCGTGCGTAAGAATTAACCCATAGATTTTATTCGCAACACGCTCCCAACTGATAAAAGCATCACTTTCACGGGAGAGATAGCTGCCTTTCCATATGGTTAAAAGGTCATCATAGGCGCGGTAGCCGACTCTCTGCCCATTATCCAGGATGTGCTCCACATAGGTGTTGTCAAAGAAGTCCTTAATAAAATTGCCACACTCCTTGCGGTCCTCGTGTTCCGCAATAAATGTGGCAATTTCTTTTCTGTGGTTTTTGAGAGCGATACAGTTGCGAAGAAGCTCGGCTTTCTCGTCCTCATTATGATAATACGGGACTTCGCTCGGTCCGTTGTAATTGTGACCGCTTAGCTGTAAACGATGTCCTTCAGTACCGTTTCCTCCGCCGACGCTCTGATGTTGTTCATCATCTGAACCCACTTCATTTGGTTGCTCGCCTTGAGTTCTTCGTTCACTCCCTGTGACTTCGCCATTTCGCTCATCAGAGTTTCCATCATCTCGTTCGCCTGACGGTCGATCTGTTCGAGGTGCTCGTTCAGTTTTCCGTTCAGCTGCAATCCCGACAACATCGTCTTGCGGTAACGCCGCAGAAATGTGTGCCGCAGCATCCCATATTTCCCGATCTTCGGAGCTTCCGGCGCCTGAATGTTCGGGAGAAGATAGTCTCCCTCTTTCCTGTAGGTCAGTTCCATTTTCAATACTCCCTTCAAGTGTTTTGTTTTCGGTTATATTATCTTTGATTTCTTTGGGTTTTTCAAATGTGCGATTTGATGTTTTGCTTTCACGCTCTATGGCTCTCACCGTTTCGGCAACCTCACGCAGCACCATTTCCGAAACATCTCGGTTTGCACAACCGATAATATTCAGCGTGTCAATCGTATTGAAATTGCAGATATCCCGGAAATCCTCGGCGTCGAGATATTCTGCGGCGTCATATCCGCAACGGGTAAGCAGCATATATGCAACGCTGTTTTTCAGAAGTCCCCTAAAATACACCTCCGTATTAAGGTCATCCACTTCTTCAAGGAAACTTCCGTGTTTTACGCTTTTCAGTTTTTCGCAGTAATCCGAGAAATTATCTGATACGATCAGCTCGGAAATACCGAGAAGAACATCGGCAAATCCCGTTTTATTATCTACCTCGCCGAAGCTGTTTTCCAAAGCTTCGGTGACGGCTTCCTCATATTCTGGCTTCATCTGCCAGAGCTTTACTTCGTTGCCGTGAAAGCTGTTGGTGTCCGCAATGTCAAATACATGGCGAAGTCGGTACGGCACATTGCGGTCTACCAAAAGGGCAATACCCTTTGTACCGCGATTAACATACCGACCGAGCTTATTCCACACTTCAATTTCGGCACAGGCGGTGGCATTCGGTTTTTGAGCAAAAATAAGCATTTGATCACGAAAGCCGTACTTATAATTGTGCGCCGCCGTAGTCAAAAATTCGGCGAACACCTCCGGCCGGGAGCTGATATCTTTCGCCGTATATTCTGTCATTGCAACGGTGGTTTGCAATTTACTCGGCATTATCGTCACCTCTCATAGCTTTTTTCCTTTTTAGGCGGGTGCTTCTCCATATATTCTTTCAGAGAAGTTTCCGTACCCTCATAATTCCAATCGGTTTCAGCGTCTATCAGGCGATAAGGCTTCCAATCCTTATTAGGCTGCTCAAGCCGTATCGGTCGGTTGGAAATGAGCGTGCCCCAATGATTAACCAGGATATGCTCTGCAATTTCGCAGGGATCGCCGCGTCCATCATCGTCGTGACGCACCTCGTAAAGATACATACCTTTAGGGAGGGTGCTGCGGTCGCATCTCAGACAAGTGAAAATCATCGGTCTGTCGAAAACCGTGACATCTTCAAATGTTTCCTCATTTACATTCACTGCACTGCTCATCTTGCGTATACCTCTCTTTTCATAGTTTTTCCGGGGAAAGTCCACCCGTAAACCTCTCCGATATCATCACCGAGTCTGCGAGTAACTTTCTCGATATCCTTTTCAGTCGCCGCACCGAAATATATCTTTTCTTTCAAGTCCTCAATCTGTTCGTCTGTAACACCGTCTCTGTATGCGCGATAGCGATAATAATTTGTACCGTCGTGGTGAATTGCGTCACAACGAAACTCTCCGTTTTTATCCACATACCAAGTGGTATAATCGGTATCTGAATACAGGCAGTCACGGACATTTCCGCTGTTTATTTCTTTATATCCGGTTCGTCTGCCGTTCCAAAGCCCGAGATCACCGATAACCAAAATAGGTGCGGAGAGCTGAATATCCAAATTGTAACGCTCGTCATCAAGATTGACCGCATTGGAGTCGTACATTTTCTCATATAGTTCATCCTCTGAGTAGTGCGGATAAAGCTCCAAAAGGGATTCCCGCCAATCCTCTAAATCAAGATGGTAGTCTGACCATATAATGTGGTCCGTGTTTTCCTGATAACTCATCGTGCGTCACCTCTATCCTTTGTGTTTCGGAGAAGCGTTCCGTTTTCATCATAGCTTTTCGGATCAGCGGCAGGCACATCCCACCCGTACATCGAACCTGCAAGCATAGCTTCAACCTGTGCCTTGCTGACACCGAGGTTTGCATTTCGGTCATTTGCAAATTCACGATTAAACGCCTTGTCCTCGGTAGAATATTCGCAGCGATAATATCCGCTTTCGCCGTGTTTAATGATAATAACATCACCGGTGCTCGGCAGTATCGAATAGCAGACTTCGGGCAGATCCGAGCGCAACGGAATAAATGTTGCACCGCATTGCTCCATCCGTTCGGCAAATTCGCAGATATGATAAAGATCATCTCCGACCTCCACATGACTATCGTCAATATATCTGCACACCCTGTCTTTGACCTCGCCGTCAGAAAAGGTAATACGAATCTTCTCGCCGTCACTGATACGAAACTTCTCTTTATATTCCGGGGTAATGAAACGGATTCCTTTTCCGGCACTGCGGATATGCTTATCAAGCCAATCCTTTATATAGCAGTAGCAATAGAGGTTGTATTCGCCCTTGTTAGGATTGAGACGGCAAAGATAGGCATACTTTTCAGTATCAACTCTTACCCCGTAATAATCCTGCTCATTATTCATTTTTGCCTGCGGAGAGGAATAGCAGTATTTTGCCAAAGACTTGCGGTTATAAAGAATATCTCCTTCCTCACGAAGTGAATTGATTACCTTATCGAATTCATCCTTAAACTCATCGGTTTTCAGCTCCTTGCGGTAATCCTCCCAACTGCTGAAAAAGCCGTTGCCGTCCGAGTCCATATCGGCTCTCAAATGTCCAATAAGACCGCATTGCATTGAAATCTGCATACTGTTTGAAAAGGTATATTTATCTTCCTTTTCGGTCAAAGCTCGCATATCCAAATCCATCATCTCTCATTCCTTTCCGCTTTTTTCTGTGCCGTAACTGCTTTGTCATATCCCGATTTTGCCCATTCGGGCAGATCATCGGCGGCGATTATCCCGATAATATCCTGCCTGTAAAATTTCGTATCGTGTCCGTCATAAAGAGAAGTGCAAAAGCAGCTTCGCCCTCTGGCATTAGGCTGTGCTCCGAAACCGCCCGCGCAGAGCATAAGCTGATGGGTTGCAAGCTGATACTCAGGGCTGAAAACATCGCTGTCGATAACGACAATCTTTCCGTTTAGATTTACTTCCTCGGTTATCGGTTCGCATTTATCAACGGTGAAAATCAGCTCGCCGTCACCGATAAATTCTTTTTCCTTGTCGATTCTCTCGATGACCTCTTTCGCAGCAGAAGCAATGCGCTGACCGTAGATTTCAAAAATCTCGGCATAACCGTCGCTTGCAAGTGCGCTGCTATACCTCTCAAAGATATCGTTTTGTTCGACATAACAGCAGAGATACCTTTCAGACGGTACGGTGTTCTTATCTTCTCCGACGATAATTTCCTCGCCGCCGATTCTCTGACAGGCAATTACCTCATAGCTGCCTACCATTCGTTTTTCTTCCTTCAAGCAGTTCACCTCCTTCATTTTCAAAGGGCGGCACCGTTTTACCGATGCCGCCCATAGAGTTTATTTCTTTTTCTTTCCTCGGATATTCATAAAGACGATACCGCCGATAATGAATACCACAAGGGCGATGAGAATTACTGTTTTCATCTCCCAAACCTCCTTATTTTCTTCCGACATACCAATCGTCGTACATATTGCCCGACAATGTGATATTGCTTATAACATCCTCGCTTTTAAGCATACCCATCGGCGTCCAAGCGTCCGATTTTACGACCTTGACCGAGTATTTTCCGTCGGGATACCAAACGGGTGTGTAATGGACATTCTCAACATTGCCTACATTCGGGAAAATCCAAAACCTGTAATTACTGATGCTTTTACTTTGCAATGTCGTAATCTTGCCCGCTGCATTTTGATAATTGTATTCGGGGAAAAGCGCATAGGAATACTGCGGAACGGTAAACCCCGAACCATATGCGGGAGACTCATATCCCGTAATGCCTATCATAACATTGCAGTCATACAAGGATAATCCGTATCCGGATTTCATCGTCCAACTGCTGCCGTTTTGTGTTGCGGTAGCTCCCGTTGCCGGCAAGGTTTCTTTTCTCAGCCAGGGGTTAATTTCGATGCCGTAATACACCTTTTCAAAGGCGTTGTTTTTGTATTCATACTGCCACCAGGTCGTATACGCCTTAGTCTCTGTCGGCTCGGCAGGCCTTGTAAATCCTGTCGGGGCGGAGCGCTCATAGGTTGTGTCCGGTGTGGTATAGCTAAGCTTTGGCTTTGTCGTCCTCAGCCGTGAAACGGGGTTATACACCTTACCGCCGTCGATAATCTCCGCGTCAACATACACGCGATTGTTCCCGTATCTGTTTGGTACATACCAATCAAATGAAACAAGGTTCTTATCCCTTGCCGGCACAATTACATTCTTAGTTGCCGAATAGACCTGATACTTTTTTGCTTCATCGTAAACCGTAAATTTCACTTTCAGATTAGAGCTTGGTGTGTAGTCATCGTAAGACTGATTTTTAATATAAAAGCTCGAAATAACTCTTGTGTTTTCACGGTAGGGCGCGTTCGGGGTAATCGGGGTAATCTTTACCGGATGATTGGAACGGCATACCAAAGCCCAAGCGTTATTATACGGATCGGTTTCGTAGTCTGTATTTCCGCGTTCCACGGTATCCAGATATACGCCGCCCCAAATCGTAAAGGTTCGTTTGTTCGGCACGGTAAAGGTATATCCCTTAATTTCAATCGTGCCGTTGGCAGGGATTGCGTATGTGCCGGGGATCTGAGAACCGCCGTCCATATATCCCTTGACATACACCGTGCAATCGGTATTGTTCTTATAAACATACCGAACGGTGATCTCGTCGGCAACCTCCAGCTTTTGCGGATCGACATATTCGCCGTCCTCGTTTACAAGCCGAATATCCTCAAGCGCAACATCGGGCTTTACGATATTCAGGTAATAATCGGTCGATTCTCCCGTATGGGCGGTATCGCTTGCCCAGTAGGTTCTGAAATTGAATTTCATTTTATACGAATTGGTGTCCTCGTTATCATTCAGCGGGATCAGATAATGCCTTACCGCGCTCTTTGCGGAATAGGAGTTGTATTTGCTCAAATCAGCGTTATCGACATAAACATCTTCGCCGTTACCGGACTTATAGATCAAGTCCCAAGCGCTTCCGTTCCAACGGTAGCTCTGTCCGCGCAAATTGTTCGATGATGCCCATTCATTTTTACCGCCGAAGTTATAAGTGAAATGCACCTTTTGCCCGAAATACATAGCGCCGCTTGTTCCCGAAGCACTTGCCGTTGCCTGAGTGGCACCGTCAATTCCGTAGGCGGTAATGCCATCCCTTGTCACAATCGGTCTTATGGGAATATAGAAGGTCTTTTCGGGACCGTATTTCAGAACATTGCCGTTTCCGTCAATCCAATCAGCACGGGCTTTTACTGTAATATGATCCGTACCGTTTCCGATAGTTGTCGGGTTCAGCTTGACATCATACCAAGTATTACTGTTCGACCATACATTACGGGAGGTAGAACCGCCGCCGACTACCCAAACAGACTGCTTCACATAGCAATTCTGACTTTCAGCCGGGAAATTGAGCGCATACCAAACCGAACTGTCGGTCTGCGGATAACCGTGTCCGTAAGTCCAATTAGAGAAACTGCTTCCGTAGCTTATACCGTAATGGTTGTTGTTACGGACGCTTATATTCCCGGGCCACGCTTCACAGCAGCGAACGGAAAGCGTCGGTGTGAAGTCGGGCTTGGTTTCGGTGTAGGCAATACCTACGCCGTAGCCGTCGTTGATAATGGTATAAAAGGACGCGCGTTTTGACAGTTTTCCAACGCCCGACCATAATCCCTGACCGTCCGGAGTGTAAAGGGCGTTCGGGAAATGGCGGTTGGTATACTCGGAAATAAAGCCCCAGCTTGCCGAAGTTTTGCTCGCACCGCCGTTACTGTTCGCGCCCAGGATATGCTTGCCGTACAGGGCAATCTCGGTAACGGTCAGAGAATGCCACACACTTTCAAGGCGCACATCATAGATAGGCTCAACAAGAACCTTATCGCCGTTTTTAAGGCTTGAAATACCGCCGATACCGAGCTTTGAGAGCACGGGATTAAGATTTCGCGTATCATTCTGCCAAGCACTCATTCCGCTTGTGACCGGAAGGCTCTGAGCAAAGCCCATATCCGCTTCCTTATAACAGTTTGCGGTTGTTTTGCTTGTGGAAAAGCCGCTGTTCTGATTGTCCTTCAACTGCTTTTTATTCCACTTTGTCGTAAACTTGTACCAATTAAATGCCTGATTTGCGTACCTTGTGTTGCGATATACATCTATGACCTTGCCGTTCTTTGTGCCGCCGTTCTTATCCACTACGCTGAAACGGTAGCCGATCATACAGTTATCGTCGGTAGTCATAATTGCGTAGCCGTTCGGTCCTGCCGAAGTTCCCGCACCTCCGCCGCCGGCCGATGAGCCGTCCCAATTAAGTGCATATGCGGTAACGGCAAGAGAAGAAACGGCGGTCAGCACTGCAAGAAAGATTGACAGAATCCGAATAGTTTTCTTCTTCATCGAAGTCCTCCTTTACATAAAAATAGGGAGCCAAACTCTAAAAGTCTGACTCCCGTAGATTTCGTTATTATCAGTGGTGATGACAGGTGTTGCCCTTAACCGTTTCGCCGCACTCGCATACCGTATCCTGCAAGAATGAAAAGCACCCTGTGGGATTGCTTTGCGACCAATAGGCTCTTCCGCAGCGCGGACAAACCTCGGTGTTATCCTTTTGCTTGCTGTAATCGGGACACTTAGTGGGCGTGTACTCGGTATAGCCCCATTCGTTTGTAACATAAAAGCTTGCACAGCTATGCGAACCGCAATAGGGGCATCCGTCAAGCTCAAGGTTTTTAATATAAGCGTGATACTCGGCGTTTTCGCAATGATGGTTTTTCTCGCCGCAGCTATATGCTGCCGCTTCACCGCTGCCGATGGATATGCCGCCGGTCTTGCCCTCATCACTCGGGATAGGCTGTTCGGTCACGGTCTTATTTGTGTCCTTTGCTTTTTCGCCGGTGCTTCCGCTTTTACTTATATCATCGGTTTCAACCTCCGGGCTGAGCCGACCTTTGCCGTCGTCGGCAAGCTTGTCATCTTCGTTTATATTCTTGGTTTCGTCGCTCTGTGTATCCTTTTCCGGCTCGTCAATGACAATCGTACCGCTTGAAGTTTCCTTAGCTTCGCTTTCAGCCGGTTTGTCCCCGTTATGTTTCGGTATCAGTGTGATACAGAGGACAACGGCAACCACGATGCAAAGCGCGGATACGCCGATAATACAGAGCTTTTTCTTGTTTTTCATTCGTCTGTACCTCCTAAAACTTTTCGTTATACTTTGATTCAACAGTAATCGGGATTCTAACGGTAGATACCCGTATTCCTGCAAAGCGGATCGGGACATATATCGTATACGATGTGAAAATCTGCAATTTCTTATCTACGGTAAATCCGACATACGGAGTAGTGATATAGTAATTTAAGTCTCCGTCGCTGTCATAATTGTAATAGCAGTAGCCGCGCTTTTCAAGTGTGCAAAACTCTGTCAGTGCCTCCCGGTATTCGGCGGCGTCGATTCCGTCCGTTTTATTGTTGCCTTGCTTTATTGAGTTGTATATCTCAATAGAGTTCTGCATTACAAAGCTGTCAAGCACCACGCGGGAATTACGCTTGACCGTCTTTACGGTATTCACCGCAACCGCAAAGGTAACAAAGACGGAGAGCAGCATACAAATAATGACGATCATTATGCAGGTGGAAACATAGCCCTCGGCTCTTTTGCTTTTCATATCTCCACCTACTTCCAATACTTTTCGGACAATCCCGATTTCTTCACCGAAACCGTAACGGGAATCTTGAACACCCCAAGTCCTTTGATATAGGTGTGCTTGGAAATTTCAACCCACATTCGCTCACCGAGCTGCACCCGATGATAGGTACTGTTGAAATACCGGTCCGCACCATAGTCAATATCATAGTAATAATACTGATCGAGCATATCGCTGTCAGCACTCCAAAAGTCGCTGTTAAAGCAGCCGGAATAGGTTGCCGCTTCTATAAGGTCATCCGCAATCTGATCCATTTCAATACGCAGGGTAATAAAGCTGAATATATTAACGGCGATAACAAGGATCATCACGAAAACGACCACGCCGACGCACATATCGACATAGCCCTCACCGCGTTTTGCGTGCAATAATTTCTTCATCATAAACCCCCTTTATCCGAAAAGGACGCCGATGGAGTCCATAATCTGCGAAAGAATTACTACCACATACACAAGCATAAAGCAAATGAGCAGGCACATAGAAAGGCGTTTTACCTTTCGCGGCACTTTCTGCGCTCGGAGTCTTAGCTGCTGACGCTGAATATCGTTGAATTTAAGAGTCAGCGATGCCCAATACATCTCGGTATCATCGCCTCTTAAAATGCCGATAAGTCCACGGCAGACATCGCTCATCATAGCCGAACCGACGCGCGCTTCAAGCCTTGTAATCGCCGCTTCATAGTTGCCGGACTTCATATCCGCCACTGTAATGTCAAGCTCGTGCTTCATTTCACGCCCTGCGTTTTTTGCATAGCTTTCAAGCATATAGAGCACATCTCGGCTGTGCTTTAAGGTCTTGTCTATGGTAAAAACAAGTCGCGGCAGTTCATTCTCGATTTTCTCTCGTTTATATCGGATTTTCACCGATACCGCTTTCATTTCTTTGCGGTAAAGAAATACCGCAAGGAAAAGCACGACGGGAGAGAGAAGCGGCAGAATAAATGCCATAGGAATAGCAAACACACCGATTAGCATTGCTTTTACAATAGCGTTTGCCTTGAACTTCTCGGGCGTTATATCCATCTGCGCGGTTTTCAGATCCGCTTCAAGCTGTGCCTTTTTGAACTCATTGAGCTTCATATGCCTTGCGAGAAAATCCGCAAGGTTTCCGAGCCAGATGTTAAGAGCAGAAGTCTTTTCCTTTTGCTGCTTTGACAGGCTCTCCACGGCTTTGGAGGTTTTAAGGTACGGAATACGGTAAACATCCGCAAGCACAAAGAACAGCCCGACGCCGCACAGCGCCCCGATAATTGCCTGTAACATATCTAAAACCTCCTTATCTCTTGTATTCAATAGGCTTCGTGAATTTCATCATAAACAAAGCCGTAATCAAAATGACCATACCGCAGATGCCGCACACAATTTTACCCGGTGCGGTAAAGAGCAGAGTGTGAAACCAATCCTTGTTGAGCAGATACAGAAGCGGTACATTGCCGACCACCAGCGCCACCATAAACCAATATTCGTTACGGGCTGAGGACAGCATTGTTTTCAGCTCAGAATTTACAATACGCACATCGGTAAGCTTTGCGACAATAGGCAAAAGCGTATCCTTGAGCGTTCGGTCATCCTGGCACTGAATGAGCGTGTCGCACCACTCCCAAAATATTTCATTGTCCACTTTATCTTTCAGCTTGTAAAGTGCGTGTTTTATATTTGAGGAAATAGCGGTTGCATCGCCCTCAAAGGACTTGAACACATCACGCAGCGGCGGCTTGATATATTTTATATTCTCTCTGACCGCCGCAACGATATCGTCCGAGCGTACATATGAGGTCGTAATGATAGACAAAGCGGTTTCAAGTTCTTCCTTTGTGTTTTTCTCATAGTAGGACAGTGTGCTTGTAGTGTAGAAAAACGGAATCAGGGCAAACGCCACCGACAGTACCGGCATAAGGAAAATGTTATCTATCAGCACCGACACAATAATGCCTGCCGCAAAAAGAATAAGCGACGCGCAGCAGACAATCGTGAACTGCTTAGATTTGCCCGTAACGGCAAGCGCGGTTTTCATCTTCACAAGCGTTCTGTAAAGGCGGTGTTTCTTTTTGTTTCCGCGAAGATTACGGGATTTATCCCGCATAGTATCGTTTGGTGTTATAAGCCGCATCAAATCGTCGGTGACTCTTTCGGGGGTAAGCCCGAAAAGGCACACAACGGCGATAATAATGAGAACTGAGCTTAAACATGAAAAAATCACTTGAAATCACCATCCTTTACTAAAAACTGTTCCAATGTTTTCTGCGGCACACCGAACTGCAAAAGCTTTGCTTTCAGGTGCTCGCTCATAATCTCCGGCTGTTCAAAGTAACCGTCAATTTTGTACTTGCCGCGCTTTAATTCGTTTTTCGTGATACGAAAGCGGAAAAGGGTATGATATTCCCGTTCACCCGAGGGAGTAATCACACACTCGGAGATGTCCATAATCTTACGGGAATTGTCCTCAAGCTTGTGTGCGTACACAACAAGGGGAAACGCCTGACCTGCCTGCATAAGCGAAGTCGCAAAGTTAATGGGAAAGCGTTTCTGGCAAAGCAGAGCCAAACGCATATGCGCCGCGTCTGCCGCCGATGCGTGAATGGTCGAAACAACCGTATGCCCCGTAAGGCTTGCCTCAACTGCCGAATACGCTTCGGTGTCACGCATTTCTCCGACTACCACGATATCCGGATTAAAACGGAGAGAAGCTACCACCAAGTCCTCCTGCGTAATGTCATATGCAGGGTTATCCGAGGGACGGGAGAGTGTATGCACAACATTGTTTACCACCTTGCCGTCCTTAACCTTTACAAGCGACAGCTCGCGTGAGCCGGACTCTATCGTAAAAATACGCTTATTGTCCGGAATGGAAGTAAGCAGAGCGTTCAGAAGCGTTGTTTTACCCGATGATGTCGCACCCGCAACCACAAAGGAAATACCGTAGCGCAGACACATACAGAGGAAATCTATCATCTTCTGCGTAGCATTGCCACCCTTCACAAGCGCTTTCATATCCACTCTCGACGGGTGAAGCAGTCGGATAGACACGCTGATACCACGGTCATCGTCCACAAGCGGCTCTTTCAGCGCAGTAATACGGGTGTTGCCGGGGAGATGTCCCTGCGACATAGGCGTTGCATTGTCGATAATCATACCGGAATGGTGCAAAAGCCTTTTTACCACATCAACGGCGTGCTGCGGATTATAGAAATGCTCTTTGGCTTTTTCAATATGACCGTCCGTATAGGTTACGGCGATATCGTCCCAACCGTTGATATTGATTTCTTCAATCTCATCACGACCGAGATATTTCGTAAGCACCGAATACTCTGCCATTTCGGAATACAGCTTGTCTGCAAGCTCACGGAAGGTCATACCCTCAACCTCAAAGCCGCTGTCGTGCAGATACTTCTCGATATATGATCGGAGCTGCACAATCTTACTGCGGTCGGAGAGCGCCGCCGCATAGTTTTCGGAAATATACTCCTGCGACTTATGGAGCAAAGAAACAAAGTCAATTGTCTGAGCCATCAGATCACCGCCTTTGCAATGCCCGCTGCCACGCTCCTATACTTTGCGTCGGGAAGCCTTTCGGAAAGCGTACCCGTAATGGTCTGCTGTTTCAGTGCCTTGGAGAACGGAAGTGTAAAATCTACGCCCTTAAAGTGGTTTGCAACCTCCGTAATCGGGAGAAACAAATCCTTGTCCACAATGTTCATAACCTTAATGCGGTTACTTGCACTCATCTCAAACATTCCTGCGTTGGAGGAATAGTAAGCCATACATTTAAGGTCGGGGGTAATAAGCTGAATAAGCCTATCCGCATGGCTTTTCGCCATAGAGGAAATAAGCTCGTCGGCATTTCCGGCGCAATCAACCACAACATAATCCGCAAGCTCCTTTAAGAGCGAAAAGAGGTTTAGAATTTTGTCCTCGGTTGCTTTCGGGTAGGAAAAGCTGTTTTCACCGGCTTTGTAGCCGAGAAAGCCGAAGTTCTCCATTGTTTTGACATGGTTCATCTGGCGGAGCACATCTTCACGGTAAATATCCGTGCGGTCAAGAGCCACGCCGACCGAATAAAGCTCCGCTTCCTTGCAGTTCGGGAATATATACGCAAGACAGGGTACATTCAGATCGGGCGAGAGGAATATAACAGAGCCTTTCTTGGCATAGTAGATTTCCTCCGCAATTTTAAGTGCGGCGGTTGTTTTGCCGCTGCCGGGAGCGCCGCAAACGGCAATCATCTTACTCATTCGCGCCACCTCCCGCAAAGAAAGCGTCCTGCTTTTCAAGAAACTTGTTTGCAGTTTCGTTGTCTCCGCGGTAAACAAGGGCTGCTTGGAGGGTAATGTCCGCCTCATACTTTGCAAGGAGCTTTGCCTGTTCGGTGTTGCAAAGGACCGTAATTGTGCTCGGAATTTCAAAGCTGCCGTCCTCGTTCTTTACAACGGAATCCTGATCTATACCGCCTGCGGTAGTTGTGGTGATGACCTTCATATATTTAAGCTCACCGGGAATAGCGGAGGTTCCCGCATTTTTATCTACCACAATAAGCGAGATAATATCTCCGTTTTGAAGCTTACCGGAAAGTCCTGCCGCAAAGGTGTCTATGGTTACGCTGACGGCTACCTTGCTGCCGTTAAGCGTCGCAAGCACATCATCTGCATTATTGGAGTCTCCCGACAGCTTCGCCTTTGTAAGAATATCTCCTGCGTAGAGAGTGGAGGACGCATATTTGCCGACCACATCGTCGGTTTTTACATACACGCCCTGCGGCATAGTATCTGTTTTGACCTTTACGGTTTCAACCTGATCCTCCGTGATTTTAGTACCTCTGCTGACTTCCTGTTTCAGCCGCACAACCGTTGTTGTGTCGCTTGTCAGTCGGTTTACAACGGGGGCAATCGCAAAGGTCATAGCAACCGCAAGAATCATGCAAACGATACCGATAATTGTTCTGTTCTTCAAAGTTTCAACCTCCTGTTTCTACATAAAATATGCCGCCGTAAACCCGACGGCAAGGTAAGGGATTAAAGGAAATCCCTCGTGTTTTTTCTTTCTGTTCTTTATGGAATTGATAATGACTGCAAGTATCAGCCCTATCATCAGCCCGGTCATTCCTTGTACCGTGCCGAGCATAAACGCACACGCGGCGGAAAGCTTTATATCCGCGCCGCCGATGCTGCTTTTCGTTACGGCGGCTGTCGTAAGCATTATTCCGCCTGTAATCAAAGCCGACAAAAGCATACCGGGCAGAGCCGACATATCCGTACCGATAAACGCTGCAATCACAATCATTAAATGGACATAGTTTTCGCACTCCCTCGTTTTAATGTCCTCATAAGAGGAGAATGCGAGGAGCAGGCAGAATATAATGCCCTTGACAGTGGTTGCAGCACATCCAAAAAAACAGAACAGCGAAAGGGCTGTGAGCGCCGCAATAACCGTGAAGAAAAGCACCGCCTTTTTCTTATTTCCCTTGTATACATTCGACGCGTACAAGCTGATAAAAACGGCTGTAATCACCGTTAGCGCAAGCAGCACGATACCGTTTACAAGAATAAGCGGGTTTTCCGTTATTTCCGGTGTGATTCGCGGCATAATAGGTCGTATCATTAAGTGTTTCATTTATTCGCCCCTTTTTAAGAAAATTGGCGGAGGGGTGCCGCCTATGACACCCCTCCGTCCGTTTGGTTTAGCCTGCGTAATTGAACAAGCCCTGAATCTTGGTTGTTACGGTAGGCATAATGGTGGTGTTAAAGAGCACATACAGACCTGCGAGCAGGAGCGCTCCGATGACAACGGCGATGAGAATTTTTACGCCGGAGTCAACATAGCCCTCAGCCTTCTTGCAGGCGACAGCGGCGCGAATAGTGGAAATTGCGGAGTTTACCTTGTTTCTGATTTTCTTGAACATATTTTTACCTCATTCTTTCTTTTTTGATTTCGGGTGGATTACGGATTAACCGTTATACGAGAAAAGCTCGGTGATCTTGGTCGTTACGGTGGGCATAATGGTGGTGTTAAAGAGCACATACAGACCGCCGAGCAGGAGCGCGCCGATAACAACGGCAATGAGAATTTTTACGCCGGAGTCAACATAACCCTCAGCCTTCTTGCAGGCGACAGTGGCGCGAACGGTGGAAATTGCGGTGTTTACCTTGTTTCTGATCTTCTTGAACATAAATTTTTACCTCATTCTTTCTTTGATTAGTTTTGTGGTTTTCTTTGCTTTGGCTTATTCAGCCTTTTCAGCGAGCTTCTGTTCGTAAGCCGCAAATACGGCGGCTTCCATTGCCTTGCGAACCTCGGACTTGATGGGGTGAACGATATCACGGCGGACATCCTTACCGTCAGCGTCCTTGAAGGTCGCATAAGGCATCGCAACAAACTGCGCGTTCTCGGTCTTGATTACTCTGACATTGTGGATAGTAAAGGAACCGTCCACGGTGACAGAAGCAAGAGCCTTGAGGGGCTTGCCGTTCTCGATGACCTTGCGGATTTTCACATCAAACTGCATACTGTTTTTCCTCCTTTCTTCTTGGATTCTTATATAAGTGAAATAGCGGACAGGGCAACAAAAAAGACCGGGAAAGCCTTTGCTTTCTCAGCCTTGTGCGCACATTTTATTACCTTGTCTGCTCCCGTTGCTTTTTGAGATACTTCTGATAAAATTCAAGAGCTTTTATAACATAATCCTCAGCCTTGCTGTCCGAATAGTCCTTTGGGATATACGGTTTCAGTCGGTCAAAGGAAAACTTGAATTTCGGTTTCTGATTTGGCTTTTCCTCAGCCATAATGTCTCGGACCTTATCATAGTTGATTTCGCCGGCTTCAAACGCCTTGCGGATGCGGATTGCCTGATCGTGCGACGGAAATGCTTCGGTTTCGTCTATACGGTCAACAATATCTCTTTGAGTTTCCTCATCAAGATAGGAAAGCTCAACGGCAGGACGCATTTTCATCTGACCTTTATCCACAAAGTCTTGCAGTTCGGACACAAGGTTGGTAAGGCGGATATACCTTTTGATTTGCGTTGTACTATCACCGGATTCCTCAGCAAGTTCTGTATTTGATCTTTCTAACTTCGGTCCCACTGGGTCCGAAGTTAAATCCGTCCTTTGTCCCTGCCTTTTGATTGCTTCCAACTTCATTTTATAGGCTCGTCCTTTGTCGCAAGGCAGAATCTCTGACCTTTGTGCATTGCTGTCTACCATCAAGATAATGGCTTCATCACGGCTAACCTCCACAACCTCACAACGCAAGGTTTCAAGTCCAAGCCTTTCGGAAGCATGTTTACGCCTATGCCCGGAAATCATTTCATATCTGCCGTCATCCTTTTTGCGCACCATAGCAGGAGTGATAACCCCTCTGTCCTTGATACTTTCCATAAGGTTCTGCATATCCTCATCATCAAGAACACGGTAGGGGTGATCGGGAAAATCGTCGATTTCCGAAAGTGGGATATCAAAGATTTTCGGCAGCTTATTCTCGGCTCGTTCCTTGTCATTCATAAACAACTCATCGAGAGCCGTCATCCCTAAATCGAGCTTTTTCACGCGCGGCAATATCCAGCACCTCCTTCGTCAGATTTTTGTATGCGTCGGCAACCTTACATTTGCCGTCATAGGCAAAAATACTTTTGCCCTCCATATTTGCTTCTGTAACTCGCACGGAGGCGGGGATAAAGGTGTCAAACACATTGATTTTCATTCCGAAAGTTTCGCGCATTGACTCAATTACTGACCTGTCGTTTACGGTTCGTGCGTCCACCATTGTAAAGAGGATACCGTCGATTTTAAGGTCGGGATTGATACCGCGCTTTACTTGCGAATAAGTACGCAATAACAGGTCAAGACCTTTGGTAGACAAAATTCTCGGCTGACTCGGTACGATAATACTGTCCGCCGCAACAAAGGCGTTAATTGGCAGAAGTCCGAGCGACGGGGTGCAATCAATAAGAATGTAATCATAATTCTTTTTAACCTGATTGACATAGCTTCTCATAATACACTCGCGGCTCATTACCGTAAAGAGATAACTTTCAATGCCGGACAGTTCTACATTACAGGGCATCAGGTCGATACCCTCGCTGCAATGAATGATACCGTAGTCATCATCAAAGGGTTTGTTGTCGATTACCTTACTCATTAAGGTTGCAAGGGAAACATCTAACTCGTCCGGTCTTTTGATTCCGAGACTGATAGAAAGCGAACCCTGCGGATCGGCGTCAATCAGCAAAACTTTTTTGCCTTTCATTTTAAGACCGACACCGAGGTTCAATGCCGTAGTAGATTTGCCTGTACCTCCTTTCTGATTTTCGATTGCAATTACTTTACAGTTCACTTCTTCAAACTCCTTTCTTTTATATTTGTCTTTTGAACCACCTAAGCGCATAAACATCATTTATACGCTTAGGTCGTACATCCTATTTGTCCTCGACACCCCGGATGTAAAGGGAACAACACAGGCGGCTGTTGCAAGCAGCTCCATGGGAGTTTCACCCTCGCCCCTTCTTTATGGACCGACCGCGAATTACGGAAGTATCATTATCCCCTGTAACCGTCATCGCCTTTTTGTCTGCCGACAAATAACAAAGTGTAGGTGTTTCTCGCTCCTTTCCTTTCGGAAGATCTTGGCGCGCCCACTTTACGGCTCGGATTACAGGTAATGTGCCTGTGTGCTGTATATTCAATTTTCAAGGTTCTCAGAGGTCTTTTGTTTTGCCCTCTGTATTGGATTGCTGAAAAAAACATCGAAAATTAACCCCCTTTTTTGAAAAAAATAAAATTGCCCCATTTATCTCGCGTAAAAGCAAGACAAACAGGGCATAAAAAAGAGCCTACCATGTAATAAAACATAGCAGGCTCTCAAAAATTATGCGATTGTGTTCGGTTTGGTGTACCGATGGTGTAAATTGGTGTAAGTTGTTGGTGTAAACCCGTTCATAACTCAAATTATCGAGAATTATGAAGAATTATGAAGGGTTATTTAGTTCAGGCTCTTCATTGTCGGGAACAATAAAACATCGCGAATCGAATCGGAATTAGTTAACAGCATAACTAGCCGATCTACCCCAAAGCCCAAACCGCCGGTTGGCGGCATACCATACTCCAGCGCCGTAACATAGTCGTAATCTACCTCGGCGTTGCAATTCGGGTCCTCAGCTTTTTTTAAGGCAACCTGCTTTTCAAAGCGCTGCTTTTGGTCAATAGGGTCGTTCAACTCGCTAAAAGCGTTGCCAAACTCGGTGGCATTAATAAAATACTCAAACCGTTCGGTAAACGCGGGATCACTTGGCTTGCGTTTGGCCAAGGGGCTGTTTTCTACCGGGTAATCGTAAATAAAGGTAGGTTGAATCAGCTGCTCCTCTACAAAGGCGTCAAACAGCTCTAACAGCACCGTGCCCTTTGTGGCGTTGGCCGGAACCTCAACATTTTTTGCTGCTGCGCAGGCACGGGCCTCGGCGTCGTCAGCCCAGGCGTTATAATCGCACCCGGCGTATTTTTGAACCGCCTCTACCATAGAAAGCCGCTGCCAGTTGGCCATGTTAATTTCGTGCCCTTGGTAAGGAATAACCGTGCTGCCACAAACCTCTTTTGCTAAGGTGGTATACAGCTCTTCAACCAGGTCCATCATACCGTGGTAATCGGTAAAGGCTTGATACAGCTCAACCGTTGTAAATTCGGGGTTGTGCTTGGTGTCCATCCCTTCGTTTCTAAAAATACGGCCAACCTCGTAAACGCGGTGCATCCCGCCAACAATCAGCCGCTTTAAATAAAGCTCGGTCTCAATCCGCAGATACATATCCATATCCAGCGTATTGTGGTGCGTTTTAAAGGGGCGGGCAGCCGCGCCAATTTCCAACGGGACCAAAATAGGGGTATCCACCTCTAAAAAGCCCTTGCTGTCTAAATAATTTCGAATTCCCTTTAAAATTTTAGAGCGCTTTTCAAAGGTATCGCGCACTTCGGGGTTTACAATTAAATCTACATACCGCTGGCGGTAACGCAGGTCGTTATCGCGCAGGCCGTGGAATTTTTCGGGCAACGGCAAAAGTGATTTTGAAAGCAGCGTAATGCCGGTAGCGTGCACCGAAAGCTCACCGGTTTTGGTTTTAAAAATAAAGCCCTCTAAGCCAACAATATCACCAATATCAAACTTTTTAAAAGCAAAATAGCTTTCCTCGCCAACATCATCCCGCCGAATGTAAACCTGAATGTTTCCGGCACTGTCCTGCAAATTAAAAAAGCTGGCTTTACCCATAATGCGGCGGCTCATAATGCGCCCCGCAACGCGAACGGTCTTGCCCTCCAACGTTTCAAAATTAGCTTTAATATTACTGGTTAAGTGAGTATACTCAAACTTTGTTTGCTCAAACGGATCTTTCCCCTCGCTTTGCAGGGCAGCCAGTTTTTCGCGGCGCACACGCAAAATTTCGTTTAGATCCTCAACCCCTTGGGTTGCCGGCGTGTTACTATTCTCGTTAGCCATTTTCATTCTCCTTAAAAAATAACGGCAACGGCATTTTGCCGCCGCCGTAAAGGTTTCCGGTACGGGCTGCGCGCAGCGGCCCGGTTATTTTTTAATATCTACAATTTTGTAAAGGGCTTTACCGTCGGGCAGCTCAACCTCAACCGTCTCTTTAACCTTGTGGCCAATTAACGCTTTACCAACCGGGGATTCATCTGAAATTTTTCCGCTGATCGGGTCTGCCTCGGCAGAGCCAACAATAGCGTAAGTAAATTGCTCTTTGCTGTTAGCGTCTTTAATGGTAACCGTAACGCCAATTACAACCTTATCGCCGCTAATTTCGTCGTCGGTAATAATTTCGTAATTTTTCAGCATGGCCTCTAATTCAACAATCCTGGCCTCAATTTTAGCCTGCTCGTTTTTGGCGTCGTCGTATTCGCTGTTTTCGGAAAGGTCACCGTAACCGCGGGCAATTTTAATGCGCTCGGCAATATCGCGCCGACCGTTGGTTTTAAGGTCCTCCAGCTCGGCCTCCAGCTTTTTTAAGCCCTCTTCTGTAAATTTGTAAGTTTTGCTCATGTAAAATAACCCCTTTGCAGTAATTTACGAAAAAGCTTTGCGGCAGGGCAAAATTAAAATAGCTTTACCCGCAATGCACAATAAAAATATTATACCTATTTTCATTTAAAAAGTCAAGGTTTTTCCTACCACTTCTGCCCCTAAAGCAAATATTTTTGTTTAAAGGCCCAAAACGGCGTGCGGTTTTGGCAATTAAAGGCCGCTGAATTTACGGCTGCTCACAGAGGGTTGTTTGGTAAAAGGCGCGCAAAATAACAATTACGGCAAGCAGTTCCATGTTAATTTTCAGAGCGTCTTTTCTTTTTGCTTACAACCGTAGTGCCGGTCACAATGCCGCTGTTGATGAAGAGCAGGGCGATCCAAAGAGCCAGATTGTCGCCGTTCAGCAATGTGTCAATGTCGGCAATAAGTTTCTCGATGTCTGCTTTATCAACGCTTGTCACCTTGTCAATGTTGTAACCGTTCACAGAATCGGTCAGACGAGTGATTTCCTCCGCAACCTCTGCAATGCGCCCGTTCAAATCCTTACACTTTGCAGCCTCTTTGGTCAGCTTATTCCGTTCGTCTTCGGTGGATTCGCCGTCGTCAAACGCTGCCTTGACGGCAACAATTGTAACATCGTCGCCGTCAACCAGTCCATCTAACTCCTTTATTCAATTAGTCATCTTTATTGACAGGAGCGTGTATTTTTCTTCGCTTCCAAAGGGTAATGATACACCGTTTTGCACCGAACACCGCAACATACGCCGCTATATACAACCCGACGTAAAAAGCCATACACATTCTGTAACAGTGCTGTTACTCTGCGTGACAACACCTTATTTAGCATTACAGATACTGAAAATGATATTTTCAGTATGACGCTGTTAACAATTTTTTCGGTTGCCAGCGTGTTCACACACCGCTAATCCCTGTAAAAATAAAAATCGCATTTATCACTGCCCGCCCTATCGTGCCTTGCCGCTTGAAGGTGATGCCGCACATATCTCCGTAGACACGGTCGTCACTCAGACAGAAGTAGCCGCCAGTTCTTTGCAGTCCAACAGCTCACAATATTTCACATAAGGGCATTGCAGAACATCTACCCTGTAATGCTTGCTGTCGTATCCAATTTCTTTGAATTTGAAGCCTGCATCGCCGCTAAACATAGTACCTATCATCGCACGAAAGATCTTAAAGAAAAGAGGACGGATTAATGGGGCCTTGGTTGCAATATGCGGACGTTTTCGATCAAGTTCAACACCGATTCTTACGGACTCTTCTATCAAGGCTATGGCTTCTTCACGCGAGATATACTTAATCATTTGAAGATAAATAGCCGCCCGCGGGAATATCATTCATTCGGTATGTATATTTTCTTTTTTGGTAAGTCCCTTATACTTGCCGCATAGTTCGTTGCAAAGAGTCACTGCGTCACTTACAAGGACATCCGTCTGCTCTTTGCCGAGTTTCTTTTTCAATTCACCCAATAGATAAGAAAAACCGCTGAGCTTTTCGTAGTATCTTTTATCAATTATAATTCTTATTCCTCCGCATTAGCGAATTCTGATTTGCCAATTAAATTATAACACCGAAACATGAAAAATCCACCTTTCTGTTCAGTGCGGCAGAACAGTTCCGCTGCACCGAAATTCTATAAACAAGCGGCGAAATTAGAAAAAGTGCCTGATCCCCAAATAAAACCTAATCGGCTATGCTAAAAATTGGGCGCCCAAAAACAGGTTTGAGTTTCGCCCAACTCATCTAAAACATTAGCAAGTGCAACAAAAATTCGGCAGTGGCCGCCGGCCACAAGCAAAAGCTTACAACCAACAACCACTGCCGAATAAAGTATAAAGGTGTTATAAAAGGTATTTTTTAAATTAATTTTGCCACAAAATTGCTTTTTTGCAAAGCCGGCGGGCAACTTGCGGCCCCAAGGCCGCGTTTTTTATTTGTTAAATTTTTTTATTCCGCTGCAATTAAATAAAGGCCAAACGCCACGGGTGGTACAATCCGCAATTTTATCTGCCACGCCACACGGCTGCCCAGTTTTTTG
>OIZO01000175.1_pt1 | contig 51475 bp, 55 predicted proteins | sample 1588551 | NCBI WGS metagenome assembly OIZO01 (sample SAMN03283271) | human gut metagenome | biome: human-associated habitat; material: feces | host: Homo sapiens | place: Peru | collected 2012 | reverse complement strand
ACTACGATAACCGCCTATTAATTGGCTGACCACTACTTATAAAGCTAAGGTTTTATAAGCAAGCCAGCTGTATTTAGGTAAGTTGTAGTTCTCCATTAAGGAGCCTACAAGCTTGTGGTTTTAACCACAGGTAGTTGACAGAGAAATTGAGAACGAAATCTCTAAGACAAAACAAAAGACCTATTTCTAGGTCTTTTTTACTGCCAATCTTCTTTTTGTTCAACTAAAAACTTACATTGTTCCCTTCTTGGAAGTTTTTCAAATTCTTCTATCGAATTTACCTTTCCGGTTACGATGGCTAACATATAATCGAATACGTTTTTATAGATGTGAGAAGGATAGTTTTCTCCCCATTTTTTAAGTGCTTTTGTCTTACCGTCCAAGGCATCTTCATACGAATTATAAATACCAAAAAGTATCCAATATTCTGAATAAGGCTGTTCTAATTGAACCTCGTAATCTACTAAATAAGATTTTTCAAATGCTATACTTTCTATTTCCATTTAATTCTCCTTAAAAATATAATGAATAGTCGGAACCCAACTAACAACTAGTGTAGTTAAACATCCAAACAAGTTTAAAATAGCTAATCCAAAAATTAATAATATGATTTCTTTCAAATTTTACCTCTTTCTTTGACAAACAATAATTAATACAACCAACCCAACTAAGCAAGAAGCTGTTCCAAAATTTTCGAATAATATGCCAGTATCGTTAATAAGTTTTCTCTGTTCTGTTGGTGGATATTCAGATATAGTTTTAATCCCATAACAAAACAGAAATAAAGCCATGACTTTTAATGAAAAAGATGCCTGTTCAGAGTCTCCTATATAGACAAAATAGAATGTAAAAAAAGCGAAAATCCAATAACCAACAAAACAAACTACGCGAAAATTTTCAAAAACAAATAACCCTTCGTTCATAAAATTCTCCTTTAAGACAAAAAATTGGACTGTTGACATCAACAATCCAAATCATCCAACACAACCACATTAACCTGCTTAGTTAAAGCCGTACAGGCATCTAACCCTATAATTCCCTTGTCATAAAACAGATCAAAACAAGTATCTTCTCTCCAATTTTCTTTATCCCAAGGATATTCTCTTCCGTTACCATGGAATTTACTGTGAGCATAAGATGTGTGCCAATGTCCACAAACTACTGTTCTTGGGTCTTTTAATTCATATCCGTATTTATCAACGAAATAACGAATATATTTCCATTCTTCAAAACCATTTGCCCATCTAGCATCATGCCACTCAGTTGAATCAAAATCATAGATAATAACATCTTTTTCGTTAAAACCAAAATCATCAGTTTCTTCACTTTCGGTGTACCAAGGAAGCCATCCATGTACGAAAATGTATTTATCATTTGCGTAATAATCTTTAAGTTCATCAAAGTACTGCATTAATTTTTTGTTAGATAGCAAATCTTTTCTGCGTTCAACTGCCACAGTATTATAAAGCTTAGGATTTCCTAAAAATTGTTTAATTGTGTCAATTGTTCCATTATATGCATCGTTGATATTTGCAACTCTTTTACCTGAAATTAATTGGTATAAGTTTTCGTCATGATTGCCCATAACAAGAATTCTTCTTTCTTTCGGAAGATTCATTACAAAATCTAGACACTCTCTTGCTTGATTTCCACGATCAAAAAAATCGCCACAACTTACAAAGACATGTTCAGGATTATCTTTGTCAAAACCTGCTTTATCTAGTGCTTTTTTTAATTCGTTAAAGAAACCATGTACATCACTAACTACAAAATATTTTTTCATAATATTTTCCTTTCTATTAATCAAGAAATTTTACTATTTATGATGAAAATTAAAACCATTTAAAAAGAGGATTTTAGTCCTCTCCTATTGTTATTACTATTTTATCATTTAATATTTGATTGGTTTGTAATGGATTTTCTTTTTCTCTTTTTGGTTGCAGAAATTTCTGCTCGATGAAGCTTCCGGGACAATTAGTATAAATAGAATCAAATGAGTTGCTATAATGAAGCGTGATTTTAGAAATATCTCTTTGATTCAAAATTCTTCCCATTGGTTTAATTTTGGTTTCTAAATCCCTTGCATTTAGATTAACTTCAAAAGAAATTTTCTTAACTAAGTCGCTTCTTCCGTATAGACCAGTTCTATTAATATCTAAATCAAATCCGCCTAAATCTAAAAAGTTAACATCTTTCGGATCTAGCTTAATGCTATCTAAATTCTCAAATACAATCTCTACATTCTTGTACTCTGGCGCACTTATAACTCCTTAAATCACCCAAAATTTCTTCTATCGATACAGGCATATTATTGTGAGCATCAAGTTCAACATGATAACTACCAATTTCAATATCTTCGTACTTATTCTTAGTATGGACATGTCCGCATAAACACCACATCGATTTAATAATTGGTTTGTCCCAATCAGGAAAAAGCTTCATTGGATAATGGCATAACATTAGCCTGTACTTGCCATATTTAAGTGGCATAGCATAAACACATTCAATACCTAGTTTTTTGTATTCTTCTATTTTTCTGTTAGTGTCATGATTTCCTAATATGATAGTTTTCTTTCCATTAAGTTGTTTTAAATAACTTAACGCTTCTTCTTGGTCTCCCATAATAACATCGCCTAAGATATATAATTCATCTTTATTAGTTACCACTGAGTTTATATTCGCTACAACTTGCTTGTTATGGTTATCAATATTCTCGAAACCTCTTTGTTCATACAGGAATGGTTTATCATGACAAAAATGTAAATCGCTTGTTAAATAAATCATAAAATCTCCTTACATATACTCTTTAAGTTCTTTTCTAAATTTAATCTTATCTATTCTCTTACGCTTTTCTTTTTTCTCAGCTACTTGTTTTTTTAAAATATTACATCCGCTACATCCACTAGGATGCTTGCACCACCAACAATTATCATTGACAAAAAAGAAAATGGGTGCAGGTTCGGGTCTTGGTTTTCTCCATTTTTTAGCCATTTTGATCTCCTTCCAGATATTTTAGAAAATTATTTTTAGTTTTTTCTTGTCTTATTGAGGCGGTTTCGTCGCTTAGGACGAACAATTCATAGATTAAAGATAGTTCCCTTTTCACTCTATTTTCTAACATATCCATATCATCCTCGACACAAAATATGCCTAATGTAAAATCGTTTGTTAAATCATCTGCTAAAAGTCCATATTTGCTTATTTTGACATTAATTACATAAGGGTTTTTTAGAACAATTTCACTGTTGTTATAAGAAAAGCTTTTAATTGTTAAAGTATCGAAAGTATCCTCTGGTTGTTCGCTATATTCTGCCAGTAGCCAGTCAAATATTTCAAGAGGCAAATTTTTACTTTTGTAATCCACAACATCAGAAGTGTTCCATAACGCTTCACCTAAAAATTCCCACTTTTTCGAATCTTCTTTGATATATTTGCCTTCTTCTAATCTTTCTCTAATCTCGTCTTGATATTTTTCTATATTAAGCATATTCAAAACTTGTACTCCTCAACATTATGATCAGACATCCATTCAGCAAATAGATGACGGTGGCAAAAGTCTTCACTTTTTTCATAGCACAATAACACAACATCCTTGCCTTGTCCTAACTCTTCAAGTTCTCTATATACTTTTACCTTATCAAGTTTTGACAATACGTCCTTTTGATATTCTTTAATGTATCGTTCCTTGTCAGCAAATCTTTTCCAATCAAATAATATTTTTTGCGTTGGAGCTATCTTCTTATATTCTTTTCCTGCAAAAAATTTAGGCGGAAACAAAGAAACGGAAATTTGAACCAAATCTTTTGGGAGTTTTGTCCCCATTGCAAAATAACTAGTATATATTTTCATAATCAATTCCTTTCTTTTAATCAAAAAATTCTACTAATAATTAGCTATTTCCACTTACATCCGCAATTCGAATAGTAAATATAACAAACATCAAACTTAGTTTTGACTATTTTCACAAATTGGTTTGTTGGATTTTTTATAAATCATAATTTCACTTGCTTTTCTTTGCTTAGAAACACTGTAATTAATTTCAAAGGTTTCTACTTTGTAATCTTTATAGATTTTTTTAATTTCCTCATGATTGTCGTAGGTTAATAGCCAGTTCACCTGTATGGCTCTAATTATTTTTTCTAACTCTACATGATCCTCTTTATTAAAATAACTAGAATACAATTGTTTTCCTTTTTCGTAATAAGGTGGGTCTAAATAAACAAAGGCGTTTTCATTAGGAATATATTTAGCAAAGTCTTTGAAATCTAAATTGTAAACAGTTATATTCCCTTTTCTTTCTGCTATATTACAAATTTTTATCGCCAAGGAATTTCTATTAAATCTAGTGTCCATTTTCCATTTACCATCTTGTTTTTTACCACCAATTACACCAGCATTAAGAATTCCAGATCTATTTGTGCGATTTAGATAAAATGTTGCGAAACCTAATTCATAGCTGGGTTTTGTTGAAGATTTTAATACTTCTTTTTGATGCTCCCATTCCTCAATTGTTAAGGGAATGCTATAAATATCTTCTACAAATCTATTTGTTTCTTCTAAAATCGCTTTCCAAAACGAATATACTGCAATATCACTGTCGTTAAGGATGATATGTTCAACTAGTCCGTTAAATAATAAATCTAATGATACACCCGCTCCGCCTGCAAATGGCTCAACAAAAGTACAGCCAGTAAGGTTGTTGTCAGTGATTATCTTTTTGATGATTGGTGCTATCTTGCTTTTACCACCAGGGTATCTTAATGGAGAATAATACATTATCTTTTCCACTCACAGCCACAATAAGGACAAGCAATTATCGTAGAGGCAACCTCTGGACTAATTTCAGTTCCACAGTTTGGGCAGTAAATATGACAATCATCGAATCTATTTGCATTTAAAAGATGCTCTATTGTGGGAATATATTCTTTAACAAATTTATCAAAAACCTTATATAAATTCTTATCTCCAACACAAGCATTGTCTAAATCTGGAATACAAATAATGTATTCTTCGCTCATTGGGTCTTTAAAAATTTCAAATTTCATATGAAAAAAAACCTTTCATAAAATCTTACATTTTTTCTAATTATTAACAACTAAAAAATAGAGCATTTCTACTCTATTTCTACATCAATATTTTCAAGGTCTTCTTTTGTAATTCCTAATCGTTTCAATATTTCATCATGCGTTATAAGTTCTTTTTCATCAAGATTTTCAAGTCTTTTCACAATCATATATAAATCTTCTAAGTCTATTTTTAAAGCCATCTCAATTCCTTCTAAATAGCTTATCACTGTATTGCGAATCTTTTCTTTTTCGTCATAATTACTAACCTTTTCATATACCGGCTTAAACGATGATGAGATATTCTTGTTAATTACAACTAGATCTTTTTTATCAATATTCTCTTTTTCTTTGAAAAGTTTTTTGATAAACAAAATAATATTTTGAATGCATTTTTCCCAATCTTTTTGAATATCAATATAATACTTATTCCAAATTTTGTTTCCTTCAACGATTAATTCATTAACAGTTAAAACCATTTGTCGTTCTAGGTCCAATGAGTTTTCTGCTGATTGTTTAATTACTGACATAATTTCATCATCAGTCATGAATTTATACCAATTAGATTCCCAATTAAGTTTTTCTCTATAATCTTTTAATTTCAAACCTTGCGATTCAATCATGCCTGTCCAGCTGGTATGACACTTAGGGCAGTGCTCAAAATAAGGCAAGTCTTCTATTAATACCCTAACACCACATTCTGGACATCTAATCCAATTTCTAACACCGTCGATAAACTCAGGTTCGTTTTTGCGAAGGTCGTCAAATTTAATCGCCTTCGCTCGTGCATTATATAAAATCTCTTTCGCTGATGCCATTATCATTCTCCTTTAAAAGTTAAATAAGGGTTTCCATTATGCTTGCTAATTTCAGGAACCTTATGAGTAACTTGATTTTCGTGTTCCTCGAAATAGAATTTAATCTCTTTGTCGTTTTCTCGTATCAAATCATATTTAACCAATAGCCTGTACTGAAAAGTTTTCTTTAAGCCTTTTAACATAGTCTCTTTAAGGTTTTGCCTAAATTGTTCTATTGTTCCTGTGCTCTTATAAAAATTACATTGTCTGCAACTTGGCATATAATTTTCAATTTCATTCTCACCGTCATAAGCATAAACAGAATTGAAATGATCTACTTGCATGTCTTTAAATTCCAACTCGCACCCACAATAGGCACAGTGCCCACCGTACATTTCGTAGACCAATTTTCTTTGTTCCTTGGTCGGGGCTTTTCTTGTCATAACCCCAATTCCTTTAATGTATAATCTTTTCCTATTTCCATGCCTTTAAACATTTTGGCATATGGAAAACTTGGAGAATTGACCCCATCAAAAAGATTCTTATATCCTAAAACCAAATGGCATGTCCCTATTACAATATCCTCATGAAATTTACCTATAGTTTCAATTTCACCACCAAATGGGTCAAATGCTTTTATAATATTCAATAAAATTCTTTTTTCTTCTTCATTTAGAATAGGTTCTACATATTCTTGACATAACCACCTCAAAGCGTTCCTTTTACAAGCATCACAGTCATTATCACAATTATAAGAGCCTGTGCGTGCGTTATGCAATTCGCATATAGGGTCATCAATGACAGTGTCTTCGACAGCGTCAATAATTACATCTTCGTATTTTTCAGCATTTAGCATAAATATAGCTCCTTAATTGTATATATTTTGTTCTCTTCCCATTCACTAAAAGGTAACTCATCTGTAACTAAAAACGTCACTAACGGTTCACTGGCTTTCTCTTCAAAAATCTTAATGCTATTGTTTGTTTTACAAATATAATTAGCCTTATTTTTAATTGGATTAACAATATGGCGTATATAAGACTTTTCTTCCTGAGTGATTTTTACTGGTGTGTGTTCTCTAAAAAGCCACTCAATGCTTTCACAAAGACAACTATCACAGTATCTGTCCCTATCTTTTTCTGTGTCACACAATTCACCGAGGCAACTTCTTAGCTTAAAAAGGTTACATCCATCAGCTTCGCCATCTTTTATAATCTCGTTTCTAAACATATCAACATTTAACATATTTTTTACCTTTCTTAATACCACTTAACACCTTTCTTGCTATCAATTAGAAAGTTTTCTGCCACTAACAGCTAGGATCCAATCATATTTTTCATCATAGTTTTTGTCTCTGAAATTTGTTCTCATAACTAATTTTTCTTTCATTACAAATGTAATACCCTTCGTTCATATTTTTTGCCGTCTTCTAACATCTTGAATGGCATTTCTTCAGAAACTGGAATATTCATGAAAACAGCTTCTACCGTTTCATCGTTGGATATATAGTACCTATAAACAGTAACTATTGAACTGTTTTTACAAACGGAAATTATTAAATTTTTATATGGTGCAATCACCATTTTTAGATATTCTCGTTCTTTATCACTGAGAATATCTCCCTTATATTCTTCTAAAAGCCACTTAACGGTGTCTTTTATACAGTTTTTACATTCTCCATGATAATATTCATAACATTCTGTTTCTCTTGTTCTTTCTTGATACAAATAGCAATAAGGTTCTTCCTCTCTTCTTTCTAACACCTCAATATACTTATCTAGATTTGCAATCATATCGCTCACCACCACATAGCTGGAAATACTAATGCTAAAATCTCGAATAACTGAGGATAATATTTTTGGTATTCTTCTATGTGTTCCCATTCATCAGTCCATTTAAATACTTGCATTTTGCGACATAAATCAATCATCATATCAATTAGTTCTAATTGAGTATATTCCTTACCTTGATAATTGAACTTATGGTATGTTAAGTCTACAACTTCTCCCGCATACTTTTTATAAGCTACAAGACGAGTAAGTAGATAATCTGTAATAGCTGTATCTAAACTCCAAGTTTCTTTATATATTTTCTTTTCTGCTTTTTTAGTTGCTAATAATCTTCTTTTCTTTTTAGTCATAAAAAATTCCTTTCTTAAATTCTTTGGACGTGTCTGAAGAATCTTATTTTTTCAAACATTGATTAAAATTTTGTATCAATCAATTCTTCGAGCACATTTGCCTGTACATAAATCTTTTGTGCTGTGTAATATAGTACTTTTTCTTTCTGTCGATACAACCAAAAAAAGAAAGATAAAACTTTCTTTTTCTAACCTAAGCACCAAGAAATATCCTCTCTCATATTATGAGAACGATAATATTCTCTTTCGGTTTCATTAATTATTGAATCGTCGTATGTTTCAAAGTACCTTTTTGCATCATACTGGCTAAATTTTTGAGAAACTGTTTTGCCTTTACATCTAAACATAAGCTTGTCTAACTTTGGCATATATAGTTTCATATTTTTAGGATAATTCCCAACTAAGACATAATCAGGCATTATCTTGAATGGTCTTTGACATTGCTTCTTATTATGCCTATTAATTAAAGATAGTAATTCCTTTTCGTTTTTTATAATTTCTTCTATTTTTTTTATAGCATTACGTTCCCAACAAAGAATTCCTACAAAACTATTAGACGCTATTGAATGGTCTATCCATTCTTGATTAATTTGTTTTAATAAAACTTTTTTACGTTCTTTTAATAGAGGATCATAAAATTCAAAACGAAGCTCGTTATTATGATGATGGCAAAAAAGCCTAATCATTCCATATTCCTCGTCTCGATAATTTTCAATAAATATTTCGCTTTTTCGATTACAGATTTTTTCTATGCTATCTTTTCTTATTTTCCAACAAGGTTCTTCCGCCATCCAACGATCGCCTTTCCATTGCTCACCTATTGAAATTTCTACTAATTCTTCCAAATCAAAATAATTCATATTTTTTTCCTTTCTCGTCGCTTATTAGTAAGTCCTTTTCTTTATCATGCGCATACATAAGAGTATTTTTTGTTCCACTAGGTTTTCCATTAAAAATCGAGATAACTAATTGTGAACGATCTACCATCCACATATTTCTTTTCATAAAACATTCAGTAGAATAATGATTTTGAATAAATTCAATATGATCAGCTTTTGCTAATAACCATTGATATCTATCTCGCCATTCTTTACTCCATTTGGATTCAAATCCTACATAAGGAACAGCACAAACTAACTTAATATTTGGATTAGTGTCTTTTAGTTTTAAAATCAACTCACCAGCCCAAATATCTATCCCTCTTGCCATGCCAGTAATGAAGGTAGTACAACCTTTTTCTAAGGCGATGTTAATTAATCTTTGAAGAATTTCTTTTGATTGTTCTTCGTTAATTGAAAGTTTCTCTGGTCTATGTCCAGTGAAACAAGCTCGCTTTCTCATAATTTTTCCTTTCTATTAATCGCAAAATTATACTTCTGGCAAAGAAAAATTAAACCAATCAAAAAGACTACTTTCGTAGCCTTAAATGAACAAAAACGGATTTGATGTTTTTATCTGCTAAAATAGCCATGCTTTTCACTCTTTTTGAACATAAAAACGGGATTTTCGTTTTTAGCCCTTCCAACATAGTAATACAACTTCTTTTTCTGGATATTTATAAGCTAAATCTCTATATGAACTAGCCAAAATTTGTAATACGCTCACTAAATATCCTTCGCTTTGATAATCGGGATAAGCAAAATACATATAATCTTCATAGCCAAACGAAACGTCTCCATCTTCACTGTATTTGCGGGTTTTACCGCTCTTACACATTTCAGCATATACATTTGAAGGTATTCTTTCAGCAAAAAATTCATCATCTAATCTTTCATCTGGTGATAGGGATAAATATCTAGTAACATCAGAAACCAAAAAGTATCCGTCTCTAATAAAGTTATTATCGATATTAAAAAGTTCTTCAAGAGTAATCATTCTAATAGGATTGATTAATTCACCATCATATTCAAAGCTTTTAAGTAAATTGTCAGTCAATTCTGCGTTATTAATTGTGAAAAAATTTCTACGAACAAAATCATCAACCATTCCACTCCATGGTGTGATATAAATTTCATTCATTCTTTTTTCGCCTTCTACTTTTTTCCATTCACCTTCTTTTGTATAGACTGTTTTTGTTTCAATGTAATAACTTCCAGGAAAGAAATCAGTTTTAAATGTTTTTCTATCTCTTAGTCCAACTCCGAATAAATAATCAACACTCATAATTTTCACCTCTTTCTAAAAGATAATACTTATCACTAACGAAAAAACAATTAAAAAAATCGCCTATTCAGCGACTTTCTTTTTTGTTGATTTCTTAGCGGTTGTTTTCTTTGTTGGTGTTTTCTTTGGTTTCTTTTCTTCCTCAGTAGGTTTTTCTTTAATAATCTCCCCTGCATTAATTCCACATATAACGCCAGAATTGTTTCCACTGTTTTCAATCTTTACATCTTCCGTCTTAGGTTCTTCTGCCTTTGCCTCTTCAACTGTTTCCTTTACAGGCTTATCGTACTGAACATTAGGCTTAGCTTCTGTTGGTGGCGTTTCGTATTTTATATTAGACATTCTTTCACTATCTTTTGCCTGTAAGGTGTCATACTTAGTCTTTAATTCTTTGTATGAAGTTCCATCAATTGGAACGCCCAAATAAGAATGTTTCTTATCAAATGCTAAAATTAATTTAAAAACAAAAGGCAAAATAACTAATCCGATTGTAAAACCAATTCCCTCTCCAAATGCCTCAGCAGTCTTATATGCATGAAGACAAACAAAACATAGTGTAATAACGCTAAACAATAATCCAATAACTGGAATCATAGATAATAGCGATAAACCAACTGGAACAAGGAACATCCATCCATTTCCCCAATATTTAGAAAAGCAAATATAATCCGAATAGAATGGAATAATTGATTTCCATCCCGGCTCGCCTAATTTAATAAATAATTTCCAGTTTGCAACTAATGCAACAATAATAACTAGCAAGATAATAAACCAAAATCCAGCAAGTATTCCCATCAAATCGTATGATGGGTTGTAATAATTACCATAGTACATAATAATCTCCTTCTAACTTTCTTTGATAATAATGTCATATTTTTCAGCCATGATACGTTTCTTTAATTTATATACGTCTGTTTTCATTCCTTTACAGTCTTCGACCACTTCTTTACCGTTTTCTGTATAAACGAAATCAGCTATATATTTAACTACACGTCCGTACTGATTCTTTGGAAACAAAATATAAGGAACTTGTAATCGTAAACTGCTAATCTCTTTTGCTCTTTCAAGTAATTTGAGTTCGCAATACCTATCTGCTTCTTTTTTAGAATCAAACTTTATTCCATCGATTACGGTTTTTTGATTCCTATATTTTGAATACCCTTGTTTTTTGCCCATAAATAAAAAGCCCTTTCAAAATATTCCATACGAAATATTACTCAAAAGGACTCTTGCAATAACTTATTTGCCTATCTCTAGCAAATAATCATACAATTCATCAATAGTTTGAATTGAATATTTTTTTTCAACGCCATCTTCTGTGATACTGAACTCTAATGGAAGATCGCCTGTAGCATAAAGCATTAGATATTCTTCCACTTCGTTAAACCCTTCATTATAGGTTCCACACAACATTGACAAAATATCAATGTAACTATTTTCTAATTCGTTGAACCCTGGAACTTCAAACAAACTAGCTTTGGTTAAGTCGTAAAACTTATCACCAAAGTCTGAATAATCACAATACGCTTTGACGTATTTTTTGAATAAATTTCTTTCAATCATATTTTTTACCTTCTTTCTTTAATTAAAAGATTTTACTATTAAGAGGTTTCGTTATAACCTGCTGAAATTACAGTCATACAGGCAAATTTTGATTTAAATAATTGTTCCGTGTTTTTAATATTTTTTGTAAGAAATCTATTTTTCTGATTGTCTTAATGTTTAGAAAAAGAAAAGTATAATCTCGTAAATTTAAAAGAAAGGAAAAATATTATGACAACAATGACAAACGAAAAAGATTTAATTACTGATTTTGGAAACAAAATCGGCGGAGCTAGAAAGGATGATTGCAAGATAACCCGTAGCGAGTATGAAATTCTTACTGAAAAAGCTCAACAAGAAGCCTGTACCAAGCAGAACATCTGGAAAGTTAATTATAAAAAGATGGTGAAAGATGGAATTAATCCAATTAAAGTTGGTTGGGTAAAAATCATCTATGAAGCCATTCCAAAACCAGAAGTTTGGTTTAAGGATGAAAGAGGACAATTCTTTGACTTCGTACTGGCGCTTAAAGATATTATTAATAGATATTTAGAGATGCCAATGACCGAATGGGAGTCAAAAATTTATTGTAATGTATTTGACAACAATAAATTTTACGAAGAGGTAAAAGAAGTAGGCACGTACTTTGTTAGAAATCAGCGCTTTAGAAATGCCTGTAACACTAACAAAAGCGAAGTTGTACATTACTTGCTAAGAAAGGATTTGTTTTTAACTCCTTATCAAAAAGCTAAGTTAAGTACTGGCGTATTTTATTTTGACGGAGAAAAGAACAAGCTTGAAACGAGGGGGAATGAAAAATGGCTCGTCATAAAACATGGTCGTTCAACTTCTTTTAGATATTCTTCTATTTATGAAAATCTAAAAGTTGGAGATTATTTCTTAGCTAATTCTTGGTATGAAACAATGTATGAAATTGTTGAAGATGAAGAACAAAAAAAGCTAATGAAAGAGTCTATTTCCGCCCCAACGCTAGAAGAGGCATGGGAAAAACTTGAAATCCTATGTCAAACTTATGCTAAGGCTAATGAAATCGTTGAAAGTAAGAAGCCTAAAAAGACTGCTGGTAAAAAGCGTAAAGTAGCTTTTAAACCAAATATCACAATTGACTATGAAAATCGTAGAGATTGTGAATATTCTTACGACAAGGATTTCACCGGAGAAGATTATCTAGAAACTTTTGGTTTCTATGGTGGCGAGTTTGGTAACTGGCTAAATCAAGATGAACGTCAAGCAACATTAAATTGTGGCTATGATAGTTTTATGGACTTGGCTTATTGTTTAGGTGTAACACCAAAAACAATCAGTCTTGGCGGTAAATTATCAATCGCTTTTGGTGCTCGTGGTAAAGGTGGCAAGGGTGCTTTTGCAGCACACTATGAACCTCTCTATAATGTTATTAATTTAACAAAGATGAGAGGCGCTGGCTGTTTGGCTCATGAATGGGGTCATGCCCTTGACTACTATTTAAGTGATAATGGCATGAAAGATGAGGTTGAGGCTGTAAAAAAACTTCTAGTTAAAAAAGAAGTTACAGTTCACATTAAGCCTTATACTCCCGAAGAAATGCTTCAAAAACGTCGTGAGCTTTGTCGTCAATTGATAGATAAACGTTTTGAGGTTTATTATAAACCAAACGCAAATCTATATGTTGGTGGTAAGGAATTTACAGCTTTAAGTGATGAGCAAAAAGAAGCTTTAAAACAAGCCTATGTTGATGCTTTTACGCTTAATAGAAGTGAAACATCTAACAAGGATTTCAATGAACGTACCAACAAGTTGAAGGAAACTGTAATTGAACTTACAGGGACAAAGGACTTATGGTCTAAACGTCTTGAATATCTTTATAATTCTTGGGAACAGGTAAAATCTCCTGAAAAAGAAGAGGATGTTCAAAAGTTAGTTAATACTGACTATTATAAGGACTCTTGTTCTTTTGCAGAGCAATATACCGCACAAGGATTGGGATACTGGCAAGACGAGGTTGAAATGTTTGCAAGAGCATTTGACCAGTACGTTTGTGAGACAATGGGCTTTAAGAACTTATTCCTTACAAGTAAGGACTTAGTAGAAGCTCAACCCCATCCAAAAGGTGAAGAAAAGCAAGCAATTCAAGAAGCTATGAAAAAGTTAATTGAAACTGCTTGTGAAAAAGGTCTGCTAGAAAAGTTTAACTATTCTAGTGAAGATCATCTTCATGAGTTCTATGTGAAGTGAATTACCCACTACCTAAGAGGTAGGGGCTTCTATTAAATAATTCACCAGACTAAGCTAATAGAAATATTAGCTACGATAGATAGGTCATGATATCCTATTTTGCCAACTCAGAAATAGGCTCTATCATATATGTTTAAGTTAGGTTAGAGTAAGAAAAGCCTTGTGATATATATGTAAAAAGCTTATCTATCATTGTCGAGAGTAAGTACGAAAACTTATATGGTAACAGTATAAGAATAGTCACTACCTACTTATGTAGGATTTATGTATTTAATTACATTAAAAGGAGCATTATGGTTTATGTATTAAACAAAGATGGACAACCACTTATGCCAACCAACAAACACGGTAAGGTTAAACACTTATTGAAAGACGATAAGGCTAAGGTTGTAAAGCGTTGTCCATTTACAATCAAATTATTGTATGAAACTTCAAATTATACTCAGCACCTAACATTGGGCGTTGATACTGGAAGTGGCACTATTGGTACTGCTGTTAGTGATGATGATGGCAATATTGTTTACACTTCAAAAGTAACAGTAAGAAACGATATTAAAGATAAGATGGCTCAACGATCTAAATATCGTAAAAATAGACGAAGCCGTAAAACTCGTTATAGAAAAGCAAGATTTGATAACCGTAAAAACAGTATTAAAAAAGATAGATTTAGTCCAACAATGGTTAGTAAAATTAATAGTCACATCAAAGAGATTGAATTTATTAAATCTATTTTACCTATTAAAACATTAGTTTTAGAAGCTGGTACTTTTGATACTCATTTAATGAAAAAACCTAATTTGGCAAATCCTAAAATTAGACCTTGGGGTTATCAAAAAGGCACAAATTATGGTTTTGAAAACACAAAAGCTATGGTTCTTAATAGAGATAGCTATACTTGTCAATGTTGCAAAGGAAAGCATAAGGATTCTAAGTTAGAAGTTCATCACATTATATTTCGTAGTCAAGGTGGTAGCGATGATGAAAGTAATCTAATTACTTTATGCCATACTTGTCACCAAAATCTACATAGGGGTATTATTAAGCCTAAATTTGAAGGTAAAAAGAAAGGTACCCTAAATTATGCTACCCAAATGAATAGCATAAGAATTCAATTATTAAAACATTATCCAGAAGCAATCGAAACCTTTGGAATGATTACAAAAGCAAATAGACAATCTTTAAATATAGAAAAAGATCATCACCTTGATGCTTGTGTAATAGCGAGCGGTGGTAATCCTATTAAATTAAAAACAAATTCTCTATATTTAAAAAGAGCCATACCAAAAGGTGATTATCAACAAACTAAGGGAGTTCGTAGCGAACAAAAAATTACAACAAGTAAAATTTGTGGTTTTAAAAAATTTGACAAAGTAAGATATTTAGATGATGAATATTTTATTAAAGGTAGAATATCAACTGGCTATGCAGTTTTAATGAACATAGATGGCAAGAAAATAGACTTTTTATCTATGCCAATTAAAACGCCAAAACTTAGTCTTTGTGAGCGAATTTCCGCTAGAAAGTCTTTAATGATTAAAGAAACATTCATCCCTAACTTATAAAAGTTAGGGTCTTCTGTTTATTTTTTAGATAAAGGACCTATAAACAGGTCCTTTTTTAATAGAAATCTATATTAATTTGTTTTCTTAAATTTTCAATTTCTTCTTTGTATTCTTTTTGATAGGGCTTTTTTGTTGTCCAAACTCCATTAGCCCAGTTTTTTGCTCCTTCGCAAAAACTTTTTATTAAGATTTGCTCTTCTTTCTTCTTAATGGCAAATTTTATCGTTTCAATTATGCCTGTAAGTTCGGTATTGAAATCTTTATTTGCTAAATTTGTGATTTTGATATTTTCTCCATCTTTGATTAAAAAAATCTTATCTCCTTTTGTTTCACAAACCAAGCTACTTTCTTTATACACTAAACGAGTACTGTTATTAATCCATTTCTGTGCTTCATCTCTATTTTTAAAACTCTTTTGATATTTACAGACACCTTTATTGATTAAGTCTTGAACAGAACTCCATTTATCTAAACATTCAATATCATTATCTTTGGTGATAACAATATAAACCTTACTGTTGATGTCTGGATTTTCTATACAATCTCGTCTAAATTCAGTTTCTGCTTTTTTACTAGTTATTTTTTTATACCTTAACTTTGGTCTAGTGCTTTTAAAAAATTCCAACTCTCTAAAAGTTTTAAATTCATAAAATTCTTTTTCATAGAAAGCTAAGTATTTAACCATAAAACAACCTCTCTGCTGAATTATAGTAGTGTACTGGCAATTTTATTTTTAAATTTTTTTGAAAGTAATATAAAAACCCCTTTTGTTTATTATCTATATGTAGCAAAACAAAGGCTATATTTAAGAAAGGGGTCAAGACAGAGATTCTTGACAAGAGGTAAAAAAATATGAAAAATTTAATGATCGAGCAAATTAACGTCGCAAAGGACGTTAACGTTGAGGTTGCAAGCATTACAGGTAAGATTTCCAAGAAGGGAGTAATTACCGGTGAAACAAAGAATGGCACGCAATGGTCGAAGGTTACTTTGTCTGTCGGTTCTACCGATTACGATGTAAAGCACGCAGAATTCGTAATGAATTTAAAAAACACTAAGCTTGCTCGTAATGGCGAAAAAGCCGATAAGTATCCGTTATTATTCGTGGATGCCATCGCTTATGGCAAACAAGCTGAGTTCTTAGAAAAGAATTTAGCAGCTGGTGACACTGTTAGAGTTCTTGGTAGAGCTTCTACCAATGAATATAACGGCAAGGTCAACTTGTCAGTGACTATTTCGGGCTTTGAAAAAGATTTTTCAAAGTCTGATGAAGCAAACGTAACACCGCCTATCTCTGACGACGATATGGACGGCGTCGATTGGTAAAAGTGAAAGAGGAGTTTAAAAGCTCTTCTTTTATTTTGCAAATTTTTGAGTATTATCTTGTATGAAGAAGAAATTTATAGATGCAGCAGAAATAAACAGAACCTACTTTCCTCACCAAGTAGAGGCTATTAATTATGGTGAGAAACATAGCCACTTTATTTTAGGCGATGATCCAGGGCTTGGCAAGACAACAGAAGCAATTGGTATCGCTATGGCAAGAAGAAGATTATATAAAGAAAAACACTGTTTAGTTATTACTTGCGTTAATGGACTTAAATATAACTGGGAAGCTGAAATTAAGGAATTAACGGGCGAAGATGCCTATATGCTTGGAACCCGTAAGGGTAAAATCAAAAACAGTAAAGAAAAATATGAGGACCTACAAAATTTGCCTGACAATTATTTTTTAATTCTTAATATCGAAGCACTTCGTTATAAAGAAGGAAAAGGTAGAGGCAAATATGTCCTAGCGGCACAAATTGAAGAATTGTGTAAAAAAGGTCAAATTGGCTTAGTAATTATTGATGAAATTCATAAAAATAAAAATGTTAATGCTAAACAAACAAGAGGATTAATGAAAATCAAACCTAAGGCAGCGATTGCTATGACAGGAACATTAATTTTAAATAAACCAATAGATGCTTATGTTCCTTTGAAATGGTTAGGATTAATCAATGATAATTACATGAATTTCATTAAAGAATACACTATTAAAGGTGGATGGCATGATACAGAAATAATTGGTTATAAAAATCTTGATAAACTTAATCGCACAATAAATGCCGGTATGCTGAGAAGACGCAAAGAAGATGTTTTAGATCTTCCAGAGAAAATTCATAACATTGAATATGTTGAATTAAACTCAGCCGAAAAGAAATTTTATCAAGAAATTTTGAAATCCACTATTGAAGAAGTTAAGGCAACCAAAAAGAAGCTAAAAGATGCTGGTAAAAATACCAATCAAAACACCCTAGCCCAATGGATAAGATTAAGACAAGTTACTGGTGATGCAAATATTCTTTATCCTGAATTTTCTGATAGTTCAAAAATGCAAAGACTTTATGAACTGGTAGAAGATTATGTTGATAACGGTCATAAGGTAATAGTATTCAGCGAATGGACCCAAATAACAAGTAGAGCTTTTGAAAAGCTAAAAGAATTTAACCCGCTTTTAGTTACAGGCGATGTTGAACTAGAAAAACGTCAACAACTTGTTGACAAATTTCAAACAAGCGATGAAAACAAGGCTATGATAGGAACATCAGGAGCGCTAGGAACTGGTTTTACACTAACAAAGGCTGATGTTGTTATTTTCTTAGATAATCCATGGACCAAAGCAACAAAAGAACAGTGTGAGGACAGAGCTCACCGTATAGGCACCACCAATAACGTTAATATCATTACATTAGTTTGTAAAAACACTATTGATGAATATATTCAAAACTTAATTGTTGCTAAGGGAGTTTTGTCTGACATCACGGTAGATCCAAACAAAGAAAAAGATGGTGTAGAAATCATGATGGAATGGTTAGTTGAGAAATACAAAGCGATTTAAAAAATAAGTCGCTTTTCTTTTTCGTATCATTTCAAGAGGTAAGAATTATGTTAGAAATTAGAGAAGAACCAAATTGGGACTTAGCCCTTGAAGAAACAGATAAAACCAAAGGTGATGAAGCTTGGTTTTTTAGTGAACTGAATAATTATATTCAAGAAAATAGAGTTGAAAGAATGACACTTCATCATTTATGTTGTTTATGCATTGATACAATGGAAAGAAGAACTTTTAGAACTTTAAAAGAATCTGAAAAGAATCGTCTTACATTAGATTTAGAAAGAATATTGATGAGAATTTATTATCCTGCAAAAAAGAGAGATTTCTATGTTGAATTAGAGGATGATTATTTTAATTTCTATTTAGAAGATACTTTGATTGTAAAAATCACTTTAAAGAAATTTGAAGAAGATTTAAAAAGAGAGCCTGATATTAAATTGAATGCTTTGCAAGAATTATATGGTGCTAATGAAATTAGAAATAAGAGATTGTCTTACGATGAAAGAGAAGATTTAGCAGGTCAAATTGTTAAAATCTATGAAGATTTGCTTGAAAAAAGAAGTATTGAAGAAATGAAAGCATTAGAAGCTAAGAGATTAGCTAAACAAAATAAGAAAGGTTTATTTCATAGAAAGGCGAAATAAGCCTTTTTAATTCGCTTGTACCAAAACGGTTTCATAAATCTTAATTATAAAGGCTGAATTTACAAAAAAGTTTCATAGCGATGTAGAATAAATTTTGTGATAACTTGAAGATAAATTTGTATAATTTTGTATTGAAGCGGTGTACCCTACCAAAACCAAGTGGGAGCGAAAAAAGCGGTCAATCCTATTTTCGGACTGACTATTAAAGAAGGTGTCTCACTATCAAAAAGGTGAAGCATTAAAGTTAACAGAGGGGGTAAAACCTCTTTGTTTTTTTATGTCAATAAGTATCAAAAAAAACGACAATTAAAAAATGTCGTTCTCTATTACAAAATTCCAACTGCTTTCTTGGCTAATTCATCAGCTTCTTCATTTCCTGCTACCCCTGTATGACCTTTTACATGGACAAATTTGATATTGATTTTATCTTTGATTGATTGCATGTAGTCATGATAAACAGTAGTTTCTAGTTTATTGCGTTTCCACTTACCGGTAGCCCACATTTCGATTCCAAGGTAATCGTAATAGATAGTCAAGTTTTTTAAACCTTTTACTAGTGCTACTTCAACAGCTGCCATACAGCCAAGGATTTCCCCAGCTACATTTCGGATAGCTGCCATTGCAACTTTATTCCCACTCCCGTTTAAAACTATTTTTTCGCCATTTATAACGATGAAACCACCATAGCCATATGTATTAGTTTTTTCATTGAAAGAACCATCTACAAAGGCATAGTTTTCGTTATTTTGATTATCCAAATCAGACTTTTTATTACTTTCATTTATAAATATTTCTGCCTCTTCTAACGAACGAAAAGATTTAAAAATCGCCCCTGAAATCCCTAATACATTAGCCTGACATTCTTCCCAAGAATCATAGATTCCCGGAACCTTTCCTATTTTCACAGCATAATATTTTTTACTCATTTTTTTACCTTTAATCTTTCTTACAAAAATAATAATTAATATTACGAAAATTATTACTTCCTGTTTTTTGGCAAAATAAAAGTTCCTTCTCCTAGGAACTATTTATTTAACATAGACACGAGCTTATTCTCCTTTTTGCCCTTATCTTTTAATAAATTTTCATCTTCTTCTACTTTTGAATAATCAATTTTCCAAATACCATCAGCAATGTCCAAAATTTGCTTTTTAGCTTCCGGTGCTTTATCAGACAATACAACTAAATCTCCGCTATAATCCAATGTCTTCATTACACCTGCTTCAATTAAAGGTATTCTGTCTTCAATTGATAGTCCGTCAATCTCCTTTACTTCATATGCCAAGTCTTCCAAACATGTTAATTCAGTATCACGAGATAAATTTTTATTAACAATAAACTTAACTTTATCACCATAACCAAGCTCCTTAATTTGTTTATAGTATCTACGAGTATTTTGAATATTGTTATAATCGTTATCCAACATTAAATAAATATGCCCAGACATATCGTACAGTCCAGCGGTTGTTGGATGGTCGAACGCTGAGTTCGAATCACAAATAATTACATGGAAAGATGAAATTAATTGTTGAAGCATAAAATAGAAGTGTTCAGGTGCGATTTTATCCAACTCCTCTCTTGGAATATTATTTGCTCCCATAATATATAAATTAGGACTTAATTTATATCTAGTTAAGAATGAAATAATCTTTGATCTGACTTGTGCCATCTCTCCTTCTTCTACAAGTAATTCACCATTTTCTCCAATATAGTTTCTTACTTGTTTAAGTGCATGTAACATATTTCTATCAAAGTTTTCAGCTCTTAATAATGTGCTTACACCTAGATTAGCTAAATCTCCATCTACCAATAACACCCTAGGCTCTACCATTGTGCCATCTCTCGATCTTGTTTTTTGTCCGTATTTAGCAATAGCAACTGCAACATTAGTTGATAAAAATGTTTTTCCAGTCCCTGGCTTCAATGATGAGAACAAGAACATTCGATTATGTGTGCCTGTATACCTAGGACTGTCTAATATTTTTTGTACATCTGATAAACTTTTAGGTTCGTCGATTAAATGAATTATATCGCCAAGCGTAACTTCTTCAGCGATAATAATATCGTATATGCCGTTTTCAATTAGCCTTTGTAGCATGACTTTTGTACGGTTGTTATATTCTTCCGACTTTAAGAAAATTACTCTTAAATTCGGGAAGGTCTTTTTCCATTTAATCATAATGTCGTCAATTCCAACCCCCTCGCATTCAAATGCTTCGGTCATAAATAGAATATCAACGTTAGTGATTAAATTATTGATTTCTCTTTCAAGGTCGCTTCTTGTTCCAATGGTAGCAACCACTTCTTTATGTTCTTTTAACGATTCTGCGAATTTTTCGTCTAATGTTGCTAATAAAATTCCCATTTTTACAAACTCCTTATCTTCTATTCAAATTTTTTACAATAAAATTAACACTCTTTGCATAATCAGGATCATCCATTAATAATTTCTTATTTCTTAATGCATCCGCAATAGCTGGTGTTTTTTCATCAAGGAAATACATCTTATCCAAACTCTTGCCAAATAATTCTTTTGCTTCCTTAAAATTAATAATTTTAGCAGGATTTTGAATCGCATAATTATTGGTTAGATTAGGATATCTCTTCATGAATGTGTTAATAACGAAATAGTCTTCTGGCATAATGGCAATAACTAAATCAAACATTTTAGCTATCTTCTCAATTCCATTACCGGCAACTGCATCCGCTACAATATATTCAGAATCTGGAAGCTTTGCTTCTTTAAATGTAGTTTTATACACATCAGCAAAACCGTCATAACAACTTTCTTTATTAAAATCAACAAACTTAGCTTTCGATAATTTAGCTAAATGAATTGGTAAAACTGATGATAAAGGAAGTGCTCTTACAAATAGAACCTTTTTATATTCAGGATTGAAGTCAAACTGGCTTAATGAAAGAATAGGCTTTGGCTCCTTTTGTCTTGTTTCCACTGCTTTTAATGCCTTCTCAAACGCTTCACTCTTATCTTCTTTGGCAGGTGCTTTTGGTTTATCTGCTGGTCTAGCGTCAAACTTAGGCGGTCCGTTTTCTTTAACTTTTTCAACCTTTTTATTTAATGCAGAAAGTTTGTTTTTTAACATACTTCTACGATCAAAATCAAATTCGTCACTTTGTTCTTCTGCTGGTTTTAGCTCTTCAATTAGCTCCTTTTTTGGCTCCTTTTTTGGCTCCTTTTTTGGCTCCTCAATTAGCTCCTTTTGAACTTTTAGTGGTTCTGGTTTAGGTTCCTCTTCTTTAACTTCAATATTTCGTTGAAGTAAACTTTCAATGCCAGCTGTTGGAGTTACTTTTTCTTCTTTTATTTCAGGCTTAGATTCGACTGATGTTTTAAGACTTAAATTAACTCCCAATCCGCTATTTTTCGGTTTAGCAAACCCCATGTTATGTTTTCTATTTACAATTTGATGATAACCTACTTCTGCTGATTTTTCGGGTTGGTTAATAGCACTTAGTGTTCCTTCTACTGCCAGTCCTCTATTTTCTGGACTAAACACGGAATTATCAATTGTATCAATCTCATCTTCTACACGCTTTTGAATTATTTTTGTTTCAAAGGCTAAACCGTTAGCACCTTCAATAATCTTTGGCTTGTATGCTTCAACATCTTTTGCTTTTCTAGGTGAAACAACTGAACTAGCTATCAGTTCAGGTTTCCAAGGTGCTACGACCCAGTCATAGATACCTGAACTAACTAAATCTGCCAGTACAGCATCTCCTACTGGACGATTATCTTTAAAAAGCAAAACAATTGTTGTAGTTGGAAAATCCGACTTAATTGCTTTTGCAATTTCAAATATATTTCCATTACCTGTCAATAATTCACTAATAATTACAGCACTAGGATTATATTGCTGGCACATTTTAATAAGACCATCTTTATAATCGCAATGAACTGAATTTGAATTATAATAATCCTTACTACCAGCTCTGATAGCAACCATTGTTCCTTCTTCAAACGCTTTAATCTTTTCAGGTGGCGTACCGGCACTACTCAAAGCGAATAAAACGGTTCTTGCTTCATTCATTTTTAATATCTCCTTTTTCTTGAAAATTATAGTAATTAAACTTATTAATTATTTTTTTTCAGTCCAACTCAACAACACAAGCTGGATATTTTTTGCTAGGAAAATTTTTATATTCCATTTCGTCAGTTCTATATAAATTTTTAACCTTCTTTTCAATTGTTTCAAAAGAAGAAATAGGAAAACCAGTTTCTTTTATTCTCCAATTTTTATATTTAAAATCATAAAAAATCGTAGCAAACTTTTCTTCATTATCTTCTTCTTTTTTTAGTTGAATATAAATTCTTGCCATTTTATCCCAAGGACAAATTGAAACAATTTTTACTCTTGTTTTTTCTTCTTTTTTAGTTTCTTTTACTGGATATTTATAACATTGAAAGCAAAATAAATCGCTCTGTCTTTTGAAAGCGACTTTTCTTAAATTAGAAAAAACCTCATAAGTCACTTCCGCATCATTATCTGCTCTATGATGGTTTTTATCTTTTATTTCAAATAAGGTTGCTAATGATGATAATTTGTAATTTTCTTTTATTCCTTTTGAAATTGTTTTCCAATAATTTTTTAAAACTTCTTTTGCAAATGGCTGGGTATCGATTGTAGGGTCTTCAAAACTAACTCCACATTTCTTGCCAAAATAATTTAGCCATGTTAAATCATGCGGAGCATTATGCATAATAAAAATAAAATCATCCGTATTACACCATTCTCTAAAACGAACTAATACTTCGTTATACGGTGGCTTGTTAGCTACCATCTCGTTAGTAATGCCTGTAAGTTCCTGAATCTTTTTGGGAATCGGCACTCCTGGATTAATTAATTCATCAAAGTGATCTACTATAACATCATTAATTACTTTTACAGCACCGATTTCTAATAATACAGAGAAATTATCATTAGGCTGAAAGCCTGTGCTTTCAGTATCTAGTGCGATATATTTTTTATAATCCAAAGCTGTCTTTGCTTGGTCCGGTGTTAATACACAAGGAAATTTTGACATAAAATAAAACCTTTCTGAAAGATTTTACTTTTTGAAGAAAGGCTTAAAACTAATTTTTACAATATCGTTAGTTAAGGAAAAGTATTATTTGATATTAGAGGTAATTTATGAAGAAGAAAAATTTTATATATATTATTCCAATTGTATTACTTATTATTCCAGTTGTATTACTTATTATTGGAAACATTTGGTTTTTTAAGATGAAGGATGCCAGTACGATTAAATATTCAACCGATAATTTAACACAAATAAAGGTTAATCAAGAATATGACAAAAACAAAAAGATTAACGAAGATTACGTTGGTTTATTAAAATTTGACAGTGGCTTAATTGAAGAAGATGTTGTTCAAGGAGAAACTAATGAAACTTATTTAAGAACTGATTGGCATACAGGCAAATATGATGAGGAAGGTAGTGTTTTTATGGATTCAGAAAGCAATTTAGCAGACCAAAACATTACTTTGTACGGGCATTATGTTTACGAAAGTTATGATTCATCAAGAACTCATAAATTTACTCCATTAGAACTTTTATTAGAAGAAGAAAATTACGAAGCTAATAAAACCTTAACATTAAAATTAGAAAACGAAACTCGTAAATATATGATTGTTGCCGTTTATTTATGTAATTTATCCGACGAATTAGTAGCACCTGAGAATTTAAAGTACTATACAACGAATTTTACCGAAGAGACCTTTGCTACTTATAAACAAGAAATAGAAAAAATACAACAATATGACACAAAAGTTTCTTACGACTTTAACGATAAATTTTTAACCTTACAAACCTGTGTAAAAAACCATCCAGAACAAAGACAAATTGTTTTGTGCAAGGAAATGTAAAATCCCAACGGTATTGTTGGGATTGTTTTTTATGTTGAATTATTTAGGTATTTTATGCTGAAAAAGATAGTAGCCACAATAAAAACAATATTCCTATTGGAATTCCAATAAAGAAGATTACAAGGAATTTTGCTTCATCATTTTCAGACTTTTCTCTTTCCTCTGGTGTCATTTGGCGATGATGTTTTATAGCTTCATGAAAGTCTCTTGAAGCTTGTCCATTTGTTACCATATCGTCATACCAAGAAGGGACAAAAAAACCAATGTTACAATTATTCTTTAAAGTACCATCTGACCAATAATGCTCTTCGTCTTCTTCTTCCTGTCTTCTTCTTTCTTTTTCATTCATTTCTTATACCTCGAATAAAATAAGTTAATCACTTCACAAATATATTAAATCATGAAATGAAAATTATTACAAATTTCTTTCATTTTTTTTCTAATAAAAAACCTCAACTTTTCGGTTGAGGTGTAAAATTATCATTATCTTTTCTTTGAATATTATTTTCTTTCAAGTAATTTTCTTTCATATAAGGAGCCAGTACTTCTGCGTATTTTTCGTGTTTTTGATCGTCTGTTAATGATTTATCGTTTTCAATTTTATTGAAAGGCTTCTTAAACACATTTCTATATATTTCTTTATTATTGTTTGAAATTTTATGTGCCATGTCTGTTGCATTTCGTCCAACTTCGTAAATGTTTTTTCCTCTGATGTCGTTATAGACTTTTCTTTCGACATTTTTGTTGATAAAGTTTTCTGTTTTTGCGTTTGCTAACGTTTGAGCAAGATTTTGTTTTCTTTCTTTTATTGGAATGTTTTTATCATTAATTATTGTTGTTAGTTCTTGTCTTGCTTTTTCTGGCTTAATTCCTTTTGCCTGAGCATATGTTTTACAACGTTCGTCATTTATTATTTGGGAATAATCAAGGGCGTTTTCGTTAAATTCTGCCTCTCCCTCTGCGTCAAATTCTTGCTCATCATTAGAAAGTGCTTTTTGTTTCATTTCTTGTTGTTCTAAATCTATCTGTTTTTGATAATTTTTCAAATCATTGCTATAAGGTTCTAAATATTCATTATCTTCTTCCATTTCGTAAGAACCAACATTTATTCTTTTCGGTTCTTCTTTTTCTTCTTTTTTTGGGTTATCATCATTTAAGAAGTTGGCGTTGCTATTTTGTTTGTTATTATTCTTGGCGCCTCCCCAATATTTTTCTGAACGATTAATCTCAGTCTTAGCCAATGTTCCCATACCTGCACTTTGCATTGCTGTAATAGCAAGACCTTCCGTAAAGGCATTTTTTCTAGGTTTGTAATTAAGATTACTTTTAGAAGAACCTTTTTTTGAACTTTCCGTTCCACTTGCTTCTGTAATAACCTTTCCCTTACTTACTCCATCGCCATCGTTTTTGGCTCCGCTATAAGAGGTTTTTCCGTTAGCGTTAGGCGTTTCTGATTGAGTTTCTCCTGTTGGAGAGTTTGTTTGAGAAGAGCCCGTGTTAGAAGAAATTCTTCTATCTTCTGGCATTCTTTTATTACCAATAACATTTCCAGCGAAAGCGGCGGCTGTACCAATAGCCCCTGTGGTGTTTTTCCAAGCAGTTTTAGCATTTCCTTGTGCCAATTCGGCAGTTCTGCCAATATTATTACCACCACCAAAGTTTTGTTTAAACCAACTGTTTAGAGGAACAAGCATAAAGCTCATAAAAGCAACTTCCCACCATCTGCTACTGCCAGCACCGTTTTTTAATATAGAAATAAACAAAACTAATATTGCAGCATCAAATGCTTGCATAAAGATTGCTGAAACCAACTCTTTTAACCAAATATTGAAGTATCTTCTATTTTTGCCTTCCGAAATCGAAATAGATGCAATAGCAATTGGAGAAATAATATGAAGAACTGTAATAGTTAAAGCTCTAACTAAGTAATCAAAATTAAGTTTAATCATTATCCCTAAATTTATTATTGCCATTATAAAGGTTAAGATAAAACCAAGATTTAGAGAATACGACAAAGTAGCTCCATTTACTAAACTATCCAATAGTTCGACTATACTTTGATTGAATTTTGCCAATATGTAAAATAACGGAACATACATTATTAAAAGCAAAATTGCGATTAATAAGTTTTGAACTCTATCTTGTAAATTGATTTTTGTTGAAGGAGACACGATTGCATAATTTTCCTGATAAACCGTATAAAGAATAGAAGCAATTAATACAAAAACAGCAATTATTTCTGCTATCCAGAAAATCATATTAGCTTTTTGAAACCAATCATAAGGCATCATACCCAAATAGTAAGATTGCCCTCTTGCATCTCTATTTAACATCATTGATTCGAGAGAATAGAAGCCTAAAACATTTGCTCCAAAAGAATCTACTGCACCCTCAATAGCCTCTTTCAGTCCATTATATACAGCGCCAGCTGATGTTAAATTGTCAAAAGAACCAGCATCAGCGGTTAAACCGTTTGCTCTCGCAGTTTCAGCCATAGAAACTAGGCTCATCCAAGATACTTTTTCAGATAATAATGTGTTTTTTTCTTCTACTCTATTTTCATAAATTTGTCCATTCCCATACCCAGTAGGCATTCTCCAAATTAACGGCAATGGATTTATTGACGAATCTTTTTTTGAGTACAAAATTACATAATCTTCTTCATTTAACCCTTTAAAAGGAGAATCTTTTTCTTTACTCGCTTTTACTTTCTTTTCAATTGCTTTTACAGTATCAGCAAATCGTTCGTTTGATAGAGCTGAATTATAACTTATTACGCCTATTCCATATTCAGCAAGACTATTTTGGTCAAGAGAAAAACCAGCTTTTGCAAGTTTTTTTGATAAATCAGATAATGTTTTTGCGTTTTCCTTTGTGCTGTTTCTTTTTATAAAAGATAATCCTGAGTTAAAATCATTAACCAATGTTCCTAATACAATATCCGCTTGTTTAAAATCTTGTGAAGTTGCTTGAACTTTGCTCTTTGTAATTGAAATATTAGGAAAAATAAAATTGCCAATAATTCCATCACCAGTGCTACCATTTCCTCTATCTGAAAGAATAAAATTGTCAGGAGTTTCAGAATCTTCGATAGATAACTTGCATCCCTTTCCTTGCCCAGAAGGACCATTAAAATTACAAACATTTTGAGAAATAGAATACATTGCATTAGAATCTTTTTTATAAATACGATAATTTAATTCAAAATTTTCTTCATTATATAAAACAACACCCATGTATCTAGTTGCCGATGCAGCCTCAATATTCGGAGTAGAAAGACATGAAAAACATATTACTATTCCTAGCAACAGGTTTCTCAGTATCTTTTTTATTTTTACATTTTTCATAAAATATACCTCGTAAAATATTACTAAATTTAGCTAAAATTGAGCCTGTACGGTTTAATGGACAGCTGAATTATGGATTAATTGTGTTTCATGTTCAAATGGTCTTACAAAACAAATAGCTGAGTCGGTGTCAGTTTTGATTAACACTTCACCTGTTTTACTTGTTAACAAGAAATCTCTTTCACCATTTGAAATTTTAAATTTTTCTTGTAAAGCATCAATATCGGTTTCGTTTTGTTTTAAGAACATCTTAACAGCAGTGTTCATTAAAACAGCTTGTCCTTGTGAACAGTTAGCAAATTCAATAAAGTTTTGAGAAGCAACACATAAACCAGCGTTTCTTTTACGAATTCTTCTTGCACACTTTTCAAGGAAAGAGGCTGTATATTCATGCCCTGCGTAATTTTCGTTTAGCATCATCCAAGCTTCATCAACAATTACTCTTTTTTTAATAGAGTAATTACGCTTAACAATCTTATCCCAGACATATGACATAGCAATGTACATGCCAATTGGTCTTAAAGTACCTTCTTCAAGTTTAGAAACATTAAAAGTAACAATAGGCGCACTTCTCATAGTATTAACATTAATTGTTGATTGACAATCCAATAGTGGATACGCTTGATCTTTCAAGAACATTCCTAACTTATTATGCATTTTTCTTAAAGCAATTGTTGCCGGGTCGTTCGGATCTCCCAACAATCTTTCGTTAATTTCATTTGAAAGTAATTCATAGAAATCACTAAATTGTGGCATTCTCTTAGGACGTCCCATTGGAGAAATTTCTCCGTCAAAATACGTTTCTGATTTATCATATAAAGAGCTTGGATCTTCTGTAATTCCAAAATTCTTATAAAGTTTAATAATTACTGATGAGATTAGAGACTTTTGTTCTTGATCGACATCATTAGCACAGATACACATTAAATCAACTAGGTCCCCATATTTTTCTTGAAGATTTACGATACTTCTTCCTGTTGGTTTTCCGTTATTATCAAGTTCTTCTTCTTCTGAAACTTCGAATGGATTAATCATCGTTTTTGATTCAGCACTCATATCAATTACAACACCGCCCATGGCACGAGCAATACCTGAGTATTCACCTTCTGGGTCAATAATAATTGACTGAATTCCTTTTAAACAAGATCTCATTGTTAATAATGAAGTGAAGAAAGTCTTACCAGAGCCTGCTCTACCAAAAATTGAAATATTAGTATTATTAACAGAATGTTTATCATAGAAGTCAATCATTACATTATTTCCAGTGTATTCGTTTTCACCGATATAAACTCCTTCTGGATGGCAAATCTCGCCACGAATAAATGGCATACAAGCAACCAATGAACCAGTAGTGAAGTTTCTTAATTTTTCCTTAAAGTAATTATGGTCTAATGGAAGTGCTGTTAAAAATCCTGTTGTCATACGGTAATTAGTAGGAATAAGGTTAGCTCTTCTACCTTTTAATTCCGCTTCAAGAACTTCTGCTCTTCTATTCAAGTCTTCCAGATCGCTTGAAGATAAATTAGCAAAAATAGCAACGTTATACATTGATTCATAATTTAGCTCAATCTTTCTTCTTTGTTCCTCTAAGGCACGAATTTTATCGCTAAAAGCAATTAAATTTGAAGTTTTACCTTCCTTAGCCTCTTGCTCATATTGTGCCTGTAAGGCTGTAATCTGTTTAGTTAATTGTTCAATTGATGCTCTATCGTCAGAAGGTTCAACTTTAACAACTGTATCAAGATTGCCTGAATAGTTATATAAAGAATCTAGCCAACCGACTCTTACATAAGAAGGGTATCCTTGCATTACATAGTTTCTAACAAAATGTTCTCCTACTTTTAAAGTGTTAGGATTATAAACCTCTAATTGAGAAGGACAAAGAGAATCCTTCACGGTTCTAATATTGTCCTCGTATGCTCCACCTTTCTCTACTGGCGTATCTAGTTCGAACAATTCCTGTTTCTTTTTCTTTTGTTTTTTCATTCATATACTCCTTATAAAACAAACAAATTCTCTTCGTCTTTAACCTGACTTTGGTCTCTCATGTTTTCAATATTCTTAATCATCTCTTGTGCTTGTGTTCTTTCTGCTGGTGTTAAATCATGATCATGAATAAGCAAATCGTTTAATTGTGTAATTAATCCATTAATTAATACCTCTGCCTTGTTAACATCCCATTCATTTTTGCCACCAACCATATCGCTAGAAAACGATAAAATTTCTTCTGCCTTTAAAATACTGTCTTTATTTAAAGCAACGTTAAATAATTCAATTAATTCAATATTGTTTAAAGTATGACAAGCCAATCCAATTGGAGATAATGCTTCTTCAACCTTTCTTGTATTAAGATGTAATTTTTCAAAAGCATAGTCAGCATAATCATCTTCTGTTTTGTTTGAAGTAATTTTTTCAGCATCCGCACAAGTAATAACAATATATGTCTTCTTGATTAAATTTCTATTTCTTCCTTTTGTCAGTTGTCTCATGCTATCGATATAATCAATTCCATAATTATGTAAAACTCCGGTAGGAATTTTATCTACGTCTTCTTTTAATCTTCTTACGATGTCATCAGCATCTATGGTTCTAGTTTGAATATAGAATGAAAACGGAAAATCCCAAGAACTTAAAGCGTTTCTAAATTGTGCTTCGATTGTTTCTTGTTCTTGTGATGTTTTTAAGTAATAATTAATCGATTTAACCTTAACAACCATTTTGTATTCATGATTTGGTAAAACAAACATACTATCTCTTATTTCCTTTAAAGGAATAAGATCTTGAACACTTTGTTGAAGTAATAAATAATCTTTTGGTAATTCATTTACCACATTATTTTCTACATTCTTTTTAGGAAATAGATTCATTTTTTGCCTCCCTTAATAATCTGTTTCGTTGATTTTCATTTAGGTTTAAATATACTTTTTGACCGTTTATATATTTAAGTCTTATCAATAAATAAAAGAACAGCTCCATATCGCCCATTTTCTCAACTTTGATAAAGGCAAATGGCGCAAATGGTAATGCTCCGAGTATGACCATTATTATAGCGATTGGGATATTTCCTAACGTTTGAAAGGTTAAGAGTCCAAGCCCAACGCCACAAAGGACAGCAAGACCTAAAAAAACCGTTTGGGTTGCCGTAAAATGACCACCTACAATTTTTTCCTTTTCTCTTATGTCCGGTGAAACTTTATATTCCATAAAAATACCTCTCTTAAATTTTATTTTTTTTATTTTTTTGTATTAAAAAAACCCCTTCATAGAAGAGGTCCTTTCTTAGAGAATTATGATTTTGGATTACTTTAATAGACCGTATGCTAATGAACAAATTAATGTTGCAGCACCGATAACAGCAACTGCGATTAATACGTTCTTGATACCTTCCATAGCCATTTGTCTCTTTTGGTTATTACCAGAAGACATAGCCAATTGAATAGCACACCATACTAGCATAATAACACATACAACAACGCCAGCTCCTCTTGCGAATCCTAAGATTTTTAAGAGAGTGTCATTTACAGAAGTGAAAGTTCCATCGGTGGTTTGATCTCCATTTAAAATTCCTTTTGTAAATTTTGTTCCGTCTAAATCAACGCCAGAAGCACTAACACTACCAATAAATAACATGGTGAATAGTGATGTCATCAGTAATCCTAATCTACTCTTTAAATTTAAAGTCATAATTTAATCTCCTTAAAAATATATTAGATTTTAATATTTGCTTTTATTTTTTTTCCGATGAAAAAATTAGCTTCTTAATAATCCAAATGCGAGATGAACGATTAAGTTAATAGCACCTAAACCAGCAGCTCCGATAAGAGAATATTTCATTCTATGCCAAGCATGTTCTTTTTTTCTTGGATTTCCAGCTGACGCTGCTAATTCAACGCCTGAAATGATAATTGAAATAACTGAAATAATTATAGAAGCGCCAAGCATAGCTTCTGTAAATTTATAAATAATATCATTTCCCTTTTCTACCGTCCCTACAAAAGTTGTGTCACTACTTTGACTACAAGGTTTTTTAATAGTAAATCCGCCAGGTCCATAAGAAATTCCGCCGTAATGTTCGCCATCGCAAGCACCATCAGCAAATACCAACTGTACAGGCATTGTATATATAAATAATTGAAATTTAGTTAATAAATCTTTCATATAATCACCTCGCTATATATTACTTGGTTTTATCAATCTTTAATTTTTTAATGATTTATAAGTAAAATCCTCATATGAAAATAACAATGAAGGATATAGAGTTTTTACACACTCTATATAAAATGAGATGCTTATCACTAAATAGCACATTAAAGTATTTTTATCCAGATAAGAGCTATATTAACAGTAAAATAGTTCCTTTTCGCAATGCTAAATTGATTAATATAAGAAAAATAGATAATGTTTATTATTTAGAAATTGCTCAAAAAGGTATAGATACGATTCAAAGATTTTTAAATATCCCAAATGAGATATATAACATAGAAAGAAATAAGTATGAAAAAGTTCTAATGAATTTATCTGATGTGATAATTGAAGATAAGTATGTTAAACATCAGACATCATTAAATGAGTTTGTTTTAGAGTACATGCGCCTGTATGGTGAAAAAATTGATTATTATGACGAAAAGTTTATCAGTGGGAACACTACAATTTTAAGACCTGACGGAATGATAAGACTTAAAAATGCCGATTTATACTTGGAACAAGATATGGGGACCGAATCACGAAAACAGTTAATGGAAAAGTGGTACAGATACAGAAGATATTTGAATAATGGATATCACGGTAAAAGAAAATTAATTATTCTTTTTATTATTAATTGTCAAAACGAAAAAGCACGTGATTTATTAGTTAGAAAGACATTTTTAGATTCGTTTGACCAATTAGTTTCAAATAACTTTGAAATGTACGTAGGAACAAAAGAAGAAATCTTAGAGGCTTGTTTTAAACGAATACTAGTTGGAGAAAAAGATAGAAATAAAGAAATTAAAGACCTAATGAATCGTTTTAACTACACCACTGCCGACGGCTCTGGCTTAAAAGTTAAGTTAGACGGTGTTATATATCATTATTATTTAGTTAAAAAGACTAATGGTAAAACAGATTATTATTGTCCAAACAGAAACAGAATAGGACGATTTCAGGAATTTTTGTGTGATATGTATGATTACTCGCCTATGACGGTATTAAGTAAAATTAAGTTTCATCATAAAAATTCAAAAAACTTTGATATCGCTTATTCAAATAAAAGCAATGCTAGATTAATAGGTTATGTAATAATAACCAGAAATATTAAAGAGTTTTATACACACTTAAAGGCATGTAATCTACTTGATGTTGAAAATGTTTATGTTACAACACCAGCTAGATTAAAAAAATTCACCTTACCAAAGGCTTTATTAAAAATAGATCCTGCGGGGAACGTTTTTTCCTGTCAAAACTATTATTATGAAGCTTCTAATTTAGAAGGTAAAATTGATGATTTTGGTTTTGATGGAATGCTTTTGTCGGAATAGCAATTTTTTAGATAAGAAAACAGTAAAATATGTAAGATTTTTATAAGGAGAGATTTTTTATATGAAAAACCATGCAGTATATGGCGATGACGATATTATTAGATTAGAGAAAATCTTTAAAGAAAAAGAAGAAATTCAGCAATTAGTAGATGCGTCAAATCGTCAATTAATGAAGGAAAGATTAAAAACAACTTCTAAAAAGAAAAGTATAGATCCAACCACCAACGCAACCGTGGTTAAAGAGGCTCCGCCAGAAGTAGATGCTAAGCAAAGAATTCCAAAGAAGCCGGAAGAAGAAATTAAAAAAGAAGAAAAACAAAAGAAAGAAAAGAAAATTAAAAAAGAAAAAAAGAAGCAAGGACAACATACAGCTAAAAGAATATTCATCTTATTTATTGCGCTTATCTTACTTGGAGTCGTACTGGCATTTAAAAATGATATATATTATGGAATTCAAGGATTAATTCCAGACGATATCAGAAACCCAATTATCGAAAATAACGATGTAGAAACAAAATTAAAGAATGCATTATATTCAGCTACAACAAGTAATGAACAATTAAAAACTCATTACAAGAATTTATCTGATTTAGTAGAAAATAGCGATACAACAATCTCTCAAAGTAATTTAAATGCTTTAAGAGATCAAGTAAAGACGGATAAAAATACATTCATGAGTCATTCGGCTGAATTTACATCATATTCAGGTGGTAGTGATTATTACAACTCAATTTTAAGCAGATTTATTAATCTAGAAAATTCAATTGACCAAATCGGTACAATTGATAATATAAGAGATGCTCGTAATATGGCAAGTCAAGCCATTTCATATGAAAACCAACTAATTGAAACCGACAAAGAAGTATTAAAGAACTTCCTAGACAAAAATGGAATCGCCTATACAGAAAAAGCAAATAGTATCTCATTCGATATATAGGAGAGTTTTAAATGTTTATTGGAAAAAGATTTGATACTAAGACTTCAATCGCATTAAGTGATGAAGCGAGAAAGGCTAATTTAGCCGTTTTTGGAATTAAGAACACAGGAAAAGCTTATACGCTAATTCCTGTTCTTTTTAATCAAGATATTAAAAACAAAGATAGAGGTGTAACTATCGTGGTTGATACGCCTAAACTGGCTTGGTATCTATATGGTATGTGTAAGGTACTCGGCAGAAAAGAAATCGAAATAATTAAACCATCTATCGATGAAGAAATTATTGATGGATTATTATTCAGAGATGAATGGAACTACGATGATGTTAAAAAGATTTTTGATTACGAAAATGCAATTAAGAAAAAGAAAGTTGTAATTATTGATATGGAGCAAGAGAGATACGGTGAAAAAGCAACAAGAGCCGTTTCAATGTTATTGCTTCAATTACAAGCGGCGATGATTATGGACTACAAAGAAGAAGTTGATTATTCAGTATTCATAGATGATGCTGCAACATATTTGCCTTATATACACAATCTATTAAAATATGGGGATTATTTTGGTTTTACTTCCACCCTATTTATGAAGTCAAGAGAAGAACTGGGAGATGAGAAAATTTGGATTGATGATTATGTAAGAAACTTCATTCTTCTTCAAGGTATTAATTATGACGATGCTTTATATTTTGGTGAAAGAATGGGATTAACAAATAATGCCAAATTATCAGCACAGAAACTATTAAATAGACAATATGGAACAATTCAATACGAAATTCTAAAAGCTGGCTCTTATGAAAGAGATATTGGCTCTGCTGATTTATTTGAATTTGAAGAGAAAAAGAAAACCGAATTCACTCAAAAGGCAGCGTACTGGCAAAAGAGAATGAAAGAAAAGCACCCTTCTAATCACCACTATCAACTACAAAAAGAGAAAGAAGAACTTTCAACCAATACAAAACAATCATATACAAAAGATTTAGAAGATGATATGAATAAAACACTTCAAGAAGAACCTAAAAAATTAGAAGTTGAATTAGAAAATTCAATCTCTGAGCCAATTGAAGTAGATGTTGATGAAGAGATTGAACTAGAAGGACCAGTAGAACCACAACTTAACAAACAATTAGCTAAAAAACCTGCTCCACCAAAAAAGAAAGAGCCTGATTTTTCAGCATTAGAGAAAGTAATTGATGAGATAGATATTAATGATGAAGAAATAGAACTTGAAGAACCTGAAATAGAGGATATTCCAGTCCAAGAAGAAAAACCAAAACAAGAATACGATTTATCAACAACCTTCTCATTAAAGAAAAACGGATACATGCCTTATAAAAAGATTAAAAACAAAAAGATTGCTAACGAACTTGAAGGATTTAAATTATAAGATCGCTTATGCGGTCTTTTTTAATAAAAAAAGGGGCTGTCCAAAAACCTAAGTATTAAAACTTAAGTTTAGACAGCCTTCTATTATGGTTTTAAAGTATTTATTATTAAAATATTAAATATTTAAGAATAGATAATAATTATTTTTAAAGCTTCCTTCTAGAATGAGCTGAAGGAAAATATAATATTTCACTTTATAATGATAAAATCGGATATGATATATATTTTCTTTGAACAAGAACTTTATATCGATAGAGATGTTTAGGCTTCATTTCTAGGCATCTCTTTTATTTCTACATCTTAAAAAAGGCATCCAAACCCAAAATCATTTATTTAGGTTTTTGGACAGCCCCTTTTAAATTGTTTCTCATCCATAATTCTAATTCATTAACAGTTAATGCGATAGAATGTTTTGTTTTATATAAGCTATTCATATATTCAATTTTATTGTTGTTTTCATTTTTGGTTTTAGTGTGTTTTCTTTGATAGTAATCTCCGTCTCCAATTGCAAAAAATATATTCTTTTCTTCCTTTGAAAAAGAAGCGTTTTTAAGGAAATTCATTAAATCGGCATATTGATTATCTTGGGAACCCCCATCAATATCAGTATACTTATGCGCCGCATAACAATTATATCCGTTATAGCACCAATAAAAATCAATTGATTTTGAAGACCCTTTAACGATTTCGTTTTCGTTTCCTAATTTTCCATCAATAATATATAGAGCGTTTTTGCCATTTGCTGGTAGTACTCTAAAATTTTCAACGCCTTCCATTGAAGCGATAAATTCAGAAGCTAGATTTTGATGAAAAGTTTGCTTAGAAGGATCTTTTGCAAACTGTATTGCAAAAATATTGTCTTTTAAAATTTTATTTCTGATGAATAATATTGGAATTTCGTATTTAGCTGAAAAATTAGAAAATTTTAATTTCCATATCTTTATCACTAGTTAAAACATCTTTTCTAACCTCTTCCAGATTAGAAAGAAGAGCTTCATGGTAATGTTTTTTATAGTCTAAATATTTAGTCATTATTCTTACCCCTAATATTAAGAACTGACTGATTTAATATATTTCTAGCAGTAGCAAAGTCTAGTCTTCTACGATAAAGACCATCATTTCTCAATCCTTTAAAAGAAGCTAAGAAAACGTCTTTTGTAGTATCACGATAATTATTAAGTATTTTGTTACATTCACTTATTAACTCTTCTAACTTAATTCCATTTGGAAGTCCCGAAACCCTTGTTAAAGATCTTGAACTTATTTTTATTTTATTTGATGGTATGTTTTCACCTTTTCCAAAATGAATAGCTGGTTCTTTTGCTCCATCTATACACCAAATTCCAATTTATCCATTAGGATCATTAAAATTCCACTTATTTTCAGTAATACATCTAATATCATTTTTTATTAGTTCGTCATAAGAACCTAGTAATTCATTCATTCTATAAATTAAAAATGAATCCTTGTGTTGAGGAATAAAAAGAGCTAAACATACAGGACATTCTGTATCATCAAACATTTTACATGTTAAAGAAATTACAGCAAACAACCTGCTGTGAAACAAACCTGATGTAATAAAAGTTTCTGGAACAATTGCTGCTGCATAATTACAATTGTTTAATATTTTTTCTAAGCATAATTTGTATAAATCATCATATTCTGTTTTAGGATAGTCCAATTTTCTTCTTGTAGCGGAATTTTTAGCAAGATAAGGTGGATTTGTTATAGCGACATGAAAACCGATAGGAAAATCTTTTAATGTATCTCTTTGTTCTATGTTGAATTGAGGCAGCTTATTCCTATCTGGTTTAATGTCAAAACAAGCCCACTGATTATTCAGAATTCCGTCCTCAAAAAGCATCGCTGGAATATTATTAGCACCAGCAAAAGGCTCTAATATTATTTCGTTTTTTAGATTAGGTATTTTTTCAATCCATTTATAAAAGCCTATTGTTTCAAAAGGGTTTGTTATAGTGAAATACTGTCCATGTAATCTTTTATTATCCATAAAATCTCCTTCAAACGGTGATGTGAGATTATAGATAAATTCAGCAAAATTATGAATTGGAGTTAGTAATTTTCTTATAAATTTTTCTTTCATTTTCGATTCCTTTCATTTCGTTAGCACGAATGGAAGATTATAAGAAAAGATGCGAACTCTTTTGCCTGCTATGAAAACAAAAAAAAGACTTCCGATTAAGGAAGCCCTAAACAGCACGAAGCTGTAATTTTTTTAACACAAGTTCCAACGATGATGTCAAAACTTGCAGAAGTGGACAAATAATAACGATGATGTCATTATCTGTTAAGTTTGCTTTTAACCACAAGCAGTGGGTTCTTATCACGAACAGTGAACTTTTAACCACAAGTAGTGAGCCTGTACCAGAGACATGGACAATATCCTTTACCAAAAAGAATTCTGTCAGAAATGCGTACTTTTACCGGAAGTACTAAACGGTTTAGCATCAATACAATATTTGCATATTCTTTCGACTTGAAAACTGGCCATGTTTTCAACTTACAAGTTGGACCGATGAAACTTAGGAGTTCGTCTCATCGCAAGTAAGGATAAAGTCTGCAAAAACCTTTATCGTTCCTAGTTCCTTAAACCTGAAACCTCGGACTTGTTTAATGCCTTTGTGCTTAACGAATGGTGACGCCGGTGTGGTTTAAACTTCCTTAGCACATGGTTTAACCCTCGGAAGTTTAGCTGTTCAAACCTTTGGAAGAGGCTCGAATAACTACCGAATAAAAAACCTTCCACAGTTTTTCAGCCAGTATTCGGGTACTGGCAAATAGAATATACTAGAAAGGTTTTTAAATTATTAAAAAAATTAGTTAAAATGTTGATTTTCTTTTAAAATTTCATTCACAGTATCAAACATTACTTTTAGATATTTAATCTGCTCGTTATTTAAATTGTTAAAAGTTCCTTTCTTTATTTCAATATCTTCATAAGCATCAAGTGTTTGTTCGATTAACTGACAGCGATCTTCAACTGAATAAGTTTCTTCAATTGAACGACCTGTGTAATTAGATAAACTTGCAATAAAATCTATTAATTTGTCATTCATAACTACATTTTAACTTTTTTTACAAAAAAATGTAAAAAATAATTATTTTTTCATTGTGAAAAAAGTATTTTCTTAATAGGAATGTAAGCTGATGAATATTGTAACTGTTAAAAAAAGAAAAATAAATCTTCTTGTACCATTGTTTGTTGTTATCGCAATCACTAATATTGTGGTTAGTTTATTTATTGGAAGTTTAAATGTCCAACTTACTTGTGAAATACAACAAATGAAAGAACGTATAGCTGAACTTAAAGAAGAAAATTCTCAATTAGTAATTAGTATCGCCGGTTTAGAAGGAAAAGACCGTGTTTATGACATAGCTTCTACCTACGGGCTTGAAAGAAATGAGAAAAATGTAGTTTATGCAGGACCAGCTAACTCTGATTGATCAAAGAACCAAAAAAGGTTCTTTTTCTTTTTATCTTTTCGCCACTTAAAAGTATTATCTTGTATGTTAAGAATTTCAAATCAGTATGTTAAGTTATTAATCAGTAAGGAAGGTGAAAAATACTTCGGTGCCCTTCAATTGAACGGAAAGACTCTAAATATAGAGAGCAATTTTGATATTGATATTTCTAAGTATGAAAATCAAACCCTTGAATGTTATATGGACGGAAAGGATTTGGTTTATAATAATCATTTTATTAAGAAATATGAAAACGTTTTTGCGAAGGATACTATATTAGATTTATATGTAAAAGACGGTGTTGGAACTATCTATTTTGGTGATTATCCAGTTGAAAGTTTTGATTGTGATTTAAATAGAGAACATTATAAGATAAATGTCAATACAGATGAAGATTACACAATTGTAAGATATGCTAATTTACACCAACATACAGAAAATTCATTATTAGATGGTATTGCTAGAATTTCAGATTTATCAGAAAAAAGCGAATACGCTTGTGCTATTACTGACCATGGAAATATGTATGGTTGGTATGACATGCTAAACGCTTTTAATAAAAAAGGAAAGAAAGCTATTATTGGTGAAGAATTTTATATTGAAACCTTTAAAGGACCTCGTCCTATTCTTCCAAAAGATTTAAAGGTTCAAACGGAAGAAGAATTAATGTTTGATAATTCAAAAGAACAAAATGAAGAAGGATTAAATGGAGAACACTTAATTGTTTTAGCTAAAAATAATCAAGGTATTAAAAATTTGTTCTGGCTATCTAGCCAAGCGTCTTTACATTTTTATAGAAAGCCACACATCACATTCGAGGAACTTAAATCTCACTCAGAAGGATTAATTGTTTGTTCAGCTTGTTTAGCAGGTGGATTAAGTCAATTTGTTAAAGAATATTTAAAAGCAAAAGAATTGCCAGAAGTAAAGGGGTGGATTGATAACTATGGAGAAACATTTTATCTAGACCCTGTTTATCATACAGGCACTTTTGAGTGTGATGTTTATGCTTATAACCACCAAAAAGCAAGAGAATATATTGAGTGGTTTAAAGAAGTTTTTGGTAATGATTTTTACATTGAATATCAAGATCACCATTTCCCTCTTGAAAACCTTGTAATGAATGAAATTGTAAAAATTAGAAACGAAGAATATCCAGAAATTAAAATAGTAGCCACTTGTGATGCTCACTATTTAAATAAAGAAGATGCTTATGTTCATGAACTTTGGTTATGTAATCAAACAAAAAGAACAATTGATGATCCTAAACATATGAAATTCTCAGGCGATGGATATTATGTTCATACTTCACAAGAAATGCTAGAACAGTTCCCTGTTGAATTTTTAGATAACACATTAGAAATTGAGGAAAAAATTCACTATGATGAAATCAACAAAGGATATCATCTTCCTCATTTTCCGTTGCCAGAAGGATATACTGATGATAATGAATACTTTAAGGCATTGGTAAAGAAAACATTTGGAGAAAAATTCAAAGCCCAACAAAAAGATAAAGTTTATAAAGATAGATTAATAACAGAAGGAAAAACGATTCAATCTATGGGTTGGGCTTCTTACTTTTTAATTGTGTCTGATTTTATTAAATGGGCGGAAGATACAAAAGTTGCTGAACATCCAGAAGAGTATTTTCCTAATGTGCCAGTAGATGAAATTCCTAAAAATTTATTAAAAGATTACAAAATTTATACAGGCAGTGGTAGAGGTTGCGTTTGTGCTGGAACTAAAATCGTTACGGAAGATTCATTAGTAAATATTGAAGATTTAAGGGTTAATGATCTTGTTAGAACTCATACAGGACAATTAAAGAGAATTATTGAAACTCATAAATATCCAATTAATGAATCGTTATATAAAATTCATTGTTACGGTGGAGATGATTTTGGTAATGCTTATACTCATGACCATAAAATTTTGGTTGTTAGAGATGAAAATGAGCCTGTATGGGTTTCAGCAGAGGACGTTAGAGTTGGTGATTATGTATTAGAACCAAATTTTGTTAATAAGGAAATTTCTGGACACATCGACTTAAAAAGATATACAAGAGAAAATGATAAAGGACTTTCTGCATCTAATGATTTAATTTTATATAACAATGAAGTGAAAGTTCCTCGCAATATTCGTTTAACAAATGACTTAATGTATTTATTAGGACTAATGACTAGTTCTGGTTGGATTACAAAAGATTCTTGGGGGATTTATTTAGAAAATAATTACGAAAATGAATTAAAACTTTTTAATAATGTTTTTGGAATTAATATGACAGTTGAAAAAATCGGCAGTTTAGTTCAACTTTCTAGTAAAACAATTTTATATAACAGATTTTTCAAATCATTCTGGGGAAGAGATTTTGATTATAATTCAAAAACTAAAAACTTCCCTTCTTGGGTCCTAAACCTATCAAAAGATTTAAAAATGGCATTTTTAAGAGGACTTCAAAAAGCTAATGAAGGAAAAAACTGTATTATTTCTTCTTCTTATAAGTTGATAGCAAAAGCAAAAATTCTATTATCTTCAATGGGTTATGTAAGTAAATTAATACAAGAATCAAATACATGGGAAATTCAACCCGTTCAAAAAGATGACATAAATATAATTGCTCTTAATGGTTATACAGGCAAACTAGTTGATAATATAGAAATTATTGAAGATGAAAATTATGTATATGACATTACCGTTGAAGATGATCATAGCTATTTAACAAGTTCTTTTATAGCACACAATTCAGGAGCTGGCTCTTTAATTAATGCTTGTTTGGGAATTACAAAAGTAGATCCAATCAAATACGATTTAAGCTTTGAACGTTTCCTAAATCCTGACAGAATTTCAATGCCTGATATCGATACCGATTTTGAAAACTCTTTAAGAGGAGAAGTTTTAGAATACGTTCGTTTTAAATATGGTTATGACAAGGTTGCTAACATTATTACTTTCGGTACTTGTGCTGCTAAGGATAGTGTTAAAACCATAAATAGAATATTGGGTTATAGTGTGGCTAATGGAGATATGATTTCAAAACTTATTCCAGAGAAGCCGGGGACAAAACTAAAAGATGCGATGGCAACTGCTGATTTTTCAACACTATACAATACAAATCCTGATGTTAAAAAGATTGTAGATTTAGCTTTTAGAATTGAAGGTTTAAAGAAATCTCAGTCAATTCATGCTTGTGCTACATTAATCACGGATAAAGAAATTACAAATTATATGCCAAAAGTTTTAATGGAAGACCCTGATACCAAAAATAAAATTTGGGTAACCCAAATGGAAGGACCTACTTGTGAAGAATTAGGTTGTTTAAAAATGGATTTCCTTGGACTTAAAACATTAGGCTACGTCCATGAAACTATTGACAGTATTAAAGAGAATACCGGAATTGATATTGATTACGATACAATTCCATTGAATGATATGAACGTTTATCGTTATTTATATGAAGGCAATACTTCATCTGTTTTCCAGTGTGAATCAGATATGTTTACAACGGTAATTAAAAAAACCTTAAAAGATAATGAAACAGCAAGTGGAGATGAGTGCTTTGATAGACTTGTTGCTATGAACGCATTAGTTAGACCGGGCTCAAATGTGTTTATTGATGATTTCTCAGATAGAATCTTACATCCTGAAAAGATTGAATATTTTGTTCCTGAGCTAGAACCGATTCTAAAAACAACTTATGGAATCATCTTATATCAAGAACAAACTATGAGAATTACAAAAGATTTAGCAGGCTTCTCTGCTGGACAGGCAGATACCGTTCGTAAAGCCATGGGTAAAAAGAAAAAATATATCATGGATGAATATCGTGATTATTTTATTCACGGAAATAAGAAAAAGAAAATAAAGGGTTGTGTAGCAAATGGCATTTCTGAAAAGAAAGCTGGTGAATTATGGGACATCATGGCTATGGCTGCTTCTTATTCATTCAATAAATCTCATGCTGTTGCTTATTCAATGCATTCTATTAGAACTGCATGGTTGAGTTATTATTACCCTTTTGAATACATGACTGGTGTATTAAATACTTTCAGTTATGATGCAAGTGAATTATCTAAATATCTTGGAGTAGCAAGAAAGAAAGGCATGACTATTTTAGCACCTTCTATTAATCACTCTAAGGCGAACTTTACAACAGACGAGAAAGCTATTCGTGCTGGTATTTCAGGAGTTAAAGGCATTAATGCTGTTGCTGAAAAAATCATTCAAGAAAGAGAAATAAACGGCGAATTTGAGAGTTTAAAAGATTTCATTGATAGAATGTCATACTACGACAATTTCTCTAAGAGAACGCTAGAATCGCTTACATATGCCGGTATGCTTGATGGGTGGTGTGGAAGTAGATTGAACAAAGTTAATCAATTAACTTATTTCGCTGATTATAACAAAAAAATTAAAGATTATCGTAAAAAGCTTAATGACGGCAAAAAACATAGAAAACTTGAACCACCTATTTTTGAACCTGTTGTAGATGAAACTGAAATGGACATGTTTGACCTATTAACTAAGGAAAAGGAATATACAGGAATGTATATATCTGGAAATCCTATGGAATTATTTAATAAGTATATTGGAAAATGTCCAGATTGTTCCTCTATAACAGAATCTCATTCAATGGTTTGTGGTATTGTTCAAAAAGTTGAAAAGAAAGTATCTAAAAAAGGAAACCCTTTCTATACATTCAAACTTGAAAACAATGGCATTATTAGTGGTATCTTAACAAGTAAAAATGGAACAATCAGAGAAAACCAAGTAGTTAAATTAGAAGGCAAAATTTCTCAAAATGAATTCGGAATTAATATTTCCGTAAATGCCATAGAAGATTTAACAGAAATTAGAAATGTATGTGAAACACCAAAGATTGTTTATGTTAATTTACCAAATCCTGATGCAGTAAATCGCTTCAAGAAAATTAAGTTCAAAGAAGGAACTAAAAAAATAATCGCTACTTATAAAAACAAACCAAGAGAATTTAATAATGTCTTGCTCGATTTACCAACAGCGGAAGAAATTATTGAAATTGTTGGTCAATCTAATATTTATGTTAAAGAAACTCCTAAGAAGTAATATCTCGTAAGGAGTTTTTTACTATGAAAATGATTATTGCTTCAAGTTTAGACAGATTGACTGATAGATTAAGAAATGAAGGAATTAATGTTGTTTGTTCAACGGATAGTTTTCCTGAATTACAAAGAATTTTTGGTTCATCAGAAGCAATCGGTGATACTTTATTAATTTCAGAAAAGATAAATCAAGAAGGTTCTATTATTGCAGGACTTATTAAAATTCATGAAGATTTTCCTGAATTAAGAATTATCTTTTTAGCATCAGGGACACTAGATGATCCATTTACTGTTAATAGATTACATGCATTAGCGTCTCACGGGATTTATGATTTATATTATGGTGGAACAATTACTATCGAAGGAATTGTAAGCTTAGTTCGTAATCCAAAAACAAAAGCAGAATGTAATGATATTTTTATTCAATATGCTAAAAATAAAATACCAGAAGCAGTAGCAAGAGGCGAAGACCAAACTGAAACCAGCATCATGCTAGATAGAACAATTAGAAATAATGTTGTGGGAGTTACTTCTGTTAAGCCGGGTACAGGAAAAAGTATTGTTGCATCTAATTTAGCTGTTACATTAGCAAAATATGGAAAAATTCAAGGTGAGGATAGAGCTCCTAAAATCTTATTATTAGAAGGAGATCTTCAAACATTAAGTGTTTCAACTTTCTTTGGAATTAAAGATGAAGAGTATAATCTAAAAAACGCATTATTCCAAATTCAAGAATATTTTGAAAATAATAATTATGACTACAAAAGATGGTATGAGGGAGCAAGCGATGTAAAGGCATTTGTTAAACGCTGTTGCAGAAGAACAAATGTAGAAAATTTGTTTGTATTAGAAGGACATGACTTTAATATTACAGATATTGAACTTGTTTCGTCAGCCTCATTCTTCTATTTAGTAAATTATTTATCTACTCAATATGATGAGATAGTTATCGACTGTAATTCATCTTTACAACATCCAACAACTGATGCGATATTGCAAATTTGTAAAAACTTATATTATGTTTATACAACGGAATTTAATAACTTAAAATTAAATTTAAGATATATTGACGAGTTTAAAAATTTAGGAATTTCTAATAAAGTTAAATACATTCTTAATAAAGCGTTAGTGGGAGAACAAAAAGATAGTTATTCATTTGAATATTCTGATAAAGAATTAGTATCAGGAAGAATTAACATTGATTTTGAAATTCCATTAGTTGACATGGCAGTAATTCTTAATTCAACATATAGACATGTTCAACTATGTTCAGATAATACCGCTAAAACATTGCCTGTACGTATAGCATTCTTGGAACTTGCTAACAGTGTCATGCCACTTAAAGCACCAGAAGAAATAGAAAACGAGATTGAAGAACTTAAAAAACAATATAAAGGTAAAAAGAAAAAGGGCTTGTTCTAATAGCCCTTTTCTTGTTAAGAAATTAGCCAATTGCTCAATGCTAGAACAATAGGTTCTGAGTACATGCAAACTGCGTAAGTTACAACAGATAACAAGCAAACGATAATACCTTGTTTTGCTCCGTCTCTTTTTCCAAGTGCTCCTGTAACCATTAAAATTGCTCCTACGATAAACATGATAATTGAGATTGGAGCAGCAATTTTCTTTAACAAATCAGCAATTTGATATAGTTTTTTTAAAATTCTGTTTCCGACAACATCAACCGTCATATCTGGATCAATAACATCTGGCGTAGTAGTATCCTTGTTTGTTGTGGTTGGTGCGTCTGTTTTTGTTTCTGTCTTATCTTCAACTTTTTCAACGTTAGTGATTTTTTCAGTTGAATAATCTGTATTCTCTGCACCTACTGACATTGGAACAATAAGCAAGGCTGCCAATAGAATTAAAATCTTTTTCATAAAATCTCCTCCAAAAATGAATTTTTTATAAAAAATCATACAAAATTTTTCCTTTTATTTTACTTATCAAAATTAAGAAGAATTAAAAAAGAGCTTAGTCCAATTAAGCTCTTCTGATTAATTAATATTTAACCTCAGGCATCTTACAAACGCCGTACTGGATTGTTTCAATCTTGCCACCTTGAAGTCTCTTTTTCATTATTTCCTTTGTCTCCTTACAATCAGAAATAATTAATAAGATAGGTTTCTTTTCAAAGTAATAGGTCCATCCTTGTGGGTCTCCCGTTTCAAGTAACTTTTCGTAACTTAAAATCTTTTCGATAATCTTTGTTTCACCACATTCCATTAAATCTGTTTTATTTACAAATTCTGTTAAGAATATTTGATCATCTTGCTTAAATGTAGCCCCAACTTTAATTTTTGCTCCATATGAAGCGTAAGTTACCCCCGGGGTATAGAATTCAACTTCCTTTAATTGCGTAAAGGTATCGATACACATTAAAGCTTTTTTAACCTTACCGCCAGTCATAATCAAATCGGTTGCTTTCCAGTTTTCAAGATTTTCATCATCAATTAAACATCTTAATAATAAAATAGCACCATAGTCTAAACAATAGAACACAAGTCCGTTTACATCATCATATTTATCCTTAGCATTTGTTAAAACGAAAGAATTTAAGATTCTATTTCTAACTAAACTATCCATCTTTCTAGTAACTTCTCTTTCATCAATGCCCTTAACATCTCTTAAAATATATTCAAGAGGAGCACACTTAAATTTATATAAGTATTGACATACAGCAACATCATCGCTGTTAATTACCTTGGTTCTAATCAAATCCAATAATCTATTTGTAGAAAACGAACCAAACGCAAGTGGTGCGTACTTAAATTCTTGTCTATAACCTAGACCAATATCACATATATCTTTAACTAACATTTTATTCTCCTTTTAACAAATGGAATTCACTTAAATCAGGTAAATTATCATTAAATTTAATAATGTTGCCTCTGATTTTATTGTTATCTGGATACACAGCGGAAATTTCAACCTTTACTGTATCTCCCATAATTGGTTCTCTTTTATCTCTACCAATAGGGCATAAAACATCCACCCCAGTGGCAATATTAACAAAGCATCCAAATGGTTCTACTGTAACAACTTCTCCATCAAAAACATCTTTTACCTTAATTTCATTAAGGTCCTTTGTTTGTTTAGCAACAACTTTTTCAACCATTTCAACGATATATTTTTCTTGTTTAGCGTCAATTTCTTTGATTTTTACATCTAAGATATCTCCCGGCTCCAATACTTTCTTACAGGCAGTATAGTTTGCTGAAAAATCCTTATTTCGTAAAACTAACGCTACATTGTTTTTATATACTAAGAAAGCTCCAAAATTTTTAACCTCAGCAACTGTTGCTTTAAAACTCTTTTCGGTATTAAAGAAGTAATTTAATTGTTGTTTTCTGAAATCACTTGGAATGACAGTTGAAACGTAAACTTTGCCAGTAGGAGTAACTTCTCTTACTACAAAATCTAAGTTTTTATTTATACATTCTTCTGGCTTTAAAAAATTAGGTAGGGCAAGATCACCAGCTTTTACATAAAGAATGTCTCCTTTTGAAAGGATAGTTCCTTCTTTTTCATATCTATTATTTCTAGAAGGAGAAACTTCAATTAGTTTACCCGTCATAATTTTGCCATGTGCCATCGCAGTTTTATAGAAGTCATCGATTTCGGAACAAGAACCAACATATTTATCTTGGTACTTTCCAACAAGCTTAAAACGAATTGATTTGTTCTTCAATTTTTCAGAACTCATCTTTTTCATATTTCCGACTAAGCTATCGTTAAAAATATAAATATAAACGCCATTACAACTTACAACAATAATTCGTTGGTTTTCTTCATCGCCCTCGATTATCGTTTCGATAGTTCCCTTTCTGGTTGTTGGCGGTCTATTCCCAATTGCCTCTTGCTCGATAATCCACTTTTTCGCAGCTTCTTTGTCCTCAGGTTCTTTGAGTTCAAAACCAGCTTTGATTCCGGGGATTTTTTCCTCAGTAAGATTTCTCATTCCTTTTCTCCTTCAAATGATTCAATACTAACTTTATCGTCTAGTTTTAAATTAGCATTAAAGTTATTTCCTTTTTTGCTTTTTAAGTTCTTAACCAAAACGATTTCGTTGTTATAGAGTTTCTTCAACTCTGCTTGTGTAAACTTGTGTCCTAACCATTTTTCACTAACAGTTCGATCACAGCTACACTTATAATAGTCGCCGTATTTTCCTTTCATCATTTTTACTGCCTTCTTACATTTTTTACAGATTATTTCAGTTTCGGCAGGAGTATTGTCTTCAAAAATAAAACTTACTTTTTTATCTTTAATGCCAAGTTTTGCAGAAAATTTCTTTCCAGCTTTACTTTTAAATGTTTTTGATTTAGTCTCACCATTTTCAATTAAATCTGTCAAATCTTTAATGCTAATAGAAGCACCTGATGTATTTTTGCCTAGAATAAATGTGCAAGTATCCTTGTATTTTGAACAATAAAAATATTTGCCACTTTCCTTCATACTGGCACCACATAAGGGACATTTTAAATTAATTTCAGTGGCTTTATTTGAACTACTACCGCCACCTTTTACTTTTACCTTCTTTAAATTTTCACATTCTTCAATAACGTAATTATTTAATTCTTTTGTAAAAGTTTCTGGTTTTATATTACCCATTTCAACTTCTTTTAATTTTTGTTCCCATTGAGCAGTTAAAATCGGTGAAGCAACACTGTAATCCTTTAACGCTTCATAAACTGCAAGTCCCTTATCAGTAACAATGAAGTTTTTACCCTTTCTTTCTACCCAATTCTTTTTTGGGTCAAGTAGTTTTTCAACGATACCGGCTCTTGTTGCGGGAGTGCCAATTCCGCCTTGGTCCTTTGTTTTGCCTTGTAAGGCGCTAGCAAGTTCTTTGTCTTCTATTAAGGAAGCAACATTAATCATAGCTTTGTTTAATGAAGCATCATTAAATCTAGGTGGGCATGTAGAAACAACTTCCTTAATATATGGTTTATTTATGTTTAATTTAGTTCCTACTTTAAAAGAACCAATAGATAATTGTTTTTCTTTTTCTTCATATAAAGTTCTCCAACCAGCTTTTACTAAAACACTCTCTTTTGTAATGAAGGTTTTGTCGTTATCACATGCCTTTAAGGTTAAATCTGAATATTCAGCATTATCCATTACTGTTGCTAAGATTCTTTTTGCAACTAATGTACAAATATTTTGTTCGCTTTTTGTTAATCCATTAAAATCAAATTCTTTTCCAGTAAAAACAATCGCATAGTGGGCTTCGACCTTTTTATCGTTAACATATTTTGAACTAGTGTAGTTTGTAATCTTGCTGTTATCTAGTTTTGCTTTTGCTACTTCTGGAACACACCTACAAGCTCTAACAATTTCACCCATTCTCACACCTTCACCTGTTGTTAAATAAGGACAATCAGTTCTTGGATAAGATAGAATTTTCTTTTCATAAAGTTTTTGGATAATATCCAAAGAATCTGCTAGTGAATAGCCATAGTCTCTATTTGCATCGTTTTGTAAATCTCCTAATGAATAAAGTAAAGGAGCTTCATTTTTTCTTTTCTTAATATTAAATTCCTTTACCGTTGCGGTTTTTCCAATTTCTTTTAATAATTTTTCCGCATCTTTTTTATTTTCAAAAGGTTCTTGGTCAAGTTCTCCTAAGAAACCTTCTAAATACTCAACCATTATTTTGTAAGTTGTCTTAGGAACGAAATTTTTAATATCTATTTCTCTTTTTGCAAGAATTGCTAAAACAGCAGTCATTACTCTGCCTATTGGAATGTTTTTATTATTGATTAAAGAAACCATTCTAGAAAAGTTCATTCCAACCAACCAGTCCGCATTTGCTCTTAATAATGCGGCACTCGTTAAGTCCTTTAAGTATTTATCATGTTGGTCGTCTTTTAGATTTTTCCATGCTTCTATTAATTTTTCGTCGGTTAAATCTGATGCCCAAAATCTCTTTACAGGCAAATCAGAACCTAAATAATCATACAAAGAATAGAAAATATTTTGTCCTTCTCTTTCAGCATCGGTACAGTTAATAAAACCATCGTATTTAACACTCTTTAATTGTTTCTTAATCTCCTTTACCAATGGTTCTTCAACTGGTTTGTGTTTAAATGGATCTGGAATCATAGGCAATTGTTCTACATTCCAATCTTCCCATTCTTTTTTATAGTCTCCTGGGGCACATAACGTACAACAGTGTCCATGCAAAGACATAAAATCTACACTAAAAGGTAAGTGTGCTTGTTTATATGCTCCTTGAACCAATCTCATCAAGGAAGGTTTTTCACTAATTAATAAATATCTCATACGAAGATTTTACTTTTTCATTAATTTATTAAAACTTTTTTCTAAAAATTAAGGTTGTTTTTATCATTGTTAGAAGTAATATTTCTTACCTCGACTTAACGAGATAAGAAAGGCTTTTATTCTTCATAGAGAGCTAACAATCGTTTCTGGGATAGCCTTATAATAGAAACTTATAGTTAAAAAGACCTAATTAAGGTCTTTTTCTTTCAACATGTTTGTAAATATGAATTCAAGAACTGGCACGACTATACTATTACCAGCTTGACGATATAAAGCTGTATTACTGATTATTTGACTGGCTTTTTTAAAGTCCTCATCACTAACACCCATTAATCTAAAACATTCTTTTGGTGTTAATTTTCTTGGAACATACTTGCCATTATTATCTATTTCATCGGTTACAAGTTGTCTTCTTTTTTTCAAGAAAAGATTCAAGAGTAGAACCTTTCCAATAATTAGAATCAATACAATAGCTGTATTCGTCAACTACCCGTGGTTTAAACCACAAGCTTGTAGGCTCTTTATAAGAGAACTAC
>OIZO01000174.1_pt1 | contig 51503 bp, 47 predicted proteins | sample 1588551 | NCBI WGS metagenome assembly OIZO01 (sample SAMN03283271) | human gut metagenome | biome: human-associated habitat; material: feces | host: Homo sapiens | place: Peru | collected 2012 | reverse complement strand
CACGGTGGTGTGAGAGGTCGGGAAAATTTATTTAATTTTCCCTCCTACTCGATTGGTTGATGATAATGTTCCATTTCTTTCTTGGGTATTTCTTTCTTAGCTCTTTTAAACATTGCATGACAAAATAAAGTGTGGTAGAATGAAATTTAAAAGAATATATGGCGGGATGGACGTTCATATAGATGAGGAGCAGTGCAGGATATGAAACCGATATATGAAAAATTTATTGAAAATCCGGATTTGACAAAGGAAGAATTTATAGAACTTATCAAATGTGCGAATAATCCAGAAGCTGTGAATCGATTAAAAGAAGAAGCGGTTCGGATTCGGACACAGTATTATGGAAACAGAGTGTTTACCAGAGGACTGATAGAGTATACCAATTATTGCAGGAATGACTGTTATTATTGCGGAATCCGCAAGAGTAACCAGAATGCAACGCGTTATCGTCTGACAGAAGACGAGATTATGGCCTGTTGTGAAAATGGCTATGAACTGGATTTCCGTACCTTTGTTTTACAGGGAGGCGAGGATGCCTATTATACAGACGATAAGATGGTAAATATTATCCGTCGGATTAAGGAAAATTATCCGGACTGTGCACTTACCCTCTCTATTGGTGAAAAGTCTTATGAAAGCTATAAACGCTTTAAAGAAGCCGGGGCAGACCGATATCTGCTGCGGCATGAGACAGCGAATGAGGAGCACTATGGCAAGCTTCATCCGGCAAATATGAGCCTTGCAAATCGTAAGAACTGTCTGTATGACCTGAAGAAATTAGGATATCAGGTAGGAGCCGGATTTATGGTAGGTTCCCCTTATCAGACAGAAGAAACGCTGGCGGAAGATTTGATATTTTTAAAGGAACTGAAGCCGGAGATGGTGGGAATCGGACCATTTATTCCACATCATGATACGATGTTTGCGCAGGAAGCAGCAGGAAGTGTAGATTTAACTCTTTATTTATTGTCAGTGATTCGAATTTTATTGCCGAAGGTATTACTGCCGGCAACGACAGCCCTTGGTACCATGGACCCGCGTGGCCGTGAGAAGGGGATTCAGGCAGGAGCCAATGTAGTAATGCCGAACTTATCTCCGGTGAAGAACAGAAAATTATATGATCTTTACGATAACAAAATCTGTACTGGTGAAGAAGCCGCAGAATGCAGAGGATGTATGGGCAGACGAGTTGCCAGCGTAGGTTGTGAACTGGTGGTTGACCGTGGAGATGCAGTTGTATAACAGAAAGCTATGAAATGTGGGCAATTTTATGGGCCCGTTATGAAGAAGAAATCAGAATTAATTGTGCGAGGAAAAAGATATGAAAGAAATAAAACGTGCAGAGCGCATGCATGATGTGCATTCAGACATCAGAGGTCCATTGTATATCGAAGCTTTGAAGATGCAGGAAGAAGGAAAGAAAGTATTGAAGCTGAATACGGGTAATCCGGCAACTTTTGGCTTTCCGCTTCCAAAGAGTATTGAACAGGCACTGAACAATCATATTGATGAAGGTGTGGCATATTGCGATTTCAAAGGAATGCCGGCTGCAAGAGAAGCAATCTGTGCTTATGAGCAGAGCAAAGGCATCAAAGGAATTACACCGGATGATGTATTTATTGGAAATGGAGTAAGTGAGGTGGTTTCCTTTGCACTGACCCCATTATTAAATCCGGGAGATGAAGTACTGGTTCCGACTCCGAGTTATTCACTTTGGGGCAATACTGTTCATCTGGCAGGAGGAGTGCCGGTATTCTATCAGTGCGATGAACAGGCACACTGGTATCCGGATATTGCGGATATCCGTTCCAAGATTACAGAGAAGACAAAAGCGATTGTTGTAATTAACCCAAATAATCCGACTGGAGTTCTGTATTCCAAAGAGCTTTTGGAGGAAATTGTCCAGATTGCCAGAGAAGCAGAAATTATGATTTTTGCAGATGAAATCTATGACCGTCTGGTCATGGACGGACTTCAGCATACCTCGCTTGCTTCGCTTGCGGATGATATTCCGATGGTAACTATGAATGGTCTGTCCAAGTCACATTGTCTTTGCGGGTACCGTTGTGGCTGGATGGTCATCAGCGGACCACGTCATTTGACAGAAGACTATGTGCAGGGAATTGTGCAGCTTACTTCCATGAGACTTTGTTCGAATACATTGGCGCAGATTGTGATTCCGGCAGCACTTGAAGATATGGAAACACCGTTTTCTATGGTAAGTCCAACCGGAAGACTTTATCTACAGAGAGAAGCAACTGTAAAAGAACTAAAGAAGATTGACGGACTTTCTTTTGTGAAGAATGACGCTGCATTCTACATGTTCCCGAAGCTGGATGTGAAGAAATTCAACATTACAGATGATAAGAAGTTTGCACATGATTTATTGGTGGCAACCAATATTCTGATGGTTCCGGGAAGCGGATTTGACTGGCATGAGCCAGACCATTTCCGTATTGTTATGTTGCCGGAAGCACATGAGCTTGCGGATGCAATGCACAGAATGGGTGAGTTCTTAGATGGATATAAACAGAAATAAATAGTGACATATGAAAAAAGGTCCGATGGATCTTTTTTTATGTCTGGAAACAAAAGAAAAGACCCGGTGATGAGCGGGTCTTTTCGCATATCAGCCAAGATTGTGAAAGCGCAGAACACGAAACAATCTATAAGCATCATATAATTATCATTAAGGAGTTTCAATTAAGCAGTTAGAACCTTCAGCAGGAACTTCGGCTAACATATCAATTGCCTTCTCGCATAACTCTTTCCGGTAGGTAACTTCGGCTGCCGGAGGGAGAGAAGGATTTCCAAATACATGAAGGACACTGTTTCCACGCAGGATTCTGTGTGAACCGATTCCTTCGGAAATATTTACCAGATTGGTAACATGGACGATTGGAATACCTGCACGTTCGATTTCTTTTGTCATGACTGCACCGCAGCGTGAGGAAGTACCTCATGTAGAGGTGAGGATGACCGCATCTACATCATTTGCAAGCAAATCTTTGGCAATGCCTTCACCAAATTCTTTTCCTTTCTCCATAGGAGTCATAACACCGGCAGTGGTATAGAATGCCGGGAATACATCACCGATTTTTCCTTCTTTTTTCAGCTCTTCCAGGGCATCGACTGGCACAAGACGGTTCGGGTCCTGAAGAACAAATGCGTTATTGTAACCCTGATGACGGACTTCATAATCCTTGGCATCTAACCGGTCTATATCACCAAAGGTGTAGCGTTTGTAGCATTTGGAATTGGTTACAACCATGTTGTCCGGGTTTCCGGCAGGAACCAGACCACCATCGGTAACAACCGCAACTTTGATTTCGTTCAGTGGCTTTTTCAGTACCGGGAGAGGAAGTTCCTCATGGTTTGGCATTTTTACTTCTGTATAGAAGTTCTCTTTATGATATTTTTTGAGCAGCATATCCACGCCACGTTTGCAAGCCGGAATGGAATAATCAATCTGGATTGCAGGGCCGGAGCCGTGGTAGCCCTCTTTTTTACCATCACCGATAAAGTCACCTTCCACCAGACGTTTTGCAAATGCGGCAACATTTTTGATGAAGATACGCATACGGTTTGCACGGTTGTCGGTCTGAAGGATATAACATCTGTCTTTGTAAAGGTCTGTACCTGGATTTTCTGCATAGAGTGCAGTGACAGCAGGAATCTTTAACTGTTCTGTAATAGCGGCAGTGGCAGCACCGCAGCCGATTCCATAACGGCCTGCATTCATACCAGGTCCTGCGATAAATAGCTGGGCTTTGTATTTCTTTACGATTTCCACAAATTCTGCCGTAACGGTTTCTATATTTTCTGCAATATGGTTGTCACCGCAAATGATAGTGGCAACGATTTGATAATCACCACCGAGTTCTTTCGCAAGCTGAAGTCCTGGTCCTACAGGCTCCTCCCTTACGGAAACACCGATACTTGCGGTATCTTCACCGCCCATGCCGGCATAAAACTGGTTAATATAATGAACGACTCTGATTTTCTCTGCCATAATTATGCCTCCTTTCCTGCACAATCCGGAACTGGCGGCAGGTCATTGTCAGTGGTTACATAACAGTCACCGAGCTGGGACCAGATTCCCTGATATGCAAAGTTCGTAGAGTGAACGAATGGACCTTGTACATCAACACCCGCAAGGCTTGGAACATTGGTGTCACGACCAATGACACGGTCAACCTTTGGGTGATGTAAATCGTAGTTGCGTCCGCTGTTGATACACGCATCAATTCTTGGGTCGGAGATAACCAGCATATCGCCAGGTTTATCGTTGGAAACGGCTGATAAATTCATGACTGCCGGCATTCCCATTTTCTCACACCAGTTAAATGCGAGTGCCTGGTCTAACTGACAGTGACCCATACCGGATTTATTAATGATTACGCAGTCAGCACCTAAGGTCTCTTTGCAAATCGTGGCTGCAATCATTCCCATGGTATCTTTTCCGTCAACCTTCATAACGTTATTGGTAAATACCATGCCGACAAATTCCAGGTCTTTTCCATGACGGTTCATAAGTTCTTTGATATATAATTCATTCTGTAAGAAATAGTTCGGCTCCCAGTAACGCCAAATCATAGCACCGTCCAGAACTTCGGTAGGCTGAAGTACGATTGGCAGGAAGTTCAGGGCACTCTGTCCATATACATGGAAGTTCCAGGTATCATGGGAAGCCATGTGTACGGTAAGATAAGCAACTTTTGGAAGTTTCTTTGCCGGATCAACCGGTTTGCGCTCGAATACTTCTGTTTCATCCGGTGTCATGTTAATTGCAAGCTTTGCAAGATGAACGTTGATAGAAAGCGAAGCATATTTGAGTGCTTCTGCGTAGCTTGCGTCGCTGACGCCCTCGGCAGGAGTAGCGTCCAGGATAATATGATAATGTCTGGAGAAGTTGGAGTATTTTGCGCACTCGCCTCCCATATCCAGATAATATTTGATATTACATTTTGCGTAGTAAAGGTCGGAGATTACAACCCCCTTCAGGGCAACGGTACGACCTTCTCCGGCTGGTGCAAGCTTGCCCCAGATTCCAGGATAAGAGGTTTCCGGTGCGTCTGCTTTACAGCGTGGCTGCATCACATCGTGAATTCCTAAGATACGGCAGCTCTCTCCAGGTACTGCCAGCTTAATGTCCAGAGAACCGAACAGTTCACTTTTGGCAATGTTTATTAATTCTTCTTTGTTTACGGTCAGTACGCCGTCTTTCAAACTGGTTGTGTCACCAAATTGAACCTTATGCACGCGGACATAATCAATTTGTAATCGTTTGCTCATTTGCATTTTCCCCTTTCTAAAATAGATGATGTTCATAAATATATGGCGATAAGTGATTCGGATTTTATCTACTTTTATTGTATATTTTAATAAATAGAGCGGCAACAAACAGAACTTGGGACTGTTTAAAAGTAGTACAAAAAGAGAAAAATGCACAAAGAAATCTGATAAAAATAAAAAGTGAGTGCAACAATTGATACAATTGCTGCGCTCGCTTCTAAAAGTTGATATTGTTTAAGCGGATTTTGTTTTTGCTTTTTTCTGGAAGGTGCGGACCGGTACGGTTTCCCGTTCAAGAATTATCCGCATTTGTTTAAAGTAAATCATATAGTCATCGTGCATACCATTTTGTACCCATTCACTTAGCATTCCCAGCAGTGCATGGGTCTTCATTCTGGCAGTCAGACAAAGCTCGTCCTTCTTGATGGAAAGCTGATATTTCTGGTATGTATGTTCCAGATTTTGTGTCCAGAGATTCACATAGAAATCACGCATACATTCATACAGGGAATTTTGCCCTGTGTACTGGAAACAAGCCATATAGAATTTACGGTGAGCATACAGAGTTTTGCATACATCCACAAAAGTTTCCGGTAATTTATCCGGGTCTGCGAAAGATGCAACGTGCTCATTCATATCAGAGAAAAATATCCAGTTGATTAACTCGTATTTATCCTGAAAATGATAATAAAATGTATTCCGGCTGATGCCACAATAGTCGGTGATGTCTTTTATTGAAATTTTTGATAAAGGCTGATTTGTGAGCAGTGCTTTTAAGGCGCCTGCAAGAGCCTCTTTGGTAATGGAAGTGTTCGGCATTTGTGACCCTCCTTTTCTCAAATGAACCGTTTTCATTGTAGTATGACATAAGATGTAATAAGTTGAATTTGCTTCCAAAAATATTATATTATCTTATTATTCAGATAACAATAAGAAAACATAAAATAAATTCAGACAAAAACACAAAGTGTAATAAAATTAGAATAAAAATTTACCAAAAATTAATTTGGATGTTACAATATATGCAGAAAGTGCAGGTGATTATGTGGACTACCGTTTTACAGAGATGTATATTCATCGAAAAGATAATGGGAAAGCCTTATATCTTACGAAGTTTGAAAGTGAGAGCAGTATCCCGGAACGGAATCTTCTGATGATTCACGGGCTTACTTTTGCTCAGTTTGTATTTGATATCAAATATAAAGATTATAGTCTGTGTGAATATTTTGCAGGGCAGGGATATACCGTATGGAGACTGGATATCGGTGGTTATGGAAAGTCGGAATCCTATGAGAACGGCTGGGACGTGACTACCGAAAATGCGGCAAAGGATCAGTTATGTGCCATCGAAGTGATATGTGAGCAACAGAGTGTAGAACAAATTGATTTACTGGGCTGGTCCTGGGGAACCATGACAACTGCAAAGGCTTCAATATGGAAACCGGAGCGGATTCGGAAGCTGGTCTGGCTTGGACCTTGTTTTGGAGGTGTGTTTGAGCCGGTAATGATTCATACACCGTTTTTGTCGATTGATGATGATTATGTAAACCGGATATGGAGAAAGAACCCGGAGTGTCAGGAGCAGTATGACCAGACTGCCGTGGAACCTATGCTGCTGAATTTGTGGTCTGTGTTGGCATACAGACAGAAGGGAGAGCGATTAAGACCGGCCGGAGGTGCAAAAGAGATTATGGAGGCGGGGGATAAATGGCTGATTGAGCCGGAGAAAATCAAAGTTCCGGTATTAATTGTGACAGGGGATATTGATTTTTATGTGAATACAGAGCGGTGCTATGAGGCAGTGAGGAAACTTCCCAAAGGGTCGGCCATCGGCCATCTGGAGCACGCAGGCCATGCCATGTATCTGGAGAAAAATTTTTATCAGAAAACGCGTCAGGCAATTTTGAATTTTCTGGGAGAAACTTAATGTGACACTTTTGCAAAAGTGTCACATTTTTATACAGATTTGGAAATTGTCCAATTATAAAACAGTCGTATTTGTTGCATGTGCAAATGAAAAAAGTGTATAATGATGGCAGAAAATGTTAATAAATTATCAGAAATTATCGGATAATTGGATGGGGGGATGCAGATGGCAAATACGAAACTTACAAAAGAAGCATTGGCGAAAGCACTGAAAGAACTGTTACACGAGCGTCCACTCGATAAAATTTCAGTGAAAGATATCACGGAACGTTGTGGTATGAGCCGAAACAATTTTTACTATCATTTTCAGGACAAATACGAATTAATCAGTTGGATTTTCTATGATGACATCTCAAAGAAGGTGGAAACCTATGCGGATTCGTCAAAATTCCTGGAGGATAGTTTTACCAGTGTGTGCGAGTGCCTGTACAATGAGCGGGAGTTTTATTTAAAATGTTTTAAATATGTAGAGCAGAACTCGTTGTTTGATGTGTTGACGGAGCTTTATATGGAGCTTTGGACGAAAACCTTGCGTGAACGATATGCCAATTCCGGTCTGGATCTTAGTGGGGAAGAAATTCAGCTTATGGCGAAGATGAATACCAGGGCTATGGTAGGTATGATTACAGACTGGGTGAAAAAAGGGATGAAGGATGACTATATGAATTACAGTGAGCAGAATGCAGCCTCGCTGGACAGAGAATGTTTTGTGGTAGGGGGGAAGTATCTGATGCTTTCTTAGTTTCAGGATATGTGAAGAATCCAATTATGAGTAAGATTATGTGGATTTAGAGCTTTTGACCCTGGCATCATATAAATTAGAAGATGTAATATGAAAATGGGAGTGCCTTAAAAGCACTCCCATTTTGTCATATGTTCTGTTTGCGAAGAGAGGATTACATTTCAAATTCTTCTGCATCATCAATATCAGCATCACATTCGTCAACCAGATAGTCAACGATAGCCTGAGCGTCATCCATATGTTCAGCGTCGCCCATTATGGCGATTTCGTTTGCTTTGATATTGATCATTTTGGCTTTCTTTGTAACATAATCAAAGGTTTTTGCAACTTCTTCAGAGTCAACGGCTGTCGGGCAGATGAGTACGGTTTTGTTTTCTTCTGCGTAAGCCTTTAATGCTTCAATCTGGTCACATCCCTCTGTAATTTTACCACCGGTTATGTAAATAATAGCGGCACGTGGGTTGATTTTCACGGTTGCCATTGTAGGTGGTGATGGGATAAATACTTCTTTTGTATCACTTGGTGGATCAATGATGATACCAAGTTCTTCATATCCATATACTTCTACTGCCATAATTTTTTCCTCATTTCCATTTATTTTTATGAATTAAATTCTTCTACTGTCCAAGGACGGCGAAGGTCATATTCGAACATATCCTTGAATTCTTTTGCACAAACGGAGTTGAATAACTGTGCATATTCTGCAGTCGGGTCATCCTTATCCAGAACGTTTGCTGCTGTGGTAAGTGAGCAGTGCTGGCTGCCGCCCCATGAATGAAGCTCTACATAAACACCTGCTGCAGCAAGCTTACTTGCATAATCATAAGCTGCGTCCATACCATTGTCATTTCCCATTGTGTGGATAAATGTTGGTGGAAGACCTACACATTCTTCAACTGTAGCACGTCCCGGGAATGCTTCTGCAGGAACATCAACCATGTTGTTCAGTTTTCCGAGATACTGACGGGCAGACTGTGCTGCATCAGAAGCTCCCCAGAAAGCAGAGTTGATAGCGGTTGAACGATACTGTGGTAACGGACGGTCATCAATAATTGGTACCCAAACCAGGCATCCACGAGGTGTGATTCCACGTTTTTTCAGTCTGTGGCAAAGTGCAAGGGAAAGATGTCCACCAGAGCTGTTACCATGGATGATAATCTTGTTTGCGCTGATGTTTAATTCTTTTGCATGTTCTGCAAGATAATTGTAAACAGCTTCGCAGTCATTGACTGGTTCTGGATATTTTGCACCCTGAGTCAGTACACGATAGTTAAATGTTGCAACAGGCACACCATATTTGTCTGCCCAGTCTTCGATAGCTGCTGTAAAACGGAAGCATGTGGTAAGACCGCCGCCAGGGATAATCATGATACAAGGACTGTTTCTCTTATAACGCCATTTTCCTTCTCTTGGATTGGCGACTAATAATTTTACCGGAGGTGCATCTGGTTCATCCACGCAGCCAGGAGCCTCATATTCTGTTACACGCGACCAGTCATAGTCTGGAAGGAATTCTTTGAATCCATCTTCCGCATGTGCTGCGAATTCCTGTCTTTCTTCGAAAGAGAGGTCATCATTTAAAAGCACTTCTGCATAACCTACTGACTGACCCATCAGGGAATAAGCTACTTCCAGTTCCGGATGTCCCCATTTTGCATCGTCACGAATTCTAAATTTTTCAAGTCCCATAAGTCATTTCCTCCTTAAATATATTTATTTATCTTCGATTTATTTCATGTCTATATCATAGCGCGTCCAAATATGCTTGTGTTTGTGCAAGAACGCGTTTTTGTACAAAAACCAAACGAAGAGAAAAAGAGTGCAAAAATAAAAAGAAATATAAATATAAAGTCAGAAAATAAAGATAATTGTAAAAACAGGAGCACCTTATTTGGCACTCCTGCAAGTTTCGGTTTAAGTTTTTAATGATTAAATAAATGTAATGCTGTTTTCACCAGTTCTTTCCTATAAGCAAATTCCATTTCTTTGGAAAGCGTGGGATTGCCGCAGGGATAGCAGATATTCTGTCCTTTGATGGTCCGCGTGATTCCATAACTTTGTGCAATCTGCGTCAAATTGGTAATCTGAACCACGGGAATTCCGTTTTTCTCAATTTCTGCTCCGATAATACTGCCGCTTCGGGTACTTGTGCCACAGGCGGAGGTGATCAGCACTGCATCAATGGGATGCGAAGTGACATAAGCAGCGATGCGCTTTGCAAGTTTCTGACATTCCTTTTGTGGCATCATAACTCCGGTGGTTGATAGAAAATAAGGATAAATTTCTTTGATTACACCTTCTGATTCCAAAACGCGCAGAGCATCTAAAGGAAGCAGGCGGTTGGGGTCTTCTTCCACATAAGAATTATCATATCCCTGATGGCTCACTTCGAAATCATCAGGGGAAAGAGAGTCTTTCTTTTCTATCGAATATATTCCAAAGCTTTTGGCAGAGGTAGATGGAATCCGGTCTGGATTAAGAAAAGGAACCAGACCGCCATCTGTGACTACCAGCAATGTGGTATCTGATAAAGGGTGTCTGAGGTGAGGAATGACCTGCTCTTTCGGTGCAGACATCATAACCTCGGACTGAAATCTTTGATGGTGATATTTTGCCAGCAGCATATCCAGACATCGGACAGGTGCCGGTGTCTGATAATTGATAAACGGTATAAGATTGTTATTGTTTACTGTTTCTGCGGATGGAATTTCCGAAGCAGAGTAAATTACTTTTACAGATTCTGACATCATATCCTGCACCTTTTTGCTTTCTTTTAAAGTTTTTAATAGTTTTCTTTCGCACTTTAGCTTTCATACTTCAAATTTATTATAGAATCCTGAAAACAAAAGTTCATTTTACAATATTGTAATTTGCAAAAAAATGAAGATGAAAATGAGAAAAATGTTACAACTTCGGTAATTTGCACATATTTTAAACATTGGAGCTTTTCGTAAATAGAAAAAGAAACCGGTGTCTGCTAAAGTAACAATATAAAGTTATCGAAAAGTACGTCTAAGCCTTTTTACTAATTAATGTCTATGCCGAATTACTATTACTAACTGAATCTAATATCTATGGAAAAGGAGTGAGACTGTTATGTATGCGATTATAGCAGCAGTACCGATTTTATTGACGATTATTTTAATGGCAGGATTTAACTGGCCTGCGAAAAAAGCACTTCCGACAGCCTGGGCTGTGGCAGGACTGATAGCAGCGACTGTATGGAAAATGGGACTTCTTGAAATTGCAGCCCAGACGCTGGCCGGTTTCTTAAGTGCCTTTGAAACCTTATGTATCATTTTTGGAGCAATCTTGCTGATGAATGTACTTCAGCAGTCAGGAGCAATGGCTTCCATTAACAAAATTTTCTCAGGAATCACAAAGGATGCCCGTGTACAGGCAATTATCATAGGCTATGTATTTGCCGGATTTATTGAAGGTGCTGCCGGCTTTGGAAGCCCAGCCGCCCTTGCGGCTCCTATCCTTATCGGGCTGGGATTTCCACCACTGGCGGCAGCAGCCGTATGTCTGATTTATAATTCAACTCCGGTTGTACCCGGACCGGTTGGAATCCCGACAATTACAGCAGCAAGTACGGTTTCTTCCGCAGTAGAATCGCTTGGAGGAAGCCCGGACAAATTCCTTACCGTGCTGACCAGATGGTCTTGTATTCCACATCTTATTGGTGGATTTGCAATTATATTTATCGGAGTAGCGGTGTTATGTAAAGTATTTGGAAAGAATAAATCCTTTAAAGATGCACTTCCGATGATTCCGTTCTGCCTGGCAACCGGAACCTGCGTCGGTGTACTTTACCTGATTATGTCCTGGTTTGTAGGACCGGAGCTGACATCTATGGTAGCTTTCCTTGGAGCCCTTCCAATCCTCATTTTCTTTGCAAAGAAAGGAATTTTGGTGCCGAAGGAAGTTTGGACATTTGATGGAATGGAAGAATGGGGCGACAAATCATGGATGTCAAATCAGAAAACAGAAGAATTAAAAGACAAAGGCATGAGTGCAGTTCTTGCATGGCTTCCATATGTAATTATCGGAATCCTGCTTGTAATGTCACGTGTGGAATCCTTTGGATTAAAGAAGATACTCAGCTGCGAAGTAAATGACACATTTATGATTAAAATCCACAATATTTTAGGATTTGAAAATATCAACTGGAACTTTAAGTTTATGTGGAATCCGGGAATTTTCCCATTTATGTTCGTGGCAATTCTTACCATTTTCATTCATCGGATGAAGAAAGAAGAAGCAGTGACAGCCTTGAAGATTTCCTGCAAACAGATTAGCGGTGCGGCAATTGCTCTTCTCTTTGGTGTGGCAATGGTAAATCTTTACCGGTATACCTGCAATGCACAGATTGGAGCAACCGTAGCAGCCGAAGACTTTGTAGGTGAGTTTACCAATACAAACAGCTCTATGCTTTATATCATGGCAGATGCCCTTGCAAATATCTTCAAGAGTGCATACTTTGTAGTAGCCCCTGTTATTGGTGTACTTGGTGCATTTATGTCAGGTTCCTGCACGGTTTCCAATACCCTGTTCTCATCTCTGCAGTTTGAGACAGCAACTTTGGTTGGACTTTCCCAGGTATTGGTAGTTGCCCTTCAGAATATGGGTGGTGCCATTGGAAATATGGTATGTGTCAACAATATCGTATCTGTGTGCGCTACAACCGGAACGATGGGAAATGAAGGAAAACTGCTGAGAACCAATGTGGTTCCTGCATTAATATATTGCGGAATCGTAGCACTGGTTGTTGGAATATTAATTGTAATCGGAGTTAATCCAATGCCGGAGATTATGATACACTAGCAGAACAATTCCAACTGTTTTGCTGGTTCCCCCTCCAATCATAATAAAATATAGTCCTATAGGCAGACACAAAATACGGAAAGAATTTGTAAAAGTTCTTTCCGTATTTTGCGTTATCAGATATCCGGAGAAAGGGTTCAGTCATTCCTACATTTAACTGAAAATATCCGGATACCGGCTTGCCAGAATATTAAATGACAAGGACAGATTATTCATCTGGATTGGATTGTCATAATTCAGTCCGAACTGATCTGCAATCTTTTCCAGCCGGTAGAACATGGTATTCCGGTGGGTGTGCATGATTCTGGCAACGGTGGCTGCATTTTTAAAGTTCTTGATGTAGAGCATGAGGGTGTAAGCATAGCGGGTCTTGTGCATACGGTCATGCTGGACAATTTCTTTGGCAACCGGTGTGCAGAAGAAGTCTACATCCTCGTCGGATAAGTATTTGTTTGCAAAATGGAATTCGCGGTAGGCTTCATAGTCGAACCAGGTTCCGTTCACATCCATGATTGCGCCCAGCGATTTGGCAGCGCAGCACTGCTCATAGGCATTTTTTAGGGTAGAAATCCCGTTAAATCTGGCGGAGATACTACATTTAAAACATTTCTGCGCTTTGATATAAGGCACAATCTTTTTTTCGATTAGTTCATGATATCCTTTCCCTGAAATTAGCATCAGAATCTCCGAGCCAAGCAAAATGGTAGTGGACATGGAAAGCTGTCGAAGCTCATGGACACTATGCAATAACTGGCGGAAACCAATATTTTTATCTGTATAAATAAGCAGCATATAGTTCTCAGAATCCAGCATAAGATTCAGCGCCTCAGCACGATTGTACATACGGAAGGTATCCGCTTCTTTCCCGGAGATAATGTCTTCAATCAGAACGTTGATGTTATCTTGTCGGAAATTGTGATACTGGGAAGCCATATAGTACTGAAGAAAGGAAGCAGTGAAAAATGCAAAGGCAAGCTCCGCATTGTGGAGCGGCTTTCCATTTTCGAGGATTTCCAGCATATAGGAATTGGTGTTGTTGACCTTCAGCCCAGCAAGAATACGCTTCGGTAAAGATGGTTTTTCGTAAAACAGAGGATAATCCATACGTGGAAGGATATCAGGCAAATCTTCTTCCATGTACCGCTTTGTTTCTTCCAGAATGCCGGAGTTTTGCTTTTTTAAGAGCATATCCCAGACCGGGTCAGAGACATCCTCATTGGTACTGTGCGAAATCACATGGAAAGAAGAATCATAGATTGCAACCGGGTGCCCGATGTAATTCGATAACAGATTCAAATAATTACTTAGTTTGTTCCGATGTTCAAGCTCTGACAATAAAAGTGCGCCAAATTCGTTGAAACTGGCACTTGCACTGAAAAATCCCTGTATGTAATTAGAAAGTGCAATGGAATTTGTGCTCTCCGGTAGAACAATTGCATTGGAATCCGGGCCTAAATGGGTCTGTATTTCCCGTTCGAATTTCGTCAAAATCACGAAATTTGCCTCATTTTTCAGTATATACAAATCATTCAAATCAGACAGAGTAATCACGTAAATTGTGTTTTTGTCAAACAACTCATTTGAAGTGTCTATAAATTTAAAAGTTTTCAGACGAATACGCTCGGATGGGTTATTCTCTATCAGGATAAGAGAAAAGCCGGATAAGTGTAATGCAAGCTTCTGAATTGATGTTTTGCCTAAAATCATACAAGTCCCTCCTTTATATGAATTATTATAATTGAACATTGATACAAAAGCAATGAATTCTTTTAGATGGAATGCCGATGTAAATACATAAGACCTCTGCTAAAATTGTAATCAGTAAAGGCGAGGCAAGATGTTATAAGAGATAACATACTTACAAAAAAAGTTCACCAAGGAGGTATTTATTATGGCTACAAATAATTTTGAAGCATTGAATCGTGAGGATAAGAAAAATCTGATTGCAGAAGCTGGAAGAGTCACTGATATTACAGATCCGAAGTGGGGACATCCGGACGGACGTGATTTCTGGTATATTGACCCGGCTCTTAACATTGATACGGCTACCCTGTATAATCCGGAAGTTTCGGATGAAGAGAAGATGGCACTTGGAACAAAACGACAGGCAGCTTACATGGAACAGTGGTGGAATACAGAGCATTCTTGTACTTGTGAGAAATACATGGTTCCAGGATGCCCGGAAGAACCGGATACCGAATGTGAAGTATGGGTTATCAAACCAAAGAATATCAAACCTAGAAAGAACAGAGTTTTATTTTACATCGTAGGTGGAGCACTGGTTTCCCTGAATCCAAATGCTTATCCGATTGAAAAGCTTTGTGAAGAACATAAATGTGTAGGTATCGTTCCTATTTACAGATTATCATGGCAGGCAAAATACCCGGCAGCCATTAATGACTGTCACGCAGCTTACAAATGGATGGTTGACAATGCAGATATGCTTGGCATTCATCCAAACAAAGTAGTTCTCAGCGGTTCAAGCTCAGGTGGTCATCTGGCACTGGCAACCGGTTTCCGTCTTAAGAGATACGGATATGACCCAAGAGGTATTGTAACTGTTTCAGCCCAGACAGACGACAGAGAAAAAGATGGTCCATCAAACTACAGTGGTGTATGGGATTCCGTAGAACAGCATGACGGACTGCTTCAGTACATGGGAAGAAACTTTGCATCCAATAAGGTTGGCCCGGAGGCAATGCCAAATCATGCAACCGTAGAAGATTGTATCGGATATCCACCGGTATTTATGCATCAGAGTGAATTAGACCCGGATATCCTTAACAATATTGAATTCTATACCAAGCTTTTGAAGGCACATTCTTTCGCAGAATATCATGTATATGGTGGCGCACATCATAACAATGGTGTATTCTCTGTTGTCAAAGGCGTTGGTGAACCAAATGAATATTCTATGCTGGTAGGAAAAATCTTTGATACAAACCTGGAAGACTGCTTCCGTTATGACCTCCGTCGTCCATGGGTTGTAGAAGAGTACAAAGCTGCATTCAAAGAAAAATTTGGTGAATAAAAATAAACAGAAATAGAACAGATATGGAGAATTAAAGGAGGTAGTTGTTATGGTAGAATTTTATCCTTATGAAGACCTTGGTTATGTAGTAGACCCGGAAAGTGATATGAAAGAGATTACAGTCATTTTGATTGGAAAACAGATGGCAAAATGTAATCCACGCCCGGCAGTTATTTACATTACCGGTGGAAAAGTAGATGAAGAATATGCCAAATTAGGTGAATTGAAAGCATATTGTGAGGAAAATAAAGTGGTTTATATCTGCCCGAAGGCTACAGATATTGATGAACTTGCAAAGACTTACAAATATGCAACCGAAAAATGTAAAGATTTGAATATCAAACCAAATGAAATTTCTGTCAAAGCAGATGCAGAACATTTGGACGTTGCGCAGGAACTGGTTGAGTATATGGAAGACGAATTTGATGCTGAAGTAGAACCGGCAGAAGTATTTTAAAGCTGTTTCTACATCGGGAATCTTCTTAATATAGAAATGGATGATGGGATATGGCAAATAACAGGATTACAAAAGAGACATTCGCAAAAGCGTTAAAAGAATTATTGCAGGAACGACCGCTCACGAAAATTTCCGTAAAAGATATTACGGAACAGTGTGAGCTCAGCCGGAATGCATTTTACTATCACTTCAAGGATAAATATGAACTGATTAACTGGATTTTTTACGATGACATGATTCGGAACGTCAATTCATTTGATGACCCTTCGAAGCTTACCGACAGCTTTGTAAATGTATGCAAATGCCTGTATAAAGAGCGTGAGTTCTATTTTGCCTGTTTCCAGTATGTAGGTCAGAACTCTCTGTTCGAAACACTGCAGGGAATGTATTATGAGTTATGGAAAATGAATCTGGAAACCCGTTATATGCAGTCCAATGTGCAGCTTTCAGAGGAAAAGCTGGATATTATGGCGAAGCTGAATGCATACGCACTTGTGGGCATTATTACGGACTGGGTGAAAAAAGGAATGCACAATAACTATATGAGTTACTTCGAACAGGTTCGTTCCTTACTTGATACGGAATACCTGACCATTTCAAAAAAAGAAGAAAAAGAAGCAGAAAATGTATGCGAGAGCATCGCATCGTAGAGCTGAGATTTGGGCTGCCGGATGGCAGCCCTATTTTTGTGTACTTTGGATTGAAGGAAAAACAGTTTTGTGATAGAATATTTATCAACAAATTTGAACTAATTGAAGAATAGAAGGCTATTGGAGGTGAATGTTATGGGATTCTGGATTGCGATGTTTATTTGTAATATGCTGATTCCAGTTTTAATGATAGTATTTGGAAAAATCATGTATAAACATGCACCAAAGAGTATCAATGGAGTGTATGGATATCGTACATCGATGTCTATGAAGAATGAAGATACATGGAAGTTCGCACATGATTACTGCGGAAAACTCTGGTATAAGATAGGGTGCATTATACTGATTCCATCTGTACTTGTACAGCTTCCGTTTATGAAAAGTTCCACGGATACAGTAGGAAATATGACACTGGTATTGGAATTCATTCAGATATGTGTGATGATAGGCTCTATTGTACCTACAGAACGGGCTCTGAGAAAGACATTCGATAAATATGGAAACCGTAAATAATAAGGATAAGTGGAAATTGATTCGGGTGGATGCAGAATGTTAAAGAAACAGAAAAAAAGATGTTTTAGAATGGGACTGCTGCTTATATTTGCAGCAGTTCTTGTCATAGAATGCTATCAGGTGCAGGCGCGCAATACAAAATTTCAAATTGAAGCGGAGATTCAGGAGTATCATGAAAATGAAAACGAGGACGGAGTCATTGTAGAAACGCCCAATCCGTATTTTGTGAAAAAGCAGGTGGGTTATGCCTATCGTTCCCCGGAAACCATCACGTATCATTCAGACGTTACGGACAGCATGCGCCATGCCATGGTATTTTTGCCTGCAGATTATAGTGAAGACAAGGAATATCCGGTACTCTATCTGCTCCATGGGTATGGCGGGAGCCATCGGACCTGGCATAATAAAGAAGCGGATGTGATTCTTCAGAATCTGTATTATTTTGAAAATGTGCCGGAGATGATTGTTGTCTGCCCCAACAGTAATATTAATGAAAATGAGAGCGTGGACGGAATGGATTTCTGGCAGAGCATTTCTTCCTTTGACCATACAACGGAGGAACTTTTGCATAATGTAATGCCTTATATAGAAGCAAATTATCCGGTAAAACATGGCAGAGAAAATACGGCAGTGGCAGGGAATTCCATGGGCGGAAGAAATGCACTGGCTGCGGCATATACCTATCCGGAATTGTTTGGATATGTGGGCGCATTTTCTTCGGCAACAGCAGTTGCTGCGGCAAACGATACCACATGGGTAGAAGCACCACTTGAAGATTTGACACTTCCAGAAGGCATAGAACCGTTTAAAGTACTGATGCTTGCAGTCGGCAGAAGTGACGATGTTTGCGGCGAAGTGACCTATGAACTGAATGATTATATGAACGAACAGGGAATTGATCATATTTTCTACGATATGGAAGGTGGACACTGGACCGTAGTATGGCAGAATGCCTTATATAACTTTGGAAAGAAGCTGTTTCGATAGATTTTTTATCCATTACAGCCAGTTTGGACAACAGGCGAAAGAGGCTACACTCAGTCAGCAGAGATATCGTATAAATTCCGTATTGTACGGTAAAATAAATTTACCGGGAAAGGGAGGGAATATACGATGTCAAGTGAAAAACAAATATTGACAATAGAACAAATAAAAGAATATAAAATCCATTTATGCGAAAGTGAGCACAGCCGTGCAACAGTACAGAAATATGAGTGTTGTCTGTTGCAGTTGCATACGGTTATGGAGGGCAAGGTTCTGACGAAGAGCAATTTGATTCAGTGGAAGCAAATGCTTATAGAGCAATATGCCCTTGCTACAGTCAATGCTATGCTGGCGGCAGTAAATGGATTTTTTTATTTTATGAAGTGGAATGATTTGACTATGCGGCAGATGAAGCTTCAGAAGACGCTGTTTCTGGATGAGAAGAAGGAATTGACGAAAGCTGACTATAAAAAATTAGTGGATACAGCGAAAGAAAAGAAGGATGAGAGGCTATCTTTGATAATTCAAACCATTTGTGCAACAGGAATTTGTGTGTCGGAACTGAAATATATTACAGCAGAGGCTGTTCAGAGTGGGAGAGTGCGTGTCAATAATAAAGGAAAGTGCAGAGTTATTTTCCTGCCTGCCAAGTTGTGCGGATTGTTAAAACGATATCTTAAAAAACAAAAGAGAACAACGGGAATGGTGTTTGTGACGAGGACAGGAAGACCAATAGACCGTTCCAATATCTGGCGTGCAATGAAAGCACTCTGCGAGAAAGCCGGGGTAGAACCGGAAAAAGTATTTCCGCATAATCTGAGGCATTTATTTGCGAGAACTTATTATGCAAGAGAAAAAGATTTATCCAGACTGGCAGATATTCTCGGTCATTCTAATGTAAGCACAACACGGATTTATACGGCAGAGAGTGGAACAGTTCATGCGAGGCAGATAGAACGGATGGGGTTAGTGATGATATAAAAAACAACAGAATTTTCGTTCTGTTGTTTTGATGCTCCAGGCTTATAGTAAAAATCTTCCGTGAACCTTCTTCAGAAAGATTTGCAGCGGGGAAATCCTCTTCTCACTCTTTTACCTGTTTTGTATTGATGACAAGATAAGGCGGATTTTATCTCTTTCTTCATACTATAAGGCGGCAAAATCAGGCTGGGCAAAGTATATTCATTGTCCAACCTGATTTTGATGTAAAAACAGCAAAACATTATGTTTGGTTTTGTGAAATGAGTATGTAAGTAATCCAAACATTCATTGAAATTCAGGAGTAGATTGTGTATAATTCAAATATAAATAATTGGATTGAGAGTGAGTTACAACAGAACGAAAATTCTGATGTTTGAAATTTCCTTGCATGAGGGGAAAGGAGAAAAAATCTATGCATGAGCAGGTGATAGAGCAGGAAACGCTAGAGGTGGAAGGAAGAGAGAAGCATGCGTTTTTATTTAACATGTCACACGATATACGCACACCGATGAATGCGATTATGGGATTCGCAGATATGATTGCAAAAAATCCGGGGGACGAACAGCTTGTACGGAGAGCGATTGATAAAGTGAAGCGGTCCAGTGAAGTACTGATGAAGCTTTTGGGAGAGGTACTGGAACTTTCGCATATGGAAAATGGAGAAGTAGAAGTGGAACTCTCGGAGCTTGACTTAAAGCAGTTTGCCACGCAGATACGGGATGTTTATGAACTGGATATGCAGAAAGCAGGGTTGAACTTTGTGGTTTCTTGCGAGGTGCAGGAGAGAACCGTGCTTGCGGATAAGGGAAAACTCACACAGATTTGCATGAATCTGCTTAGCAATGCGAAGAAATTTACATTGCCCGGAGGTGTGGTAACATTTGGCATCTGGCAGAATGGAGAAGTGGCAAATGGAAAGCTTCCATGTCGGATTTGTGTTAAGGATACGGGAATTGGAATGAGTGAAGAATTCCAAAAGCATGTATTTGGAATTTTTGAACGGGAGCAGAATTCCACAAATAGCGGGGTGGAAGGCTGCGGAATCGGTTTTACCCTTATTCAGAAACTGACAAAGTTAATGGGTGGAACCATTACGGTACATAGCGCCCTTGGACATGGCACCGAATTTACTATTGATATTGGGCTGGATGTGCTGATAGAAGAAGATGGAAAACATTCTTCGGAGAATGAAAATAAAATTTCTACGGACTGTTTTTGCGGAAAACGTGTATTGGTTGTGGAAGATAATGAATTAAACAGAGAGATTATATCTGAAATTCTGAAAGAAGAAGGCTTTCTGATTGAAGAAGCGGTAAATGGGGTAGAGGCAATCGATAAGGTGATTCATTCCAGAGACGGATATTTTGATTTGATATTGATGGATATTCAAATGCCGGTGATGGATGGGTATAAAGCGACCAGAGAAATCCGGCGCATGAAAGAACCTGCACTTGCCAGAATTCCTATAGTTGCGTTGACTGCAAATGCATTTGAAGAAGATAAGAAAAAATGCTTTGCGGCAGGAATGAACGGACATATTGAGAAGCCGGTGAACAGTCAGATTATTAGAAATACATTGGCGAATATATTGAGTTGATTTTTGTATATGAGCATGATTTATAGTCTGGGTTCCTGAATCTGTTTGTTGGAAAAACAGGATTGATTCTTCAAGTGTATTTTATTAGAATGAGATATAGGAACTTGAAGCGTGAAAAGAGAGGATGATAGATTATGGAAACCAGAGATATTTTAAAACATGTAGACCATACCTTGTTAAAAGCATTTGCCACATGGGAGGATATTCAGAAGCTATGTGAGGAAGCAATCCAGTATGAAACTGCTTCCGTATGTGTGCCGCCATCTTATGTGGGACGAATTCATGAAAAATATGGAGAGAAGCTCAATGTTTGTACCGTAATCGGGTTCCCACTTGGATATAGTACAACTGGTGCAAAGGTAGAAGAAACCAGACAGGCCATTGCGGACGGAGCTAATGAAATTGATATGGTTATCAATATTGCGGAAGTAAAAAATGGGAATTATGATTTTGTGACAGATGAGATTCGCTCTATTAAAAAGGCAGCAGGTAATCATATCCTCAAAGTAATTATTGAAACCTGTTATCTGACCGAAGAAGAAAAGATTGCCATGTGCAAAGCCGTTACAGATGCCGGGGCAGATTATATCAAAACTTCTACCGGATTTGGAACCGGAGGTGCAACGATGAAAGATATTTTACTGTTCAAAAAATATATAGGTGAACATGTAAAAATGAAAGCTGCCGGTGGAGTACGGAGTGTAGCAGACATGGAAGCATTTTTAGCAGCAGGATGTGAACGTATCGGAACCAGTTCCGCAATCAAATTAATCAAAGAAAACATATAAAAGAAATGGAAGCTATGCACAGTAAAGTGTGTAGCTTTTTTTCGTGGAAAATCATGCTAAAAGGGAAAAATCAGTGGAGCGAATTCTATGATTGTTCTGCTGATTCCATTGACATTTGCAAGCATTCCAAATGCGGGAGCAGCCCTTTTGATGTATCTGAACCGGATATTACATGCTGCTCAGTGGACTTGGAGTTTAAAAGTAAATTGTTAAGAGATTATCTTTCGTTGATGTTTGAACTGGAATTTTTTATAATAAATATAATAATATCAGGGAGGGCGTTATGCGCCAGCGACACATGCTTAGCGCCGACCGGAGCGAAGCGTAGATGTGAGAGTGCAAGGCACGGAATAATCCGTAGATATTATAGCAGGTTGCACGTGAATAAAATTGCGGGAGGTAAACAGTTTATGAATCAGGATAAGAAATATTTTGAGCGAATTGCTGAATATGGACAGTTGGTTGTGTTTTCCGGACCAACCGGTGTGGGAAAGCGAACGATTTTAAAGGAATACATGAAGGAACATCCGAATGCCTGTAAATGTGTATCTGTTACAACCAGAGACCCACGTCCGGGTGAAGTGGAAGGAGAGGAACATTATTTCATTTCCCATCTGGAATTTGACCGTATGGTGCGTTCCCATCAGTTGATTGAATACGGGTATTACAATCGTGTGGGATATGGAACTCCACGTAAAGCAGTAGAAGAAGCACGAAGCAAAGGCAGAAATGTACTTCTGATTGCAGATGTGGTAAGTGCCATGAAAGTAAGAGCAATGTGTCCGGATGCAACACTTATTTTTCTGCTTCCGCCAACCTGGGAAGATTTGGCAGAGCATGTGAAAGCAGATACTTCACTTACGGAAGAGGAACAACAGGAGCGTCTGTTCGTTGCGCAGGAAGAAATCATGTGTGCAGAACAGTATGATTATATTCTGGTAAATGACGAGATGGAGAAGACAGTCCGCAGACTGGGACAGATTATCCACGGCAATCGTTATAGCAGAAACAGTATGAAGGCATTTATGGAAAGCTATCTGGAGAGTGAAATTCATTCTGATCTGGCAGATGTGATTCGGTCATTATAAAATGCAAAACGGGGAAAAATATACGAGTAATTTATGAAAAAAACGGGTCAGTTTACACATTAATCAAGTGAAAAAACGGGGCAAAAATCAGGCGTCTCTTTCGATTAAGAAAGAAACGCCTGATTTATTATATGTACTGCCATTTAGGAGGGTATGGTCTTTGTTATCTTGCTCTTACAATCATACGGAGAATCTGTCCATCTTCAGCGTATTCGATATTGGCAAGAGCTACAATATAGTAATCGCCATAAGAAGCAACAAATTCTATCTGATGGTCGTTCAAAACTTTCGGACTTGAGAAAGAAAACTGACGGAAGAAGAACTTGTTACGGAAAAACATTGCAATTGCTTCCCGTCCATATACATGATATTCCTGACGCAGGGCTCCGATTGGAGTGTAGTCATTGTAATGTCCATGTTTGGTAAATAATCTTGAAATTGCTTCGTAGTCTTTGTTAAGCGCAGCATCTATGTATTTTTCAATGATACTCATAATAATTTCCTCCACCTTAATATACTTTTTCCGTGTTGAGAAGGGCATCTGTTCCACCGTCTACGAACATAATATTTCCGCAGACACCTCTTGCTTCATCAGAAACAAGGAATACGATTACAGATGCAACTTCTTCTGGGTCCATGAGTGCATCCTGTCCATAACGTGTTGGAATAGGAAGCGCATTGATTGCCATCTTGGTTGTAGGTGTCAGGATTGCTGTCATAGCAGTATTTACGTTACCCGGTGCAACTGCATTGATACGAACACCATTTGCAGCAAAAGAAGCAGAATGGCGGCGTACCCATCTGGCCAAGGCATATTTGGTGGCAACATAGAGTGTATTTCCAACGCTTAAGTCTGTTCTGTCCATCTGTCCGACAATATTTAAAATACGCTGTTCATCGTCATTTGCATTATTTAACAAATCGGCAATATCCATACGGATACGACCCTGAGAAATTGTGTTAGAAGATGTAACAACCATAGCGCCATGTCTCTTCTGTACTAAATCATAAACACCTTTTGCCACTTCGATGGTGGAGAAGAAGTTTAAGGAAATGATAAGTTCTGGTTTTCCGCAGGCTCCGGAAACACCGGCATTCAAAATCATACCGTCCAGTCCGTCCGGACACATACGATGTAATTCATCGATTGTTTTCTTACGTCCTTCTAATGTAGAGAGGTCAACTTCGATATCTCCGTTTTTCATATCAATATTGATAACTTCATGGCCTCGTTCTTTTAAAAGTCTTACAGTCTGTGCCCCGATTCCACTGGAACCGCCTGTGATAGCATATATTCCCATAGTAACCTCCTGATATTCTTATGAATTTCGTTTACAAATTTTATAATTCCCATTATAATTTTAAATGGGTATATTGAAATACCCAAAATAATAAAAAATAAGGTAACCAGATTATGATTCGATATGATTTTGATAAGAGAGAAGGACAGCCGTTATATGAATATTTATATGACTGTCTGAAAAATGACATTCTGAGCGGACATTTGCCCGCAGGAATGAAGCTTCCTTCCAAGCGTGAATTTGCCAGAGAAAATAACATCAGTGTGAAAACGGTCATCAATGCCTACGAACAGCTTGTGGTGGAAGGGTACCTATATTCGGAAGAAAAGAGAGGATATTTCGTTGCGGATGTAGAGACTGTGTCCGAGTATCGGTCGGAACCGGCTGAATATGAGCCGGTTTATGAAGAAGAAACATGGTTTGCAGATTTTACGGTAAATAATACCGCCTATGAGAAATTTCCATTTACCCAGTGGCGGAAAGTTATGCGGGAAGTATTGTCAGAATACGATGTGGAACTGGTCAGAAGAGCACATTTTCAAGGAATCAAAGAACTGCGGACAGCCATAGCAGAATATTTATATCGAACCCGTAAAATGCAGGTGTCCCCAGAGTGTATTATCATAGGATCCGGAATAGAATATCTGTACAATCGTCTGATGAAAATTCTTCCGCAGGATGCCATTTACGCGGTGGAAAGTCCGGGCTCTAAGAAAATACCGGGAATTTATGATGAGTTTGGTGTAACATGGACTCCTGTTCCCATGAACGAAAATGGAATTGATATGGACAGTCTGCGCGAAAAGGGGGCAGATGTGATTCATGTATCACCGGAGCACAGCTATCCGCTCGGCACAGTCATGACTGTAGCGCGCAGGCAGGAACTTCTGGAATGGTGTGCGCGCAAAATGGAGCGTTATATTATTGAGGATGATTATGACTGCGAATTCCGCTATAATTCCCGCATGATTCCTACCTTATATAGTATGGATACGCAGCACCGGGTTATTTATATGAATACATTCAGCAAGACATTGGCACCATCCTTAAGAATCAGTTATATGATTTTACCAGAAAAGCTGATGAGAAGATATCTGGAAAGTGCTACCTTTTATTCCAATACGGCATCCACCTGTGAACAGTATGCCCTTGCGAAATTTATTGACCGGAAATATTTTGAAAGGCATGTAAGCCGGTTAAAGAAGCACTATTCTGCGCAGCGGGATTTGCTGATTCAGATTATCCGGGAAGCAAAGCATCTTCCGGTGAAAGAAATCGGAGGAATGGACTGTGGCACCCATTTGCTGGTATGGCTGGATACCAGTCTGGCAGACATTGAATTAAAATGGCTGGCAAAACAGCAGAAAATACATATAGAATTCTTGTCAGAATTCTGCGCGGAAGCAGAGGAACGGTATCAGCATATTATAATACTGAACTATTCGGAGTTAAATGAGGAAATATTAAGGGAAGCAGTAAGAAGACTGGATGCAGTATTCCGGTTTATTTCCGCCTAAAACAAAGGAATGATATATAGATAAAATCAATAAATCGGCGTGTTGTATCATTTTTAACAATTGGACAATTCGGTGCAGAGTAAGTAGAATAATAAAATAGTTGGAGGACATAGATAACAGCAGATAAGCAGAATGGACGTGACAGGGTGATTAAGACAGATGCAAAGAGCATACTTGCAGACTCTATAGAAGATTTATTGAAGAGAAAATCCTTTGTAAATATTGGAGTGCAGGATATTGTAAAAAATTGTGATGTTTCAAGAACTGCCTTTTATAATCACTTTAAAGATAAGTATGATTTGGTCAGTTGGATATATCGGAGAGATGTGGAACGGATTTTTAGGAGTCTGCCGAAGTTCGAGTTGAGAGAATATCATACAAGAATTTTGGAATATATGCTTCGGAAACGAGATTTTTATGTGAATGTCGCTGCGTATGAAGGGCAGAATTGCATCTTGGATTATATCACTTCCTATTCAATTCTATGTATGGAAAGACAGCTGAAAGAGAAATTTGGATATACGGACATCCCCGATGACATTGAAGTTTCTATTTATATGTGGAATCTTGCAAGAACTCGCCTCACATTTACCTGGTTAAGAGAGAAAGACAACCGGTCTCCGAAAGAGGTGACGGATCTCTTATGTAGCTGTGTTCCGGAGCCAATTAGAGATTATTATCATTAGGTTATGGGAAACCATAACCTTTTATTATACCATTTTTTTTAAAATAATTGGTTTACAAAACACGATAAATGTAAACCTGGTTTACAAAGAAGCTGGTTTGTAAATTTAAATTCTAAGAGGATTCCTCTATACTTTTTGGTAGTCAGTCGGGAGAAGTCCCAAGGCTGCAATGGATAATTAACGAATTACAAAGAGGAGGAACAATAATGAAGAAGAGAATCTTATCGATTCTTCTCGCAACAGCTATGGTAGCTACTATGGCCGTTGGATGCGGAAAGAATGACAATAAGACAAACGAGACAACAAAGGAAGAGACAACACAGAAGAGCGGCGATGGCACATTTACAGTGGCAATGGGATATAAGCCTAATTCACTTCAGCCAAGTGCACAGAGCAGTGATGACTTAGTAAGTGCGATCCGTCCAATCTATGAACCTTTATTTGCTGAGACAAAAGACGGACTGGAATATTATCTGGCAGATAAGCTTGATATTTCAGAAGATGGTCTTACTTATACGCTTCATATTAATGATAAGGCAACATGGAGTGATGGAGAACCTGTTACTGTAAAAGACGTTCTTTTTACAATTGATTATGGTGTATTAGCATATGGCGGACCTACTTCATTTAATATGGTAAACGGAGAAGAAGTGAAGTTTAACGAAGTAGACGATAAGACTTTGGAATTCATCCTTCCATCTGTATATGACAATTACGTAAGAACATTAGCTCAGTTCTATCCAATGCCGGCACATGCATTTGATAACGATCCATCAAAGATTGATGACAGCACATACTTCAAGACACCAGGAATGGCTACATCTGGAGCATATGTCGTAAGTGAAATTAATGAAGACAGTTTTGTATATACAGCAAGAGATGATTATTACAGAGGAACTCCTTCGGTTAAGAAAGTTATTATGAAAACAATCGGTAGCGGAAGCACGAAACAGATTGAATTCGAAAATGGCGGAATCGATTATATGCGTGTTACAAGTGCAGAAGATCTGAAGAAATATAAAGCAGCATCTGACAAATACAATATGTACAGTGTATCAGAAGCTCGTCTTAACTATCTTCAGTTAAATCCAAACGGACCAACAATGTCTAATTTATCTCAGGACGCAAGAAGAGCTATTTTCCTTGCTCTTAATAAAGATGATATTATTGATTTTGCATGGGGATCAGATGAGCTGGCACGGCCTGCTAACAGTCTTATCACACCAGACCAGTCTATTTACAATAAAAACTGTAAAGGATATGACTTCAATTTGGAAGAAGCAAAAAAACTTGCAAAATCTTCTGGACTGGAAGGAAAAGAACTTGTCTATATTTACAACTCAGACCGTGCAAACATGGAAGCAGTAGCAACTGTAGTACAGCAGCAGTTAGCAGAAATCGGTGTTACAGTAAAAATCGAAAGCTGCGATACTTCTACATTCTTCCCTCGTTTCTTTGCAAGCAAAGACAAAGAACTGGCTACCACATGGGATCTTGGTACAAATGGATGGGATTCACAGCGTGGTTCTAACTGTGGACAGGCAATCAGCTACTTTACAAATCGTCTGTGTGATTGTGGATACAGCGATGAAGTTTCAGGACTTGCTAAGAAAGCAATAGGAACAGCAGATGCAAAAGAAAAACAGGAACTTTGGAATACAATCCAGGACAAAGCTTTGGAAGAATGCTGGGAATACCCACTTACCTATACTAACTATGTTATGGTTTCACAGAAAAATGTTACTGGTTTAGATGGTTCATCCGTAATTCCTGAATTTATTGATTACTTATCTATTCATGTAGACTAGAAAACCTTACATTAGCTGAAATTAAACAGAATGTGGCATGCCTTTAAAGACAAGCCACATTCTTTCCTATATTCGGTTTTACAGAGAGGAATACTTATGTGGAAATATTGTTTAAAAAAGACGGCTCAGGTAGCAATCGTAATGATATTGATTTCCTTCTTTTCGTTTGCGATTGTCTATTTTGCACCAGGTGATATATCGGATATGTATGTGAATCCGGAGATGACAGAAGAACAGAGGGCCAATGTGATTGCACAATTGGGATTGGATAAGAGTATGACAGAGCAGTATTTCGCCTGGGCAAAGCGTGCTGTACATGGCGATTTGGGCGTATCCTTATCCAATAAATCAGCTGTGTGGCCACAATTTATGCAGCGCCTTCCGGCGACAATCATACTTATGGGAAGCTCCATGATTTTATCGCTTCTACTTGCAATCCCACTCGGATTATGGTCGGGGTATAAGAAGAATTCTTGGCTTGATAATTTGATAAGTTCGTTAGCGTATATGGGGATGTCCATTCCTTCTTTCTGGTTTGGCATGCTGCTGATCATCGTATTTGCTGCGATATTAAAGGTATTGCCTTCTTCGGGAATGCATACTGTTGGAAATGCATCTGCTTTTGACACATTTCAGCATATGATTCTTCCATGCATTACGCTTAGTATTGGACATATTGCAGTTTATATCCGTTATATTCGTGCAAATACAATCGGACAGTTAAGTGAAGAGTATGTACTTACAGCTGAGGCAAAAGGGGATTCCCAGACAAAGATCTTATTTAAACATGTGCTGAAGAACACATTGTTGCCAATTATTACATTGATGGGAATGAATCTGGCATCGTTAGTATGCGGATCCTTTATTGTAGAAAGTGTTTTCGGATGGCCTGGAATCGGAACTTTTGCAATGTCAGCGATTGGATCAAGGGATTATCCAGTAATCATGGCATATGTCATGCTTTCAGGTTTCCTTCTGGTAGTTGGTAATTTTATTGCAGATTTATTATATGCCTTTGTTGATCCGAGGATTAAGCGAGGAGGTGCATCTGGTGGAAAATAATATCGTGGTAACGAATGATTCGTTTGCAAAATTGAAAAAAAAGAAAACCGTTGAAGTCTCTGTGGAAACACAGAGTGTATGGAAGGATATCTGGAAAGAACTGAAAAAGAACAAGGTTGCAATGATAAGTGTTGTGCTCCTGGTAATTCTCATCATTGCTGTTCTTTTGGCACCACTTAGTCCATATGACCCATATAAGTTAGATGGCTCTCAAAAATTGCAAGGTATTTCAGCAAGTCACTGGTTTGGTACGGATGAATACGGAAGAGATTATTTTACCAGAACTCTATATGGTGGGAGAGTTTCTTTATTAGTTGGATTCATGTCTATGATTATGACCGTTGTAATCGGAACATCCTTGGGTGTGTTCTCAGGTTATGTTGGCGGAAAAGTGGATATGTTTTTAATGAGCTTTACGGATATTTTTCTTGCACTGCCGAGTATGCTTTTAATGGTAATTTTAAATACATTCTTAAAGCCGGGTTTACCAACTTTGATTGTTGTATTGAGTCTGTTTTCTTGGGCATCCGTTGCGAGAATTACCAGGGCGGAAACGATGTCTCTAAAGGAGAGAGATTTTGTGGTTGCAACACAGAATCTTGGAGCATCTAATTTCCGTGTAATCGTAAAACATATCGTTCCTAATATTTTAGGACCGGTTATCGTAGCTGCAAGTTTGAGTGTGGCCAATGCGATCTTAATGGAATCTTCCTTAAGTTTCCTGGGATTAGGTGTGCAGATTCCAAGAGCATCCTGGGGAAGTATGCTTCAGGGAGCACAGGCACATATTTTAGATTATCCATTACTGGCAGTATATCCGGGTGTAATGATTTTAATTACAGTTTTGAGCTTTAACCTGCTGGGCGATATTCTGCGAAATGCCTTAGAACCTAAAATTGTAGAATAGAGAAATATGCAGAAACCACCTTGGTGAAAGGGAATGAAAAATGAATAATTTGTTAGAGATGAAACATGTGGCAGTGAATTTTGCTGCATATGGAGGTACTGTGCAGGCAGTGCGTGATATATCGTTCTCCATTGAAGAAGGACAGACGGTTGCGCTGGTAGGTGAATCAGGCTGCGGAAAATCTGTTACAGCGAAAAGTATTATGGGGCTTGTAAAAAGACCGGGTAAAATAATGGATGGAAGCCAGATTATTTTTGAGGGCACAGACATTGCGAAGTATTCTCCTAAGGAGTGGAAGAAATTTCGTGGTAAAGAATGTTCTATGATTTTCCAGGATGCGCTGGTATCGTTAAATCCGACTATGAAAATCGGAAAACAAATCATGGAAAGTCTTGATAATCATGCTGCAACCATTTCTAAGGAAGAAAAAAAGAAGAAAGTAATTGATATGTTAAAATTAACAGGCATTGCAGATGCAGAAAATTGCCTGGAAAAATATCCGCATGAGTTATCAGGCGGAATGCGTCAGAGGATTATGATCGCAATTGCGCTGATCTCACATCCGAAACTGTTGATTGCAGACGAACCAACCACATCTTTGGATGTGACGATTCAGGCACAGATCTTGTCAGAAATGAAAGCATTGCAGAAGAAACTGAATATGGCGATTTTATTGATTACGCATGATTTGGGAATTGTGGCAGATGTGGCTGATAAAATTGTAGTTATGTATGCTGGAAAAATTGTAGAAGAGGGTACGGTCAGAGAGATATTTTATAATCCGGTACATCCATATACAAAAGCACTTTTAAATTCTGTTCCTAGACTGGATAGAGATGGAAAACAAATGCTTCGCACCATAGAAGGAAACATTCCGGATATGACAAATCCGCCAAAAGGATGTGCATTTTGCGATAGATGTCCGTATGCTATGAATATTTGTGCACAGTATATGCCAGAAGAAAAAACAATATCCTCCAGTCACAGAGCAGCTTGCTGGCTGATGGATGAACGTGCCGGAAAGGAAGGTGTTTTACATGCCTAACCCAAAGAAAATATTAGAGGTTAAGAACTTAAAAAAATATTATCCGGCCGCACAAAAGCAGCAGTTAAAGGCTGTTGATGATGTGTCATTTGATATTTATGAAGGAGAAACTCTGGGTATCGTTGGAGAGTCTGGATGTGGAAAAACAACTTGCGGAAAAACCTGTCTTGGAATGTATCCGGTTACAGACGGCGAGGTTCTATTTCGTGGGAAAAATATTCATACGATGTCAAAGAAAGAACGGTTTGAATTTACGAAGCGTGTGCAGATGATTTTTCAAGATCCGTATGCTTCTCTTGACCCACATCAGAAAGTTTATGATATAATAGCAGAAGGAATCCAGATTCATGGGATGGCGAAAAACAAAGCAGAAGAAAAGAAGATGGTTGCAGAACTGCTCGAGATGGTTGGATTAAATGCAGAGCATGCATCAAGAAATGTACATGAATTTTCGGGCGGGCAGCGTCAGAGAATTGGAATTGCAAGAGCACTTTCCGTCAATCCAGAATTCTTATTTTGTGATGAACCTATTTCAGCGCTGGATGTTTCTATACAGGCGCAGATTGTCAACTTGCTAATGAAATTGCAGAAAGAAAAGAATCTGACCATGCTGTTTATTGCACATGACCTTTCTATTGTAAAACATATATCAGATCGTATCGGAGTCATGTATTTAGGAAAAATGGTAGAACTTACAGAGTCATCTAAGTTATATGTTGCTCCGAAACATCCGTATACGAAAGCACTTTTATCGGCAGTTCCGATAGCAGATCCTGATGCATCTGCACAGAAAGAGCATATTATGTTGAAAGGTGATGTTCCAAGTCCGGTGAATCCGCCTGCTGGATGCAGATTTGCGGGACGCTGTGAAAACTGTATGGAAATCTGCCGTAAAACAGAGCCTCAGATGACAGAGGTAGAGCCAGGACATTTTGTGGCATGTCATCTCTACAACAAGGAGGAAAAATAAAATGAAGTACGATTTTACAACAATTATGGACCGGTTGGGAAAAGACGCAATCGCTGTCGATGTTCCTGCTATGGGAAATGCTTTCGGACCAAGAGACGAAGCATTTGACTTTATCCCTATGTGGATTGCAGACATGAATTTTGCAACGGTTCCGACCGTACAGGAAGCTATCAGCCAAAGACTTGCACATCCTGCATATGGATATTTCATGACAAGAGATGAGTATTATCAGGCAATCATCAACTGGCAGGAAAAACGCAATGGTGTGACAGGACTTACCAAAGAAGAAATCGGCTATGAAAATGGTGTGCTCGGTGGTCTTGTATCTGCATTGAACGCATTTGCAAATCCGGGTGACAGCGTGCTGGTTCACAGCCCTACCTATATTGGATTTACCGGAAGCATCACAGGGGCAGGCTACAAGATTGTTTCCAGTGAATTGAAGCGGGATGAAGAAGGCATCTGGAGAATGGACTATGAGGACATGGATGCCAAAATCAAGAAAAACAAAATTCACGTAGCTGTATTCTGTAATCCTCATAACCCAACCGGAAGAGTCTGGGAGAGAGAAGAACTGGAAAAGGCTATGGAAGTTTACAAGAACAATGACTGTATTGTAATCTGTGATGAAATCTGGTCTGATATTATCCTGAATGGAAATAAACATATTCCACTTCAGTCTATCAGCGAAGATGCAAAGAATCGCACCATTGCACTGTATGCGCCAAGTAAGACATTTAACCTGGCAGGGTTAATCGGAAGTTACCATATTATTTATAACTCTTATCTGCGTGACCGTGTGCGCTCAAGCAGCAGCAAGTGCCATTATAATTCCATGAATGTGCTTTCTATGTATGCACTGATTGGCGCATATAAAGAAGAAGGAATGGAGTGGGTAGACGAACTCCGCGAAGTATTGTCAGGAAATGTAAACTACGCATATGATTTCATTCAGGAACATTTCGAAGGTGTAAGCCTTGCTAAGCCACAGGGAACCTATATGCTATTCCTTGATTGCAAAGAATGGTGTGAGAAACATGGAAAGACCGTAGATGAGCTTCTGAAAGCTGGATACCGTGTAGGTGTGGGCTGGCAGGATGGAAGACCATTCCATGGGGAATGTTCTATTCGTATGAATCTTGCACTTCCACATTCAAGAGTGCAGGAAGCATTTGACAGATTGGATAAATATGTATTTAATGCATAGAAAAGAATATAGCTATTTGCTGTTATACAAAGTGGGATATATGAAAGAAAAAGATGTTTAGAAATTTTCTCAAAGGAAACATCAGGGTGTGATTCGTCTGAATCACACCCTTTTCAAATTAGTGGAAGTTTCTTTGAAGTGCATTTAACACAGAGCTTTCAGCCTCTATCTGCGCTTTAAGCTCTAAGATGAGTGTACATTGCTGATGGATGTCAGCGGAACGGATTTCACATTGTTCCTTAATTCGGCGGAGTCGTTCTGCATAAAGCTGTACACTGTGATTGTCCAACGGTTTATCCTTCAGCATTTCTTCTTCCAACGCTGCCTTTTGATACATTTTTTCAACAGTTTCTAATTGCTTCAGCAAGGCCGGAATCTTTTTCAAATATTCACCGTACACTTCCAGACGCTGGTATTCTTCCTGGGTATTCATCAGTAATTTCATGATTCATTCATATCCTTCCATCGAGTGATAAATGGTGACAGGCACTATAAAATAAGTATAAAATATTTTTCGGTGAAATTCATCAATAAAATGAAAAATAAAAGAGTTGGATTTGCCAAAGCAGAATGCTATAATAAAGCAAAGTTTTAAAGTGATGGAACGATAGATAAGGCAGCTTCATATGGAAGAGGCAATCCGATGGACAATATTGTGAAAAAGAGAGTGAGGCAGTTATCGTGACTGAGAACGTGAGAAATGAACTAAAAGACAGAAAGAGGATTGTAGTGAAGATTGGAACTTCTACTATTACACATCCGAAAAGTGGATTTATAGATTTGGAGAAGCTGGAGAAATTTGTGCGGATTCTGGTAAATCTCCGTAACAAAGGGAAAGAAGTGATAGTTGTTTCTTCGGGGGCTATTGGTGTGGGAAGAAATGTACTCCGAATGGAAGAAACACCGAAAGACCTGCCGAGACGTCAGGCATGTGCGGCAGTCGGACAGGGAAGACTGATGATGATTTATGAAAAGCTGTTCGGAGAATATGGAGCACTGACAGCCCAGGTACTTCTTACCAAGGAATCCGTGTCCAATGAGGAATGTGCGTCAAATGCCAGACAGACGTTTCAGCAGCTCTTGAAAATGAATGTGATTCCTATTGTAAATGAAAATGATGCAATTTCCGCGGATGAATCCAATTATGGAAACTTTGGTGATAATGATACCCTTTCAGCCTATGTAACTATGCTGGTTGACGCAGATTTACTGATTCTGATGAGCGATATCGACGGGCTTTATACGGATGACCCAAGACAGAATCCGGAGGCTGAATTTATCCATACGGTTGAAGTGATTGATGAAAATCTGGAAAAGATGGGAAAAGGTGCAGGAAGTGCCGTGGGAACAGGCGGTATGGCGACCAAGATTATCGCTGCAAAGCTGGCAACAGGATGCGGAGCAGATATGGTCATTGCAAATGGCGACAACATTTACCATATTAATGATATTCTGGCGGGAGAAGATGTGGGAACATTGTTTATTGCACCGAAGCAGAGATAGAGGTGGCGATGATGACATATAATTATATGGAAGAAATTGGAAAACGTGCAAAAGAAGCGGCTAAGACAGTCCAGTATCTGGGGCAGACCCGAAAAAATGAAGGACTTTGTGCAGCAGCAGAAGAACTTTTGAGGCAGCAGGAATATTTACTTGCAGAAAATGAAAAAGATATTCAGGCTGCGAAGGCAAATGGAATGAAAGACTCCCTTGTTGACCGGTTGCGTCTGACACCAGGACGGATTGAAGGAATGGCAGAAGGATTGAGACAGATTGTAGGACTTTCTGACCCGATTGGCGAAATGATTTCTATGAGTGAACGGCCAAATGGCTTGAAAATCGGCAAGCGCAGAGTACCGCTTGGGGTTGTGGGAATTATTTATGAATCCCGTCCGAATGTGACTGCGGATGCTTTTGGACTTTGCCTGAAAACCGGAAATGTAACGATTTTGCGAGGTGGAAAAGATGCCATTCATTCGAACATTGCGATTGCAAAAGCGCTGAAAGAAGGACTGAAGAAAGCTGGAATTACGGAGGATGCAGTTATTCTTGTGGAGGATACGGCAAGGGAGCATGTGGAAGAAATGATGCGTCTCAGAGATTACATTGATGTGTTGATTCCGCGTGGCGGAAAGCAGTTAATTGATAACGTGGTAAATCACAGCACCGTTCCAGTGATTGAGACGGGAACCGGAAACTGCCATATTTACGTGGATAAGTATGCGGATGTGGAGATGGCGGCAAATATTATTGAAAATGCCAAAACCCAGCGTACAGGTGTATGTAATGCCTGCGAGTCTCTGGTTATTCATGAAAAAATTGCGGAAAAAGCTCTCCCGGTAATTTGCCAGCGGCTTCTTGCAAAAGGTGTGGAAATCCGTGGAGATGAGCGTGCGCGTGCAATCATTCCGGAAATGAAAGCTGCCATGGAGGAAGACTGGGGAACAGAATATATGGATTTGATTATTTCCGTAAAGACAGTAGACTCTTTTGATGAAGCGGTGGAGCATATCAATCGTTATAATACGGGACATTCCGAAGCAATCATTACGGACAATTATCAGAATGCACTGAAATTCCAGGATAAAATTGATGCGGCAGCCGTTTATGTAAATGCGTCCACCCGGTTTACCGATGGATTTGAATTTGGCTTTGGCGCAGAAATCGGAATCAGTACCCAGAAGCTTCACGCCCGTGGCCCGATGGGGCTGGAAGCACTGACTGCTTCCAAATATATTATTTTTGGAAATGGTCAGGTGAGAAAGTAAAAATAAACAGGAAAATAAATGGATTCCTCTTGACATGTATAGATGGTCGATATATTATATAGATAACCGATATATCGACAATCTATATATGAAAGGGGAGTTTTTTGTTGAAAATTGAAAAATCATTGATTTCAGGAAGCATGGCAATGCTGATTTTACGTTTACTGGAAGAAAAAGATATGTATGGCTATGAAATGATAGAGGCATTGCGGGAAAAATCCCAAAATGTTTTTGAACTGAAGGCAGGAACCTTATATCCGCTTCTTCATAGTCTGGAAGAAAAGAATTGTGTACTGTCTTATGAGCAGGAAGTGGCAGGAAAGGTGCGGAAGTATTACAGGCTGACTGCCGAAGGGAGTAGGCGCCTGACAGAAAAGAAAGAAGAATGGCAGGAGTACACAAGGGCAGTGACGAATGTACTGGCTATGGGGGTATAAGGATGAGAATTGAAGATTATTTACGCCTTGTAACAGCCCAGATTCGTTGCAAAAAGGCATGCCCTTGTGTAGAGAAAGAGCTGGAAAATCATATCATGGACCAGATGGATGCCTATGTGAGAGAAGGCATGGGCGAGAAAGAAGCGCTGGATAAGGCGATTATGGAAATGGGAGACCCAGTAGAAGTCGGTGTGGAGTTTGACCGGATTCACCGGCCGCAGATGTCATGGAGCATGGTACTGGCAGTTGGTATCTTAGGCATCCTCAGTGTGGTATTACAGTACAGGCTGCAGGCAGTCGGAAATGAAATGGTTCTGCCACACAAGCAGTTGTTTTTTACTACTGTTGGATTTTTATTGATGCTTGGAATTTATTATCTGGATTACAGTATCCTTGGAAAATATGGGAAACAGATTGGAGCTGCCTTTCTGGGATTTATGATTTTAACCATTCCATTCCGGCTGACGGTTAATTCCGCAAGTACCTTTATTTACCTTGGTGGTTTTTCTATTTCTGTTTCGCTTGCAATGTATCTGTATGTACCTGTATTTGGCGGAATTTTATATTCCTATCGGAAGAAAGGGTACGAAGTCCTATGGAAAATTGCGTTGTGGGCAATCGTTCCATTTTTACTGGTTTTACGGTGTCCGGCATCGTTTCATGCATGCTTTCTTGCGCTGATATTTATGGCAATGTTTACCGTAGCAGTACAGAAAGGATGGTATCAGGTTTCCAAGAAAAAAGTATTATCAGTGATGTGGAGCGGAGCAGTCCTTATACCAGTTTTGGCGCTGTTTTGCGGTAATGTATTAGCGCCTTATCAGCAGAATAGATTAGAAGCATTTTTGAATGGAACCAATCCAATGGGGTACATTGGTGAGAGCATTTCGGAAATTTTAAGAAGAAGTGTATTGTTTGGTGAAAGTGAAGCAGGGATTGCAATTCTGAATAATCGGATTCCGGGAATACATAGTGAATATGTTTTTATCAGCTTGATGGCATGCTTTGGAATAGCTGCAGGAGTGGCGGTAGCAGGTCTATATTTCGGACTTATATGGAAAACGCTCCGCATTTCCAAAGAACAACACAATCAGCTGGGGGCAATAGTTGGATATGGATGCAGTATAGTGTTTGCTGTCCAGATTATTTATAGTTTTTTGCAGTGTCTGCAGGTGGTACCTGCTTCATCCGCGGCACTGCCGTTTCTGGCAAACAGCGGAAGCGGAACGCTGGTATCCTATATTTTAATGGGAATGATACTCAGTGTTTACCGGTATAAAAATATTCCACTTAACGCAGGTGCGAAAAAATTCCCAAAAGTCCGGATTACAGTGGAGTAATTTTGCTTACAATAGAGTGATTCAAGTTACAATCGGGTAATGCGGAGCACATAACACGGAGTAATCCGCAGATACTATAATATTGAAATAAAAATGCAAGTCATTTGCAAAAAGACGTTGACAAATGGGAAAGTCAGGGTTAAAATTGCAAAAGACTTGCATTTTTTGTAATAATTTTATAGTGTCTGGCACCAAAAGGACCAAAAGGAGTTAGAAATGGGAAAGGGATATCATACAAAGACGAAGGATTTAATCATTGAATATATTGAGCAGAATAAGGAAAGGAGATTCCGGGCTGCGGAGATTTATGGCTATCTTCTGGAGCAGGGGCAGCAGGTGAACCTTACCACCATTTACCGGAATTTAGATAAACTGGAAGAGAATAAACTTGTAATGAAATATAAGACTGCGGAAGACGATTGTGCAACTTACCAGTATGCAGAGCCGCATGGGAACTGCCATGAGCATTTGCATATGCAGTGTCGGAAATGTGGTAAGATTATGCATCTGGAATGTGGCTTAATGCAGGAAATCCAGGAGCATTTACTTACCCATCATGGATTCCGTCTGGAATGTCCGGGGTCAGTTCTTGTGGGAGTGTGTGGAGACTGTGAGAAAGAATAGAGGAAAATTTGTGAAAAAAGTAGGAGCAATCATGCTTATTTTGGCTATGATTGCAGGAATATTGAGTGGATGTGGAGAATCGGGGCGTCAGACCGAAGAAGCCGCATCCGATAAGTCAGGAAAATATCAGATTGTGTGTACCATTTTCCCGGAATACGATTGGGTACGGGAGGTTATCGGGGAATCTTCGGATAAATTCAATGTACAGTTGTTGCTGGACAATGGAACGGATGTGCATAATTACCAGCCTACGGTGGACGATATTGTGAAGATATCAAATAGTGATGTGTTCATTTATGCCGGTGGTGAGTCGGAAGACTGGGTAAGAGAGGCATTGAAAAATGTGGTCAATCCAAATATCCGTGTCATTAATCTTCTGGAGATTTTGGAGGACTCACTGGAAGAGGAAGAAGTGGTGGAAGGAATGACGGACAGTCATGCAGGACATGATCATCACCACGATGATGAAGAAGACGAACTGGAATATGATGAGCATGTGTGGCTTTCTTTGGAAAATGCCAAGAAGTGTGTGGAAGAAATCAGTCGAGTGTTAGGAGAAGTGGATTCTGAGCATGCGGAGGATTTTCAGAAGAATGCGGATGACTATATAGGACAATTGCAGGATTTGGAAAAAGACTATCAGAATATGGTGTCAAATGCAGATAAGGATACGATTCTGGTGGCAGACCGGTTTCCGTTCCGCTATCTGATGGAAGAATGTGGTCTGAAATATTATGCCGCATTTAGTGGATGTAGCGCAGAGACTGAGGCAAGCTTTGAGACGATTACGTTTCTGATGGAAAAAGTAGATTCTCTGAATCTGGGAACGGTTCTGGTTATTGAAAATTCAGATCATAGTCTGGCAGAAACCATTGTGGCAAATACAAGAGACAAGAATCAGAAGATATTGGTGTTAAATTCCTTACAGTCGCTGACGAGGAAAGAAATACAAAGTGGTGTGACATATCTTTCGATTATGGAGGATAATCTTCGGGTGCTTGAAGAGGCACTGAAATAGCAGGAAGGCGGAAATTATGGCATATATAACATGTAAAGATTTGGTGTTGGGCTATGAAGGAACTGCAGTGACAGATCCGATTAGCTTTGAAGTAAATAAAGGCGATTATTTATGTATTGTAGGTGAAAATGGAGCGGGGAAGAGTACGCTGATGAAGGCCCTGCTCCATCTGATTACGCCTATGTCCGGAGAACTGAGTACAGGGGATGGACTGAAACCTTATGAAATCGGGTATTTACCGCAGCAGACCTTAGTACAGAAAGATTTCCCTGCGTCTGTATGGGAAATCGTGCTGTCCGGGAATCTGGCAAAATGCGGAAACAGACCGTTTTACGGGAGAAAGGAAAAACAGAATACCGAGGAAGTCATGCGGAAGCTGAATATCTGGAATCTGAAGAAAGAATGTTACCGTAATCTTTCCGGTGGACAGCAGCAGAGGGTATTGCTTGCCCGCGCGCTTTGTGCAACAACAAAGCTGATTTTATTGGATGAACCAGTGAATGGTTTAGACCCAAAGGCAACCGCAGAGTTTTATCAGCTTATCAAAGAATTGAATGAAAGTGGTGTGACGATTCTCATGGTTTCCCATGATATTCAGGCATATCTGGAGTATGCAAGCCACGTACTTCATATTGGAAAGAAGCATATGTTTTACGGAAAGAAAGAGGACTATCTGCAGAGCGATGCATGGAAAGTATTTCAGTATATCGGAGGGAACATGTAATGGGCGAAATGATAACAAAATTACAATTTTATCTTCAGTATCCGTTTGTGTGGTATGCACTGATTGTGGGAACCTTGATTGCTCTGTGTTCTTCCCTTATCGGAGTGACACTGGTATTGAAGCGGTATTCTTTTATCGGAGACGGATTATCCCATGTGGCATTCGGTGCAATGGCTGTTGCAACGGTATTTCATCTGGCAAATGATACTATATTTGTCATGCCGGTTACGATTATCGCAGCGGTGTTGTTACTACGTTCCGGGCAGAATGCCAAGATTAAGGGAGATGCGGCAATTGCCATGCTGTCTGTAGGTGCGCTGGCACTTGGATATCTGGTTTTGCATTTATTCTCTACTTCAGCAAATATCTCAGGGGATGTGTGCAGCAGTTTATTTGGTTCTACATCGATTCTGACTCTTTCCAAACAGGATGTGTGGCTCTGCGTCATTATGGCAGCAACGGTAATTTTCATATTCTGGATTTGTTATAACCGGATTTTTGCAGTGACCTTTGATGAAAATTTTGCAAAAGCGACAGGAATCCAGGCAGACAGATATAACCTGTGGATAGCCATTATTATTGCGGTAATCATTGTACTTGGAATGAACTTAGTTGGCTCTTTGCTGATTTCGGCACTGATTATTTTCCCTGCATTGTCGGCAATGCAGATTTTCCAGAATTTCAAACAGGTGGTAATCTGTTCCGCAGTGATTTCGGTAAGCTGTGCTCTAGTGGGAATTTTGATTTCCATTCTGTTCTCAACTCCGGTGGGAGCGACCATTGTGGCAGCAGATATGATTGTATTTTTACTCAGTAGTCTGGTGGGAAGAGTCATCAGAAAATAAATAAGAACATGGAGAGTAGAGATGGAGAAAAAAGCAAGCAGTAAGGCATTAATCCCGTTAGGTGTGTTTGTAGTTGTTTATCTGGCTACGGGAATTGTGCTGGAAATACAAGGAGTGGATATGGCATTTTATCAATTGCCAACACCTGTCGCAGCCGTAGCTGGTATTATTGTGGCATTCCTGTTGTTTAAGGGGACGATGAATGAAAAGCTTACCATATTTTTTAAAGGATGCGGTCATGAGGATATTATGACTATGTGCTTTATCTTCTTGTTTGCAGGTGCATTTACCACTGTTTCCAGTGCTATGGGAGGGGTAGATGCGGTTGTAAATTTAGGAATGTCTGTGATACCACCGCAGTTTGTCGCGGCAGGAGTATTTGTCATTTCTGCATTTATCGGAGTGTCAACGGGAACTTCTGTGGGTACGGTAGTTGCAGTTGTGCCGATTGCCCTTGGACTTGCGGAAGCGGGAGGATTGAATTCTTATTTCGTAGTTGCATCGGCAATCTCAGGGGCAATGTTCGGAGATAATCTGTCCATGATTTCAGATACGACAATTGCTGCGACGAGAACGCAGGGCGTGGAAATGAAGGATAAGTTCCGGACGAATCTGTTTATTGCGTTTCCGGCAGCAGTGATTACGGTACTTCTTTTGCTCATTTTTGGACGGCCGGAAACGGTTCCCGAAGTAACGGATTACTCATTTCAGCTTGTAAAAGTCATTCCTTATGTGTTTGTACTGGTGGCATCACTGATTGGATGGAATGTATTTTTCGTTCTTACCGGAGGAACTTTGCTTTCGGGGATGATTGGTGTGGTGACAGGGGCATTTACCACGTTGGAATTTGCAGGGAAAATTTACGAAGGTTTTACAGGAATGTTCGAAATTTTCCTGCTTTCCATGATGATGGGTGGTTTGGCAACCATGGTTCAGGAAGAAGGCGGGATTGAATGGATTTTACAGAAAGTAAAAAAAATTATCCGTGGAAGAAAGTCAGCAGAAGCCGGAATTGCGGCTATGGTTTCACTGGCAGATATTGCCACGGCAAATAATACGGTTGCAATTCTGGTAACAGGTGGTGTTGCAAAAGAATTGAGTGAGAGTTATGACGTGGACCCTAAGAGGACTGCTTCTCTGCTGGATGTGTTTTCCTGCGCTTTGCAGGGAATTCTGCCTTATGGTGCACAAGTCTTATTTGCCTGTGCTCTGATGGATAATATCAGCAGCCCGTTTCAGGTGATTTCGTTCTGCTGGTATCAATACATTGTGGCGATTGTGGCAGTGCTTTCTATATTAATGAGCAGAAAGAAAAAAGCAGTAAAATAACGGAAGGTGATGATTTTATGCGATATTATATTTCGGATTTACACTTTTATCACGAAAATTTGAATACAAAGATGGACTGCAGGGGCTTTGCCTCCGCAGAGGAAATGAATGCCTACATGATTCGGCAGTGGAACAGCAGAGTCAGAAGCTGTGATGAAGTGGTGGTGCTGGGGGATTTCTCTATGGGGCATGGTCCTCAGACAAATGCCATTCTTCAGCAGCTCAGAGGAAAGATTTATTTAATCGAAGGCAATCATGACCGCTATTTGAAGGACAAAAATTTTGATGCCACTCGCTTTAAATGGGTAAAACCTTATGCGGAGATGGGAGACCATAAGCGGAAAGTGGTGCTGTGCCATTATCCGGTATTTTGCTATAATGGGCAGTATAAAGTAGACGAGCAGGGGAATCCCAAGACGTATATGTTATATGGCCATGTACATGATACTTTTGATGAGGTATTAATTCAGAAGTTTCAGCAGATAACCAGAGAATCTGAGCGGAAAATGATGCATTCAGAGCAGATGGCATCCATTCCGTGTAATATGATTAATTGCTTTTGTATGTACTCAGACTATGTGCCGCTTACTTTAGATGAGTGGATAGAAAATGATAAAAAGCGGAGAGGTACAAAGGAATCATTAGAATTAAGATTTGGGATTTCGAAAAAAGAATAAAATGTTTTAACGGGTATATATCCAGCTAGGATGTATACCTTATTTTTTGCAAAAAAATAAGCGGGTGATGGGAATCGAACCCACGTATCCAGCTTGGAAGGCTGGTGTTCTACCATTGAACTACACCCGCAGATGCCCAGTTCCGGAATCGAACCAGAGACACAAGGATTTTCAGTCCTTTGCTCTACCAACTGAGCTAACTGGGCTTGTTGCTCACAACAAAGATTATTGTAAAGGAAGGAACCTTTGTTGTCAAGCAAAAAATGAAAATTATAAATAAGGAAGAATATCTTCGCAGTAGCAGCGCAGTACCTCCCCAACACTCCAGGCCTGGGCATAACAGCCGCGGGGATTGTGTGGTGCATCTCCGTCAAAGATTTCAGAGATGGAACCGATACAACCGGAATCCGACAGATGTTTTCTCACAGGCTCTAACATGCGGACGGCATTTTCGGCAGCAGAGGAGGAGTGGTGGTTCACTTTCATATAGGCACTGAAAAATCCACCGAGCAAAAAGCCCCAGGCAGTTCCCTGATGGTAAGCGGCGTCCCTCTTTGCAAGAGCACCGCAGTAAATGCCATGGTAGTCCGGATGATCCGGTGCGAGAGAGCGAAGTCCACAGCCGACAAATAACTCTTTTTCCACAAGTGCGACAACTGCTTTTTCCTGTTCCTCTGGGAGCAGGGAAAATGGAAGGGATACTGCATAAATCTGGTTTGGACGGATATGGTCGTCCGGCTCGTCACCATCCACAACATCAAACAGGCACTGGTTGGAGGAATCCCAGAACTTTGCGTTGAAGGATTCTTTTACCTGCTCAGCGCGTGTGCGGTAGGCAGAAGCATCTTCGTCAAATTTTTCACAGAGTGATTCCATGATCCGTAAAGCGTTATACCACAGTGCGTTGATCTCCACCGGTTTTCCGTGGCGCGGTGTTGCTACCCAGTCACCGACGCGGACATCCATCCAGGTGATCTGGTCAAGTCCGCTTCCGGCGTGGATCAGTCCGTCGTCTTCCATATAAATGCTAAAGTCCGTTCCTTTTTCATAGGCGGAGACGATTTCCTTTAAATGAGGGAAAATCTGTTCTTTTACAAAAGCTTCCGCCTCGGCAGCCGGGTTATAATGAAGGTACTGATAGACCGCATAAAAGTACCAGAGAGAGGCGTCCACCGTGTTATAGAGCGGCGGCATATTGTCATCCGGGAACATATTCGGCACAATTCCGTGGCGGATATATCTGGCAAATGTCAGAAGGATCTCCTCAGCTTCTTTGAAACGTTTCGTGCAGAGCGTCAGACCGGTAAAAGCGATCATTGTGTCCCTGCCCCAGTCGGTAAACCACGGAAGTCCGGCGAGAACGGTCATCATTTTCGTGGACTCGCGGTAAGTCAGAAACTGGTCGCTGGCAAGCACCAACTGGTTGGCAAACGAGTCGCGGTATCCGGCTTTTTCAAAAAGTTCTGCATGGCAGCGGGCATTTTCCTCTAAAATGGAAAATGCTTCCGTAGCAGACACAGGGGAAGGACGCTCGTTCACGTCACCGATACTGCACAGGATGGAAACTTTTTTGGTTGTGTTGGCAGGAACTGCAATGGACAGGTCAACCGGACAGTAATGACAGTCAAGTCCATCTGTCTCAAGATCCACTTCAATCTGTAACTGCATGTCGATGTCATAAACAGTTTCACGTTCGGAAAAAGTTCCTTCGCTTGTCTGAAAACGAATGGCAATATCTTTATTTTTTTCCGGAACAAGATAAAATGCCCTGTCTTCTGTAAATGTCTCAAATTTTAAAGTGTCCGGGGTGCTGCTCTCACTGTGCTCGCGGTAGTTGAAAAGCGGTGTGAGCGTAAAGGTACAGTCGCTGTCCCCGGCGGTCAGTTCATAGGAGACGGCGCAGACATTGGCGTTCCTTTTTAATGTGATGTGCTTTTTAAAGGAAAAATTGTCTGTCTCATAGGCGTAGAGCACGCTTCCGTCATAGATGAAGGAAGTGAGAAACTTCTGTCCCTCTGCGTAAACCGTTTTTCCGGAAGCACAGTGCTGGGAAGTCTCAAAGGAAACCGTGCTGGTTCCGACAGTGGCTGTTTCGTTGATCTTGGAAAAAACGAGATAGCGCTCAATTGGTGCATGGAGGCTGGCAATCAGGTAACCCTGATGTGTACGGCTGTGTGCGCCGATCATCGAGCTTCCTGCGTATCCGCCAATGCCATTGGTGACTGCCCACTCACGTTTGATCCCCTCTTTGAATGTTGTCCAGTCTTTCTGGGTATACTGATATGTGATCATTCTTTTCCTCCTGAACGAAAAAATACGAAAATTTCTATCATCTTATTTTACATGATAAAAAAGAAGTTGTACAGAGGGAAAAAAGCGTATATAATTAATATTACGAGACTTTGTTTGGAGGAAATGATTATGTTGGAAAAATTAGTTATTGTTCCGAAAAAAACAACGGGTGGGCATAAGGCAGGAATGATCGCATTTTTTGTTTTAACCTGTCTTTGTTTAGTACTTAGCATGTTTGTATCACCGGTTATTTTTCTGGTGCCGACGATCATCTTTGGTGTGATCTGGTATCTGTTTGCATTTCGCAGTGAAGTGGAGTATGAGTATACATATTATGATGGCGACCTGAGATTTGCGAAGATCAGGAATAAAGCAAAGAGAAAGAAAATTGCCTATCTTAGTATGGATGATGTGCTGACCATTGCCCCGAAGGGTGACCGCAGCATTTACAAGTATGAGAATGACAGATCGGTTACAGTGAAAAACATTGCGTCTGGCAATGCAGATGCAAAACTTTATGAGGCAGTCTGCAAGGGCGAAAACGGTATCACAAGGTATGAGTTTGAGCCGGATGAGGACATGTTAAATGCCATCATGGTAAAATATCCAAGAAGCGTTATAAAGTAGCAGGATCGCGATTGCGAAAAATACTGTGGCTTATCGGCTGCACAGTGGAGGATTTATGTTAGAGTTAAGAAATATCACCTATGAAGTAGATGATAACAACGAGAATAAAGAGATTTTGAAAAATGTCAGTGTCACCATTGACGATCATTTTGTGGCGATCACAGGACCAAACGGCGGTGGAAAATCCACACTTGCCAAGATGATCGCAGGAATCATCCGTCCGACAAGTGGACAGATTCTTTTAGACGGAGAGGATATCACCGGTTTAAACATTACAGAGCGCGCCCAAAAAGGAATCAGTTTTGCATTCCAGCAGCCGGTTCATTTTAAAGGGCTGACCGTAAAAGACCTCATCACGATCGCTGCAGGCAAAGAGATGAGTGTGAATGAGATCTGCGATATTTTATCGGAGGTAGGTCTGTGTGCTAGAGAATATATTGATCGTGAGATCAACGGAAGTCTTTCCGGCGGTGAGTTGAAAAGGATTGAGATCGCAATGATCACTGCAAGGGGAACGAAGCTTTCTATTTTTGATGAGCCGGAGGCAGGAATTGACCTCTGGAGTTTTAACAGCCTGATCAAAGTATTTGAAAAAATGAGAGATGAGATCAACGGAACGATTCTGATCATATCCCATCAGGAACGGATTCTTGACATTGCGGACAAGATCATCGTCATTGCAGACGGACAGGTGCGCAAGACCGGAACCAAAGCGGAAGTGCTTCCGGAACTTCTGAATACGGCACAGACCTGCCAGACGTTGATCGATAAAGCATAGCCGCACTGGCAGAACAGATTTGTAGTGAGAGAGCTGCTGAAAGGATGATGATCGACAGAAAACAGCAGCAGGAGAATGAGGAAGAAACATGGATTTAGTACAGAAAAATTTATTAGAACAGGTGGCGGGACTTCATGAGGTTCCGGAAGGCGCCTATAACATCCGTGCCAATGGAAAAAAGGCTGCACGAAACACCACCGCCAATATTGATATTGTCACAAAAGAGGACAAGGACGGAATTGACATCATTATCAAACCGGGAACGGTCAATGAGAGCGTTCATATTCCGGTTGTCTTGAGCGAGAGCGGATTGCAGGAATGTGTATACAATGATTTTTACATTGGGGAGGGAGCAGATGTCACGATCGTTGCGGGATGCGGAATCCACAACTGTGGCGTGGACACTTCCAAGCATGAGGGAATCCACACATTTTATCTGGAGAAAAATGCAAAAGTAAAATACATTGAGCGCCACTACGGTGAGGGAGATGGAAATGGTGAGAATATCATGAATCCACAGACCATCGTGCATTTAAAAGAGGGCGCACACATGGAGATGGAGACAACCCAGATCAAGGGAATCGACTCCACGATCCGTATCACCAAAGGAGATCTTGCAGACGGAGCTTCCTTAGAAGTGCATGAGAAGATCATGACACACGGAAAACAGTATGCCAAGACGGATTTTGCGATTGATATGAACGGAAAAGACTGCAGCTGTAATCTGGTGTCACGTTCGGTGGCAAAGGGAGAATCCAGACAGGAATTCTTCTCTATTATGAACGGAAACGCAGCCTGTGCAGGTCACAGCGAGTGCGATGCGATCATTATGGATCACGGATGCGTGACGGCAAGCCCACAGCTTACCGCCAACAATATTGACGCAAACCTCATTCATGAGGCAGCGATCGGTAAAATTGCAGGCGAGCAGCTGATCAAGCTTATGACACTTGGACTTACAGAAAAAGAAGCCGAGGAACAGATCATCAACGGATTTTTGAAATAACAGACTGCCATGGCAGACAATGGAAACAGTTGTCTGTTGTGGCTTTTTCTGTAATAGGAAACGTCAGCTTAGAGCAAAAGGAGAGGAACATGAAATTCTTTCATTTGTCGGATCTGCATATTGGAAAGCAGCTGCATCATTACAATATGATCGCAGAACAGCGGGATATATTAGGGAAAATCGTGGCGTTGGCAGAACGCGAGAGGCCGGATGCGGTTCTCGTTGCAGGTGATATCTATGATACGCCGGTACCGTCTGCGGAGGCAGTGTCAGTGTTTGATGAGTTTCTGACAGCACTGAACGATCTGGAGCCGGAAGTGACAGTCTGCATTATTGCAGGGAATCACGACAGTGCGAAACGGATTGATTTTGCGAGTGACATTCTGGCAAAACACAGGGTGATGATCGCAGGTATGCCGCCGGTTATCCGGGAGGAGACCATCAGAAAAGTGAGTTTTTTTGATGCATACGGCGAGGTATGCATTTATCTGCTTCCTTTTGTGAAGCCTTCCTATGTGAGAAATCTGATCGATGGTGACATTACGACTTATGATGAGGCTGTCCGGCTTGTCATAGAGCGGGAGAACATCGACACTGCAAAGCGTAATATCCTCGTAAGCCATCAATTTTATACTGCTGCGGGCAGGGAGCCGGAGACTTCAGACTCCGAGATCCGCATGGTTGGAGGGATTGAAAATGTGGATACAGCGGTTTTAGAACCGTTTGATTATGCAGCACTTGGACACATTCACAGAAAACAGAAAATAGGGCGTGTACAGAACCGTTACTGTGGAACACCGTTACAGTATTCCGTGAGCGAGGCAGGCGATGAAAAGACCGTGACGATGGTGGAACTTTTGGAAAAAGGAAGCGAACCGCATATCACAGAACTGCCGCTTATGCCAATGCGCAGGGTGCGCAAAATGATCGGACATCTGGACGAGATTTTAAATGCAGCGGCAGAGGACAACTGTCACGATTATGTGAGCATTACATTGACGGATGAGGTGGAAGCGTACCAGCCGAAAGAAAAGTTAGAACAGGTCTATGACCATATTCTGGAGATAAAAATAGACAATGAGCGGACAAGGAAGATTCTGGAGTTTTCGGAAGAGGAAGTGGAGAGCCTCGATCCTTATGATGCGTTTGTGACCTTTTTTCAGGAGATGAATGGAAGGGCGATGACGGAGGATGAGGACAATGTGATCCGCACTGTGATAAACGGGGAAAAGGAGGTGGCAGAATGAAGCCTTTGAAGCTTACCATGTCAGCATTTGGTTCGTATGCGGGAAAAAATGTCATTGATTTTACCGGGCAGCAGCAGGGGATTTTTCTGATCACCGGAAATACCGGAGCAGGAAAAACGACCATTTTTGATGCGATCACTTACGCACTTTACAATCAGACCAGCGGCGGTGAGCGAAACGGAAACATGATGCGCAGCCAGTATGCCCAGCCGGAGACGGAAACCTATGTGGAACTGGAATTTTTATACCGGGGACAGACATACCGCGTGCGCAGAAACCCGGACTATAAGATTACGAAAACACTGAAAAATGGCAAAATCAGGGAACAGAAAGTGCCACACAGTGTCGAACTCACCCTGCCGGATGGAACTGTTTTCCCGGAAAAGAAAAATGCTACCGACGCAAAAATTATTGAAATCCTGGGGCTTACCGCAGACCAGTTTTCGCAGATCGTGATGATCGCACAGGGAGATTTTTTAAAGCTTTTGTATACAAAGTCGGACGAGCGGAAAATGATCTTTTCCAAATTATTCAGGACGGACATCTATTGGAAAATCCAGGAAAATCTCAGAAGAAAATCCATGGAAATGGATGAGCGCATCCAGGAGAACGACCGGGCATTTGAGCAGGAGAAAAGCAGGATCATTCCGCTTTCTGAAAGTGAAGAAATACCGCTGGATGAACTTGTGGAGCGTTTGCGGGAACGATTAAAGGATGCGTTGAAAGAGCAGAATCTTCGCAGGGCGAATGTAGAGGAACTGAATAAAAAGATCACAAAGTATGAGGAGATCAATAAACTTTTTGTTTCTCTGGAAAAAATCAGACAGACTGGAAGAGAGCTGGAAGCAAGGCAGGCGGAATCGAAAGAGCGCAGGAAGCAGATCGAAAATGCACGGAAAGCAGATAAAGTGCTTGTGGCAGAGCAGCAGGATCTCAGACAGCAGCAGGCAGTGGAGCAGTCAGCACAGGCGATCGCAAAAATGGGGGAAACACTGGCAGACAATCAGGAGATGTTCGAGACATTAAAGACACAGCTGCAGGAGGCGGAGGCAAAACAGAAAAGAGAAGCGGCAGACACGCAGAAAAAAATGCTTGCGTTAGAGCAGTCATTCCCGTCTTATGAGGCGCTGCAGAATGCACGGTCAGAGGAGCAGCAGGCAAAAAAGGTGTGGGAAGACTTCAGGAAAACATCAGAGGAGTCATTCCATAAGAAAGCGGCTGGGATTGCTGCATTAAAAGAACAGCAGAAGCGGCAGGAGCAGACCGTGGAGAAAACGAAGAAAAACTGGGAGCAGACATCTCTCAGCGCTTCGGAGTCGGCAAAGCATTATGAGCACATGTATGAAGCCTTTTTAAAAGAGCAGGCGGGGATTCTGGCAGAAAATCTGAGCGCAGGCTGTCCATGCCCGGTCTGCGGTTCAACGGTCCATCCGGATCCGGCGAAGCTTTCTGACCATGCGGTGACAGAACTGGAAGTGGAGCAGGCAAAAAAGACAAGGGCTGTAGCGGAAGAAAAGCGCGATATGGCGTATGCTGCTTTTGAGGCAGAGAAAACAGAAAAACAGAAGCTTGCGCAGGCAGTCGAAAAAGAGGAAGCAGATTTTGTACTGGCACAGACGATTGCAAAACAGCAGAGAAAAGAAGCAGAGCAAAACTATGTCAGCCTGCAGAAAACAGCGGAACAGATCCGTGAGAAGCTTGTGTATCCATCTCTTGCCGAAGCAAAAAAACAGTATGCCGCAATGCAGAAAGCATTGGAGGCGGCAGAGCAGGAGATAGCGAAGAAACGGAAAAAAGTGTCGGAGCTTGCAGAAGCGATGAATACTTTAAAAGGACAGAAACTAGCAGAGGAAGAAAATCAGAAAACAGCAAAAAAGCTTGCAGTAAAAACGGAAAAAGAATATGCAAAACTTTTGGAAAAATCAGGGTTTGTTTCCGAAGAAACATACCACCTTGCGATCCTGCCGGAGCGGAGCAGATCAAAACTGGAGCGGGAAGAGAAAGAGTATGAGTCTCAGTGCTTAAAACAGCAGAGTGAGCAGAAACTTTTGGAGAAACAGGTCAGCGGAAAAACATATACTGATACGACGGAATTAAATGAGCAGCTGAAAGCAGAAAAACAGGCATTAAAAGAGGCGGAAAAAACGTATATGGAACTGCACACAGCATATGAAAATGACAGGTCGGTGCTGCAGAATTGTGCCGTCTATCTGGAAAAGGGAAAAAAATTGGAGAGCGAAGATCAGGTCATCAAAAGTCTGTCAAAGACAGCGAACGGAAGACTTTCCGGTTCTGCGAAAATCGATTTTGAAACTTATATCCAGAGGCAGTATTTTAAACAGATTATCCATGAAGCGAACAAGCGGCTCTTGACGATGAGCAATCATCAGTTTATCCTTAAGCTAAAGG
>OIZO01000173.1_pt1 | contig 51524 bp, 30 predicted proteins | sample 1588551 | NCBI WGS metagenome assembly OIZO01 (sample SAMN03283271) | human gut metagenome | biome: human-associated habitat; material: feces | host: Homo sapiens | place: Peru | collected 2012 | reverse complement strand
GGGCTTGTGGCAGGTACAGTCGATGTGCAAATCCTTAACCGTCTGTTGGAACACAGGAACTTCCCGAAACTGATGGATTTGATACGGATTTATTTTCAAGACACAGTGGCAAAGGGTATCATGGCACGAAATCAGCTGATTGAACTGGCAACGGCTTCCTTGTCCGATCTGATGAAAGAACACCCGGAACATCGGGCAGAAGCAAAACAGGATTTGCAACTTCTGAACGCACAGAAGATGGGAGAACATGAAGCGGAAATTGAAAAAATCAAGAATGTATTTCTTGCTATCCTGCGAGATATTAAGAAAGATATGGACAACAGAGAACAGCCAGGAGAAGCTGTGACCGCCGCTATGTTCCAAACCATGCAGGAAACCATGAAAGACCACCAGCAGGAGCTGCTTTCTATGGACGATGTAACTGCTATGATTGCCGGACAGATTGGGAAGTTTCTTCCGATGGACGAGGAAACGGCGGAACAGTTCCGGCAGTTGGCAAAGAGGATGATGGAGCAGGTAGGAAAATAATTGCAGAAAAATATATGTAGTTTTATAAAACAATCAGGAGGATTACATGAGATGGGTAAAAAAAGAAAAAAGGAATAAAGTGCTTATTTTTAGTGTGATTATCTTGCTTCTTGTATGTGCAGGCATTGCGATAGCCAGTTTGCATAAAGTAAATAATATTTTGTTGGAAAACTCGTCTGAGGCAACAATAGAAATTATTGGAAATTCAAGTACAACTGAACCTGCACAAGAGCTTCGAGGAACTGTAAAAGATGCAACAATGAATACTCTAACTGTTCAAGGTGAGGATAATCGTGAATATTATTTTGGAACAGAAGGTGTAAATATTTCAACTGGTGAGACAGGAATAGTGATTGGGAATCCAGTGACAGTTTTATATCATGGCAAATTGGATTTGAATGCATCTGTACAAGAGGTTGAATTACTTTCCATTACGGTTACGGATTCCAGTTTGAATACCGAAAATCCTGAACCAACAACTGGTGAAACAGAGCCAAGTCCCCCTTCTGCTTCCGTGACACAAAAAGCACAAGAAATTCTAAATGCAATGACGCTGGAAGAAAAAGTTGGACAGATGTTTATTGCACGCTGTCCCGAAATAAATAGCGTACAGAAGGTAAAGGAGTATAATCTTGGAGGTTATATTCTTTTTAGCCGAGACTTTTCTGGAAAAACAAGAGATGAAATTATCCAGAATATTCAAAGTTACCAAAGTGCAGCAAAAATCCCCATGTTTATCGGAGTAGATGAAGAAGGAGGCACTGTCAACCGTGTTAGCACAAACCCTAATTTGCGAGCTGTGCCTTTCTGGTCCCCTCAAGAACTCTATGCTGAAGGTGGCTTTGATTTGATTCAAAGTGACACACAAGAAAAATGTGAATTATTGAATAGTTTGGGGATTAATTTGAACTTTGCCCCAATCTGCGATGTTTCGCAAAATCCAGAGGATTTTATTTATGACCGGAGTTTTGGACAGAACGCAGAGCAAACTGCCGATTATGTCCACATAGTTGTGCAAACCATGTTTCAAGAAGGTATGGGGAGCGTCCTAAAGCATTTCCCCGGGTACGGAAATAATGTGGATACACATACAGGTATTGCTTATGATAATCGCACCTATGAAACATTTTTGAACTCAGATTTCTTGCCGTTTCAAGCAGGAATTGATTCTGGAGCCAATATGGTATTAGTTTCTCATAATGTGGTATCCTGCATGGATAGTCAAACCCCTGCTTCGCTGTCTTCACATGTACACAAAATCCTGCGGGAAGAATTAAAATTTACTGGAGTTATTATTACAGATGACTTAGCTATGGATGGTGTGCGCAATTTTGCAGAAGACACAAAAATTGCAGTTCAAGCTGTGAAGGCAGGAAATGATATGTTATGCTGCACAGATTTTGAGGTGCAAATTCCAGCCATACTTGAAGCAGTCAAACAGGGAGAAATTACAGAGGAACGAATCGATGAATCTGTTTTACGCATATTAGAATTAAAAATTTCACTTGGGATAATATAAAGGTTTATTTACAAATAGTCTAAAATTTCAGTTTTTACGGGAGTGTGTCCACAAGTTCGGTGTAGAACGAGGAACGGGGACTTTCATATACGCCCTGTCTGCTGATGAAACCAGTCCTGCGCTTGCGGCTTCACGCCACGCAATCACAGCCCTGTTTTCCTGCTGCTTCAAATGCCCTTGCCCTCCCCGGCGGCAACGACATTTTCACGGCAACGCCGACAGAGCGTATAACACACTACACTTTGCTTCGCAAAGTCGTGTGCCAAATGGGGGTGTTGCCCCCTTTGGAAACCCCCACAAGAAAAGACGGTATGCTACCCCTCCACGGGGCGCATACCGCCTTTTCTTGTTATCCAGCCCTCCGGCTGTATCGGTTGAGCAAAAGTCAGCGTGGGATTAGTGTGGTATCTTTATCTAAGTGATACCCCGTTTTCCCACTTAGATACGGCCTGATAGGAGATGTTCAAATAATCAGCCAGCTTTTCTTGGGTCACATCCTGTGCCTTTCTTAATTCTTTAATCTTTTCACCAATTTTCAACATTTTGCTTCACCTCATTTTTTATTAGAAAACGCTTTCTGATTCTATTATAAAACTTTATCTTCAATATGAGTATAACATATTCGTTTACCGCTATGCAACTATTGGTTGAGTAAGCGACTTTAGGAATGCCGCCCACGGATAGGGGCGGCTGACTATGGGGACTTAATAGTTCGTTACCCATATACATTACTATTCTTCAAAAAGGGGATAAGAAAAGAGCCGATTTCTCGACTTTTGCCACAGATATACCATTGGGGAACAAATTTGCAATTCATATCGAGGTTTGCTCCCCAATATAGATACTGCTTACTTTTGCAATATAGGAATGGAAAACCCGCATAAACACTGGGTTTATGCGGGTTCCGTTGGCGGAGAGGATGGGATTCGAACCCATGTGCGATTGCTCACAAACTGATTTCGAGTGTTTTACTCCGAACACACTTTAGCGGTAAATCACCGTTTTTGATGCCTTATATAAGAAGTTAAAAATGATGAAAAGTACAGTAAATTCAAGGGACTATGGCTCGTAAGTCCTGCAACTGCAAGGAAAATTCGAACCCACAGTTAAGGAGCAAAAAATGGCTTAAAAAAAGCAAAAAAGAGAGAACTTGGAGAGAACGGAGAGAACTCAGGAGAGAACAAAACCCTTTTTCCCGCCTGCTTTTCAGGCACTCTCAAAATACTATTGGAGAGAACTTTTACACCTTTCTTCTGCTGTTGACCAAAAAGTGCAAAGAGGTGTAAGTGATGATTACAGAAAAATATTGCAACGAGATTTTGCAGCAATACCCCGAATACATAACCAAAGACCAGATGTACCGTATCTGTCATATCAGCAAAAAGACCTGCTTGTTTTTATTGGAAAGCGGTCTTGTGCCGAACATAGATAGCGGCAAAAAAACACGCCGCTTCAAAATCAAGACGGTTGATGTTATTCAGTATTTGAAAGACAGAGATGATTACCCAGAGCTATTCAAAGCTCCAGACGGCTTTTACAAAGGAAAAGGCGGAGATAAAAAAGCTCCGTCCTTTGATGAGGTGTTTACACAAGAGGATTTAATTCGTATGCGGCAGTATTATGAACGACTGCTAAAAAACAACCCAGATGTTATGTCAGTTGAGCAGGTAGCTCAGTTTACGGGCTACAATAAAAATTCGGTTAGTCGCTGGTGCGGTAAAAAAGAGCTGAAATGCTTTTATATCAAACAGCGTTATCAAATCCCTAAAGAGTATCTATTGGATTTCCTTGTAAGCAGATATTTCATAGGAATTGCCGTGAAGTCTGTCAAGCACCAGAGGTTTAATGAGCAAATACGAAAATTGCGTACAGGCAGCGATGACACAATGGCGTAATTTCTTAAACATATCTATAATGAAAAATGAAACGGAGGTATTCGTTATGAAAGATAAAACCTACCACGCGTATCTGGATAGCCACGAGCGACAGTTGGTAATACATAGCCTTGTAGAGCTGAAAAACAGACTGATACAGGAAGGCAGATACACGGACTGCGTTGACGAGCTGATTTTCAAGGTTGTCAATGCTCCTGTTAAGAAAATGAAAATTGAACATATCTAAGGCATATCACACATAGCCGCTTATTCTTATTCACCTAAGAGTAAGCGGCTTTTTTGCGTTCTCTCACTCTTTTACATAGCCGCCTTGACAAAGCGGCTAAATTTATGCGAAAGGAGGACGCACAAATGTCAAATTGCAAAGTGATTGCTCTGACCAATCAGAAAGGCGGTGTCGGTAAAACGACCACGGCGGTCAATCTGGGCGTAGGTCTGGTACAGCAAGGAAAGAAAGTCTTGCTCATTGATGCCGATGCACAGGCAAATCTCACAATGGCACTCGGCTACAACAGACCTGACGATATACCCATAACGCTCTCCACCGTAATGCAGAACATCATAGACGATAAATCTTTTGATGTTTCGCAAGGTGTCATACACCACAGCGAGGGCGTTGACCTGCTTCCGTCCAACATTGAGTTATCAGGCTTTGAAGTAAGGCTTATCAATGCTATGAGCCGTGAGCGTGTTCTGAAAACCTATGTGAATGAGGTTAAGAAGAATTACGATTATGTGCTTATCGACTGTATGCCCTCTCTCGGTATGATAACGATAAATGCTCTGGCGGCGGCAGATAGCGTGATTATCCCAACACAGCCGCACTACCTTTCAGCGAAAGGTTTGGAGCTGTTGCTTCGCTCTGTGTCAATGGTAAAACGACAAATCAATCCCAAGCTGCGGATAGACGGTATTTTAATGACTATGGTAATGCCCCGTACCAACATTTCTAAGGAAATCACGGCAACGGTAAAAAGTGCCTACGGTCAAAAAATCAAGGTGTTTGATACTGAGATACCGCATTCTATCCGTGCGGTAGAAGCCACGGCAGAGGGCAAAAGCATTTTCGCTTATGACAAAAGCGGAAAGGTCGCCGCCGCTTACGAGCAGTTCGGAAAGGAGGTGGCAGAGATTGGCGAGAAACAAAAGCACAGAAATCGAGCTGACTGCATACGATGACCTTTTCCAGACGGACGAGAGCCGTGAGGAAGCAAAGTTAAGCAAGATAAGGGATATTCCCATTTCGGAAATCGACGAGTTTCCAGACCACCCGTTCAAGGTTTTAATTGACGAGGATATGGAACAGCTTGTCGAGAGTATTAAGCGAAACGGTGTAATGACCCCTGCTACTGTTCGGCTCAAAGAGGACGGACGGTATGAGCTTATCAGCGGACACAGGCGAAGAAAGGCGTGTGAGCTTGCAGGGCTTGAAACGCTGAAATGCGAAGTCAAGGATTTAAGCCGTGATGAAGCCATTATTGTAATGGTAGAAAGCAATTTACAGAGGTCAACGATTTTACCGAGTGAGAAAGCCTTTGCCTATAAAATGCGGCTTGAAGCGATGAACAGGCAAGGACAAAGGAATGATTTAACTTCTGTGCCAATGGCACAGAAGTCCGAAAAAAAGACTTCTCGTGAAAAATTAGGAGAACTTGTCGGAGAAAGTCAAGACCAAATCCGCCGTTTTATCCGTCTGACCGAGCTTGTTCCCGAAATCCTGCAAATGGTAGATGAAAGGCAGATTGCTTTTCGCCCTGCCGTTGAAATCTCTTATCTGACCGAAGAACAGCAATACACCTTGCTTGAAGCTATGAGCTACAACGACGCTACCCCGTCGCTTGCACAGGCTATCAAAATGAAGAAGTTTATGCAGGAGGGTAAGCTGACAGGCGAGGTTATCCAGAGCATTATGGAGGAAGAAAAACCCAATCAAAGGGAAAAGCCTGCTTTCCGTGACGAGAGGATAACCAAACTCATTCCTAAATCTGTTCCCAAAGGACAGGAAGCGGATTTTGTTGTAAAAGCGTTGGAGTTTTACAACCGACACTTGCAGCGAAACAAAGCTCAGGAACGATAGCCACACACCGAGGGCGAGGTCTGCCCGTTTTCGTGGATAGCCGCTTTTTCGGCTTCCCCCTCCCCACACCTCACCCCCTTTTTTACTACCAAGACTATCCGAAAAAGGAATATATGCAAAACTCTTTGTTTGAAAGATTTTCTACCTTTGAGAGCTTCTGAGATTTTTCGTATAATGAAGCCGCAAAGGAGGTCTATGCTATGCGAAAAAAGATGATTGCAATGCTATTTGTGCTGATATTGACATTAAGCGGCTGTGCTGATGTTTCAACAGCTCCCGAAGAAAGTGATAATTATGAGCTTGTAACGGAAACAGAAGCCGCCGCCGAAACAGAAAGCACAGAAAGCAGTTCTTTCTCGGAAAGTAAAGAAAGTGAAAGTGCCAAAACGGATACTGAGCTTGAAAGCAATGCCGAAGTTACAGAGTATGAGCCTGTTGAAAGCGAAACTTCAAACCAGAACGAGCCTGTATCGCAAGGAAAAAATCAAGTATCTGAAACAAAACCTGCGGTAACGGAAAGCAGCTCTGCTCCTGTCGAAAAGCCAGAGAAAACAGAGCCGCCTGCGGAGATACCACCGCAGACAGTCCCCGAAGATACAAAGCCTAAAACCGCCTATGATTATGAATTTGACATTGAAACGGTCAAGGAAGATTGTATTGGCTTTGGTCTGGATATGAGGCTTGCAATAGACAGCTCACTCACTCCGAGTAATTCTACTTGGTGGAAACCTGTAACGGCATCACAGAACAATCAGGGCGACGCATTAAAGCAGAGCCTTGAACGCTATATCACATTCCATACTGTCGAAAATCTCGGCGCATACGGAATTGATGAAATCACAGCTTTTAATATTTATTGCGAAGCAAGAGGAAACGGCAGCTACTCGATTTATTTTCTCTTTGCGTGAGCAGCTATCAGGCTTTTCCCTCTGTTCAAAGACAGAGGGATTTTTTTATGCCCAAAATCAAGAAAGGACGGTTTAACAGCCTATGAAAACTAAGTTTACAAAGAAAGGCAGGCGTATCCTGTCGGCGGCTCTCTGCTTGCTGATGATGATAACAGCTCTGCCGATGTCCGCCTTTGCGTGGACGAGCGAGGAAGGTAAACGCTGCACATCTTCCTTTGGTGATTACTATGTCGGCTCTGACGGCGAGTATTACCGAAGTAAAGCAACCTATTCTTTTATCGTTTATGACAGTAAAGGCAACATTACCGTGCAAAGCATTAACGCAGGTAACGCCAAGCGAAAATATCTGATGACAGATAATAGCGGAACACATCAGGTTTACTGCGTGGAGTCTGGCGTTGATTTCAACACAGGCAATTTCTATGTGTCCAAAAGCGGAAAGAACAGCTCGTATTTTCAAAACCTGCCGACTGACGCTCAGTTCGGTATTATGATGGCTTTGATGTATGGCTGGCACGAGGGCAAATCCTCTCCCGTTGCAGGCACAAATGCAGATGATTATGCTTTTGCGACCCAGACAATTATCTGGGAATATCAGCAGCAGCTCCGCACAAGCCCCTCAAACCGCCAGAGAGCAAACGGGATTGACGGGGACACTTACTACTATTCCCTGAAAGGCAGACCCGCCGAGAAATGCTACGATTGGATTTTGTCGCAGATGTCAAAACACTATACCATTCCGAGCTTTGCGGCAAGAAGCCAGAGCAATGCGGACACCTACACTCTCAAATACAATCCCGATACAAAGAAATACAGCCTGACGCTTGAGGATACCAACAACACATTGTCCGATATTAAGTTTTCCGCAAGCGGTATTTCCGTAACAAGAAGCGGCAACAAATATACTTTTACGAGCGATAAGATGATTACTTCTCCCGTAACAGTATCGGCACAGAAAAATGTCAATCTCGATTGCGGAGAAATGCTTATCTGGGGCTGTGTTGGTAAACAGACAATGGTTTCTGGAGCTTCCGACCCTGTATATTTCTATCTTAAAATCGACACGGAAACCTACGGCACAGGGCAGATTAAAAAGACCTCTGAGGACGGTGTTGTGTCTGGCATTAGCTTCAATATTTCTGGAAACGGTGTAAATAAAACCGTTACCACAGGCGCAGACGGTACGGTAGATGTTCAGCTAATGCCGGGGGTTTACACCGTCACAGAGCAGTCCATTGACCGATACGAGCCGCAGAGCGTTCAAAGGGTAACGATTGTAAGCGGTCATACTGCTACCGTAACCTTTAACAACACCTTGAAGCGTGGCAGTCTGGAGATTATCAAAAACTCTGAGGACAATCTTGTGGAGGGTGTGAAGTTCCACCTTTACGGCACATCTCTTAGCGGCTTGCCCGTTGATGAGTATGCTGTTACCGATGAAAACGGTGTAGCAAGATTTGAAAATGTCCTAATCAGCGGCGAAACACCTTACACCGTAGAGGAAGTAGATACGGCTATTCGCTATGTTGTTCCCGAAAGCCAGACAGCTCCTATTGAATGGGAAAAGGTCACAAGCCGCAGCTTTACGAACATTCTCAAAAAGTTCAATGTAACCGTGACGAAATCCGATGTGGAAACAGGCACGGCACAGGGCGACGCTTCTCTTGCAGGTGCAGTTTACGGCATTTACAAAGGCGAAGAACTGATTGACACCTACACTACGGACGAGAATGGGCAGTTTACCACCGACTATTATATCTGTGATGATGATTGGACTGTCCGAGAAATCAGTCCGTCCGAGGGCTATCTGCTCGATACTGCAATTCATCATATCGGCGCAGAGCCAGAGCTTTATACCGTAGAGCGCAACAGTACCGCAAACGATGTGAATGAGCAGATTATCAAGGGCAATATCGCCATTATTAAGCACACCGATGACGGAGAAACCCAGATTGAAACACCCGAAACGGGAGCAACCTTTGAGGTCTATTTAAAAGCCGCAGGCAGCTATGACGCAGCAAAGGAAACCGAGCGAGATATACTCACCTGTGATGAAAACGGCTTTGCTCAGACAAAGGATATGCCTTACGGTGTTTATGTCGTGGAGCAGACCTCTGGGTGGGAAGGTCGAGAGCTGATGAAGCCTTTTGAGGTATTTATCAGCAAGGACGGTCAGACCTACCGCTATCTTATCAATAACGCTAATTTTGAAAGCTATATCAAAATCGTAAAGAAAGATGCGGAAACAGGTGCTACCATTCCGTATGCAGGCGCAGGCTTCCAGATTTACGACCCCAACGGTGAGCTTGTGACAATGACTTTCACTTATCCCGAAGTGACGACCATTGACACCTTTTATACCACAGCAGACGGTGACCTCATTACGCCGCAGACTTTGGAATACGGCACAGGGTACTCAATCGTGGAAGTGCAGGCTCCGTATGGCTATGTTCTGAACTCCGAGCCTGTCTATTTTGATGTAACGCAGGACGGCTCTGCCGAAGAAAGCGGCATTACGGTCATTGAGGTAGTTCGCTCCAATATGGCGCAGAAAGGCACAATTACCGTTTCCAAATCTGGCGAAGTGTTCACTTCCGTTTCTGAGAATAACGGAATGTATCAGCCCGTATTTGCGGTACAGGGGCTTGAAGGTGCGGTTTATGAAATTACCGCCGCCGAGGATATTTATACTCTGGACGGAACGCTGAGAGCTTCTAAGGGCGAGGTTGTTGACACTATTACCACAGGCACGGACGGAACTGCAAAATCCAAAGAGCTGTATCTGGGCAAATATGAGGTCAAGGAAATCACAGCTCCTTACGGAATGGTGCTGAATGACGAAATTCACGCTGCCGAGCTTGTGTATGCAGGTCAGAATATTGCTGTTACCGAAACCGAAACGAGCTTCTACAATGAAAGGCAGCGTGTGGAAATTGACCTTGTAAAGAGCCTTGAAACAGACGAAGCCTACGGTGTTGGCAATAACGGCGAAATCTTTGATGTAACCTTTGGATTGTATGCAGAAACAGACCTTACCGCCGCAGACAGTACGGTTATCCCCGCCGATGGTCTGATTGAGATTATTTCTCTGGACGAAAACGGCAAAGGCACGGTCAATAGCTACCTTCCGTTCGGCAGCTACTATGTAAAAGAGCTGTCAACCAATTCCGCCTATGTGCTGAATGAGCAGAAATACCCTGTCCATTTTGAGTACGCAGGTCAGGACACGGCGGTTGTTCATCTTTCCGCCAATGACGGCGAAGCTATTGAGAATGAAATCATTTACGGCTCGGTAAGTGGTCTGAAATCCGATGAGGACGGAAACGCTCTGGGCGGTGCGGTTATCGGTATCTTTAAGACAGGTACAGAGGAGTTTACAAAAGAAAATGCTATTCAGACTACCACATCAGCCGATGATGGTAGTTTTTCTTTTGAAAAAGCACCGTATGGCACTTGGGTAATCCGTGAAATTGAAAGTCCCACAGGTTTTGTACTCTCCGAGGAAGAAATCGTCGTAACTGTCGGCAAGGTTGATGAGGTCGTGGAAATCGAGCTTGTGAATTACTTTATCAAGGGGAATATTGAACTGACTAAGGTTGACGCAGATTATCCCGACAATAAGCTCACAGGTGCGGTCTTTGAGGTGTATGCCGATACAAACGGCAACGGCGAATTTGATAAAGACGATGAGCTGTGCGGCGAAATGACTGAGCTTGAGGGCGGCGTTTATCAAATGACCGAGCTGCGCTACGGCAAGTATTTCGTCCGTGAAAAAACAGTTCCAGACGGCTTTGTGCTTGATGATGGCGTGTACGGCGTTTCCATCGAGGAAAACGGCAAGACCTATACCGTAGAAAACAAAGCAGGCGTTGGCTTTATCAATGACGCACAGAAAGGTTCTCTCAAAATCGTAAAGACTTCCTCTGACGGTAAAGTTGAGGGCTTCTCTTTCCGTGTGACAAGTGCTGACGGCTACGACCAGACCTTTAAGACAGACAAGAATGGAGAAATCTTTATTGAGGGCTTGCGTATCGGTGAATACACCGTATCCGAAGTCAGCGACTCGGCTTCCGCAGGATATATCCTTCCTGCCGACAAACAGGCAACCGTCAAAACAGACTCTACTACGATTGTTGAAATGCACAACGAGTTCAGGGATACGCCAAAAACAGGCGATGACTTTAATCTGGGCTTGTGGGTAAGCCTTGCGGCTGCTTCCGTTATCGGTGCAGGCGTTCTCGGCTTTGTCGGCTTCAAGAAAAAGAAAAAGGAGGACTGATTTATGGACGCTAAAACCATTATCGCCATTGTGCTTGTAGTGTTTATCGTCGGTGCGGCAATATGGCTTAACATCCGAAACAGAAAGAAGAAATAACCCGATATGACAGGAAAAGGGCGGCTTATGTTGATAAGCCGCCCTCTTTCCATATATGGAGGCAATCTATGAAAAATCTGAAAACCATTGAAGCTAAGGTAAAGGCTATTCTGCAAAAGAACGAGGACGCAAGAAACGATGATATGACCCTCTATCTGATTGTGTGCAACACCTATTTGAAAGGTGCAGGAGCAATGCCCTTTGCGGAAGTAATGGAACAGTATAAATATCTCGGTTTGCCGAGCTTTGAGAGCGTGGGAAGAACACGCCGTAAGCTGCAAGCAAAATATCCAGAGCTTGCGGGGAACGCCCGTGTAAGGCGGCTCCGTGCCGAAGGCGAAAAGGCATACCGCAAATACGCTAAGGAATGAGGTGTGAAATGGAAGAAAAACGCATAAACGGCGGTTATGAAATCATCGAAAGCTGTACTATCGGGAACAACGAGCTTGTCATCGGTCATAACGCCAAAGCCCCCAACCCGTATGTGTGTTGGTACTGCAAGGACGGCTCGGATTATTTTTGGGGATATTACTGCAATCAGTTATCGGAAGCGAGGGAAAAGCTGAATGAACGCTACCAAAGGGAGTGCCGTATGCCCTACAACCAGCCCGATAAAAAACAGAAAAGCCGTGATGACCGTGAGCGATAAACGAAAATATGACTGCACGACCTGTCCTTATCCCCGATATAAGGACGGGTCTGTTATTTTCTGCGATGTCTGTATCCGCAGGATTTTAGACGAGCAGAAAGAGGAAAAGAAACGAAAGGAGCAATCGAATGAGTGAAGAAAAACGAAAGCTCGGCAATTATGAGGTCGTGAACAGCATTTATATTGGCGACAAAGAGGTTGTTTTCGGTGTAGATAAAAGCGATAAATACCCTTTCCTTGTAAGCTACTGCGACTACCATAATCCGTTTGGTGTGCCGTGGGCAACAGAAAGCGTTGGTTGTGACGATTATCTGGAAGCTATGGGGATTTTCATTCAGCGAGTACAGTCCCAGATAGAGCAAACCAAATCCGAATTATCCAAATTCGCTTTTGACAATACCGTGTTCACGAAAGACCATTGTATTCCCGACAAACGCAGCAGCAGTATTGTCGGCAAGGTTGTCGTTATCAATGCAGAGCCGAAACGGTATGAATATCAGCACCCTGCTTTTCAGCTCGTTTTGGCGGACGGCGGCAATGGAGCAACAGGCGGCAGAGGTAACGCTGTCTTTGGTACTTGCCTTGCCACAGGCGAAAAATCCAGATGGGAACGGTACGATGTGTTAGGAGAAATCAAGCCCGAATGTATGCCTGATTGGGCAAAGGAAGCTCTTGCAAAAATCAAGGAGCAGCAAAAAGAGAAAAAAGAGAAAAATCGGGAGGAACGCTGATATGGAGATACGAGCTTTAACCCCTGCCGAACAGAAATACACCTACGCTCAAAGTATGCAGCTTGAGGGACAGACAAGTAATATCGGACACTTGCGTGGAGATTTTGCATCTTCTGGGTATGGCTTTTACACTACTTGGTTTGATACAAGACCGCAATGGAAAACGGACGAGTTTAAGAAAGAGCTTGACAAGGTTATCAATTCGCTTCGTGAGGACAAGGGACTTTTGCACAACCGCTATGATATGAGTGCGTTTGCAAAGCATTATCCCGAAAGCGCATTTGCAGGAAGCTATTGCACCGAGTACGGTTTTCGTGTGGATACGGAAAAACACGCCTTTCTGTTTCGGTGCAATCCAACTAAGGGCGATTACAATTTTTACTGCTATTGCTTTGTGAAAGAATGGCTTGATAAGCATATCCAAAAAGCTGAACAGGGTATCCGATTTATCGACCCAAATTACAAAGAGCTGTTTCGTATCCCAGACGGCGGCAAAATCATCATCACATCATCGTGGGGAGAAAAAACCGAACGCCCCTGCCGTTTTATTGACGAGTATCATACCGAGATTGGAAATAACATTTTCCATATCTGCGAGTTTGCCGAGCGTATGGAACAAAACGGAGTGACCTATGAGCCAAAGCCCACAGAGCCGCAGACGGTAACAAAAGCCCCAAAGCATAAAGATTTAGAACGATAGGAGGTTTTGAAAATGGCACTCAACCAAAAGGCAATCAAGGTGCTTGGTAAGGTCTTTGAAGCAGGCTTTACTGATGAAAAGTCGATTGCCGCTATGACAATGGACGATATACTTGCGATACAGGGTATCACCATAGCCGACATCGGTATTATCAATGAGCTGCAAAAGAGTATCAAGGCAAACAAGGTCATTTCCTTTTTCGGGGGTAATGCTGAATGAGTACAGAGCTTATCAACCGTATTACAGTAAAGAAAGACGGTGTATATCTGTCCTCACACAGTTCAGATGATACTGCCCCCTTTCACGCTTGGCGGTGTAACAGCCTTTCGGAAATCTATGCCGCCGAAGGGCAGGCAGGACTTGACCGAGAAATCGTCTGTATGCTGTATGAATACGCACAGTTCCGTGGCAGTCATAAAAGCCTTGACCGTTATCGCTATGCGATTGAAAGTCCTGCTGCTCACGCCATCTATAAAAAATATACCGACCAAATTGACGACAAATACGAACAGATGGACGAAGCGGATAAGGACAGCGTATGGTACAAGCCGACAGAAAAGGCAAAGGAATATCGAGCCTTTGAGCGTGAAATGCGTAACAAAATGTACGCTGAGATTGCCGAGCGATGCGGCGAGTATGACCGTAAACACAAAAACCGAGATTTAGAACGATAAGGAGGTGTGTAAAGAATGGCTGCGAAGTATCAGCTAATTACAGAGCTGTATCGGCGCACAGGCGTAGCGGTTGCTAAAAATCCGCAGGCGTGGCAGAACTTTTTGTCTGCTGCTTGCCGCAACTATAAATGCCGCTTTGATGAACAGCTCTTGATTTACGCTCAACGCCCTGACGCTGTTGCGGTAGCACAGCTTGAAACTTGGAACAAGCAGTTTAAGCGTTGGGTAAACAAAGACAGCAAAGGCATTGCGGTGTTCGACTCGAAAGGTCGCAGGAACACGCTGAAATACTATTTTGATATATCCGATACGCACGAGGGTTATTACGGCAGCCGCCCTGTTCCGATATGGCAGATGAGTGAGCGATACGAGCAGGCAGTTATTGAACGGCTTTCCGACAGATTTGGCGATGTAGAAAGCGCAGACCTTGCTTCGGTGCTGATGGAAACGGCAAAAAACGCAGTTGAGGACAATTTGCAGGATTATATGCCGCAGCTCAAATCCTGTACGCAGGACAGTTTGTTAGAGGAACTTGACGAATATAATATCGAGGTCATTTACCGACAGCTTGCGGTCAACAGCGTAGCATATATGCTGATGAGCCGTTGCGGTGTTGATACCGAAGCGGTATTTGAGCGTGAGGATTTTGCGGAAATCATTAACTTTAATACTCCCGCTACTATCAACGCCCTCGGTATTGCTACAAGCGACATTTCTGAAATGGCACTCAGGGAAATCTCTCAGACTATCCGAGATGTGCAATTTGCGGAGAAAAACAAAAATCGCACCTTTGCGCCGCAATCTCAAACACGCTATGATGTAGGCAGAGAACAAGCCGAAAGGAGTAATCATAATGAGCGAAATCACATACACCAAACAAGGGGATTATCTTATTCCCGACCTAACATTACCGACAGAGCCAGAAATTCAGCTTGGCAGATACGCTTTGATGCACAGGGATTATCTGGAGCAGCACAAACGAGTGACCTACCTCAACCTGCTGACATCGGGCGAGCTGAACAAACATCTTTACGAAGTGGAACAGACAGCTCTTACGAGGTTGGAGCTTCTGACAAAACAGCTTTGCAAGGAGCAGGGCGTGACGGAGGAACTGAAAGAAAAAGCACCGATGCAATGGGTCGAACTGATGAACAATATCCGCAGTCAAGCGGAGGAAACGATACTGAACGAGCTGATTTACAGCTAAATGTCGCTGATGAACAGCAGGTCACAGTTAATCTCCCCACCGTAGAAGAACAGATTGAAATGTTAGCTGAAGCAGAGGACGAAAAATCCTCTGCTTTTGTTATTTCTCAGGAAGATATTGACTCTGTTTTCCTAAGCGGAAGCGGCTTTCAGAATGGTAAATACCGTATCTACCGTCAGTTTCAAAAGAATGAGGACAGCAAAGGCAATATTGATTTTCTCAAAAAAGAGTACGGCACAGGCGGCGGTACGCATTATTTCCCAGACGGTACGCAGGGACACACTTGGCACGACGGGAAAGGCATTGCGATTGAAAAGTACGGCTCATCTGCAACCCCCGACCTTGTTCTTTCTTGGGCAAAGGTAGAAAAACGGCTGCGTGAGCTGATAAAGAATGACCGCTACCTGAATGAAAAGGAAAAAGACCATTACGCCGATTATCTCGAAAGCGAGGAAACTCCGCAGTATGAAATCGACACGCAAAGGAAAATGGCAAGGCAGCGTTTCATCGACGCAAACCGTGACCTTCCGCCTGCCGATAAGAGAGATACCCTTGCTTTGCGGCTGTCCGATTTTATCCGTGATTTAGACGGTTATGAGAAAGACCTGCTTGAAAATGTGGAGCGTACCGACCTTGCAGATGTGACCGCTGAACAAATGGAACAGCATTTAGGCGACCCCTCTACTGTTCAGCAGCTCATTGATTTTCTTGCTTTGGTACAGGGAAAGACCGCCGATGTTTACAGTCGCAGCAATGCGTGGCGGTTTTCACAGGAGCTTATGGAGCTGTATCCTCTCCGCTATGTCTATCACGAGGACGATGTTGTATATATCGGGGCAGACAAATATGAGATTGCGGCGTTTGATGAAAACGCTGTTTCTCTGCGTAATCCCGACTTTCCATTGTTCGGCAAGGAACTCAGCCGAGCTGATTTTGAGGAAAAGTTAAAGGAAAACCCTGCTAACGACCATTTGAAAGTAGTCGTTACCGAAAAGCAGAGTGTTCAAACACCGTTCGAAGAAAAGCCAGACGGCATAAAGTTCTCTATCGGATTTTCGGAACACCCCGCCTTTTATGACAGGCAGTTTAATGACCGATATACCGATTTGAGCTTTGCTCTGGGTAACTATCTTCTCGGCGTTCTGGACGAAAAGCAGCATAGAGAGCGTGAAAGCAAGGATAATGTCGGGTGGTATCATAAGACCGATTTTGAGATTACCGCTACTATCGGCGGCGAAGATTTCCATTATGAAGGACGGTTTGATATTGGCGACGGCGAGGGCGACCTTATCTCCCATATCAAAAATTTTTACGAATACTCTCTGTCACCGAATTGCCCGTTTATTCCCGAATGGAAGAAACAGGGCGAGGATTATTACCGTAAACAAATAGAAAGCCTGCAATGGGGACGAGATGTGTTTGTACCTTATCTGGAGCAGCATAAAACGCTCACCCCAGAGGACGAAAAGCTCTATGCGGAGATTCTGGTAACGGAAAGCGATTGGTTTGTCCCTGTTGAGGATAAACAGCAGGCTTCTGATTTGCAGCCGCAGATTGTCGCTTATTATAAGTCCGATGACGAAAATATTGTCATTGTGCAGGCTTCCAACGGAAAATATTTTAATCACTACGGCTACGATGAGGACAGCAACAGCTTTGCTTCTGCGGCAGGCGGCTTTGATACCTTTGAAGAAGCCGAGCAAACCTTATACGCTCATCGCCCGACAGCCATAGATATAACAGAGGAAAAGCAAACTCCGCATTATACCGTAGAACTGACTTCCGATGCCTTTGCCGACCCGTTTATCATACGGGATAACACCGTACCATACGGAAAGGACGGGCAATATTACGATGTGGACGGCATTTACCAGACCTTTGAAACCGAGGAAGAAGCACAGGAATATGCTGACACCTTGAATAGTGCCGAAAATATCGTCAAGCTGTTCGCCCAGAAATATGAGGAACGAAGCCAGCAGGAACAGCCCGATATACAGGATAACTCTGACCTCATCGGCAAGGAAATCCTTATTGATAACCGCCGCTATGTCATTGAAAGTATCAGCGAAATAAGCGGTGATGTGTCAATGCGGGATATGACCTTTGCAAATGCCGTGGGCTTTCCCATAAACCGTGTTGAGAAAATCGGCTATATCCGCAGTCTGCTCAGTAAGGCACAGGAAGAAAAACAACCCGAAAAGGCTGTATCTCCTGTCCCTGCTCCCTCAGAGCCACGGCACAATTACCGTATTACCGAGGATACTTTGGGTGTCGGCGGCGCAAAAGAAAAGTTCCGTAATAATATGGCGGCTATCAATCTCTTGCACGAGTTGGAGCTTAAAAACCGACTTGCCACACACGAAGAACAGGAAATCCTTTCAAAGTATGTCGGTTGGGGCGGTCTGTCTATGGCGTTTGACGAAAACAATGCGGCTTGGGCTGATGAGTTCAAAGAGCTGTATGCAAGTCTTTCCCCAGAAGAATACCGTGCGGCAATGGAGTCCACCCTGACAGCGTTTTATACGCCGCCTGTTGTAATCAAAGGTATGTATGAAGCTCTTGAGCGTTTGGGATTTTCCGAGGGCAGTATTTTAGAGCCGTCCTGCGGAACGGGCAATTTCTTCGGACTGCTTCCCGATACGATGGCAGGCTCAAAGCTCCACGGTGTAGAAATCGACCCTCTTACAGGAAAAATCGCAAAGCAGCTTTATCAAAAAGCCAATATTGCCGTGCAGGGTTTTGAAGAAACAAAGCTCCCAGACGACCACTTTGATGTGGTTATCGGCAATGTGCCGTTTGGCGATTTTAAGGTCAACGACAGCCGTTACAACGCCCAGAAGTTCCTTATTCACGATTACTTTTTCGCAAAGGCTCTTGATAAAGTTCGTGCGGGCGGTGTTGTTGCGTTCATTACCTCTAAGGGAACAATGGATAAGGCAAGCCCCGAAATACGCAAGTATATTGCTCAGAGAGCCGAGCTGCTCGGAGCTATCCGACTGCCTGATAACACTTTCCGAGCAAACGCAGGCACAGAGGTTACGAGCGACATTCTATTTTTGCAGAAGCGTGACCGAGTGATTGACACAGAGCCAGATTGGGTACACCTTGATACCGATGAGAACGGTATTACGATGAACAGCTATTTTGTGCAGCACCCAGAGATGATTTTAGGCGAGATGAAAATGGAAAGCACACGCTTTGGTTTTGACTCCGCCTGCAAAGCCTATCAGGATATACCTTTGTCGGAGCTGCTTCATAACGCTGTTCAGAACATTCAGGGAGAAATCCCAGAGTACGAAAACGAGCTTGATGAAATCTCTGACGGGCAGGACGCTTCTATTCCCGCCGACCCGAATGTGCGAAACTTCTCGTATGCGTTGGTGGACGGCAAGGTTTATTTCAGAGAAGATGACCGTATGACCCCTGCGGCGGCGTCTGTTACCGCAGAAAACCGTATCAAGGGACTAATCCAAATCCGTGATTGCGTGAGAAAGCTCATAGAGTATCAGACCGAGGATTATCCAGATGATTTGATACACACCGAACAGGAAAATCTAAACCGTTTGTATGACAGCTTTACGAAGCAGTACGGACTAATCAACAACCGAGGAAACTATCTCGCTTTTGCATCGGACGAGAGTTACTTCCTTTTGTGTTCTCTGGAGGTGCTTGACGATGAGGGTAATTTCAAAAGAAAAGCGGATATGTTCACGAAAAGGACGATAAAGCCCCACCGTGAAATCACTTCCGTTGAAACCGCAAGCGAAGCTCTTGCCTTGTCTATCGGTGAAAAAGCCCGTGTTGACCTGCCCTATATGGAACAGCTTACAGGCAAACCAAAAGAAGAAATCATTAAGGACTTGCAGGGCGTTATCTTCCGTATCCCTGCAACCGAGCCTGCTCAGTATGTAACCGCCGATGAGTATTTGTCTGGCAATGTAAGAGCCAAACTCATAACCGCCGAAGCCGCAGCAAAGGAAAATCCAGAGTTTGCGGTCAACGCACAAGCCTTAAAGCAGGTCATACCGCAAGACCTGTCGGCGGCTGAAATCTCTGTCCGTCTGGGTACGACTTGGATACCGCAGGAGGATATTCAGAGGTTTGTAATGGAGCTTTTAACTCCGTCAAGCTATGCACAAAGCCGTATCAGGGTAAGATATACCCCGATTAACGGCGATTGGTTTATTGAGAATAAGAGTTCCGATTACGGAAATGTAAAGGCGGACAGCACCTACGGTACAAAGAGGGCTTCCGCCTATCGTATTATTGAGGATACTCTAAATCTCCGTGATACCCGTATTTTTGATTATGTGTATGACGAGAACGGAAACAAAAAAGCCGTATTCAACGCAAAGGAAACCACGGCGGCACAGGCAAAACAGGAAGCAATCAAACAGGCGTTTCAGGATTGGATATGGAAAGACCCAGAACGGAGAAACCGCCTTGTCAGGTATTACAATGACACTTTTAATTCCGTCCGTCCCCGTGAGTACGATGGAAGTCATATTACTTTCGGCGGCATCAGCCCAGAAATCACCCTAAGACCCCACCAAGTAAACGCTATCGCTCATATCCTCTATGGCGGCAATACGCTCCTTGCCCACAAGGTAGGTGCGGGAAAAACCTTTGAAATGGTAGCTGCCGCACAGGAAAGCAAGCGGCTCGGACTTTGCAATAAAGCGATGTTCGTTGTTCCAAATCATCTTGTCGGTCAATGGGCTTCTGAGTATCTGCGTCTGTATCCGAGTGCCAATATCCTTGTGACACGAAAGCAGGATTTTGAAACGGGAAACCGCAAAAAGTTCTGTTCCCGCATTGCCACAGGCGATTATGATGCGGTCATTATCGGGCATAGTCAGTTTGAAAAAATCCCGATGAGCATTGAACGGCAACTGGAACAGCTCGAACAGCAGCTCGATGACATTGAGCGTGGTATTGACGATGTGCAGGCAAGCAAAGGAGAACAGTTCACGGTCAAGCAGCTTATGAAAACCCGAAAAGGGATAAAAGCAAAGCTCGACAAGCTCAACGATACCAAGCGCAAGGACACGGTAATCGACTTTGAACAGCTCGGCATTGACAGGCTCTTTATTGACGAGAGCCATTTTTACAAAAATCTCTACCTTTACACTAAAATGCGGAATGTCGGCGGCATTGCCCAGACCGAAGCTCAAAAATCAAGCGACCTGTTTATGAAATGCCGTTATCTGGACGAAATCACAGGCAACCGAGGGACAATATTCGCAACGGGTACGCCTATCAGCAATTCAATGGTAGAGCTGTATTCTGTTCAACGGTATTTGCAGTATGATACCTTACTGCGGAACGGCTTGCAGCATTTTGACAGTTGGGCTTCTACCTTTGGAGAAACCGTAACGGCTCTGGAGCTTGCCCCAGAGGGCTATACTTTAATAGGACGATAAAATTAACTGTCCTAAATTGAAAATACATAAGGAAGGAGGTTAAGAGAATGTCAAGGACTTCAAAGATTACAGCACTTTATGAGAGATTATCAAGAGATGATGACCTGAATGGCGAGAGTAATTCCATTACCAATCAGAAAAAATACCTCGAAGATTATGCCCGTAGAAATGGCTTTGAGAACATCCGCCATTTTACTGACGATGGTTTTTCGGGTGTAAATTTCAATCGCCCAGGCTTTCAGTCTTTGATAAAAGAAGTTGAAGCAGGCAATGTCGGAACATTGATTGTTAAGGATATGAGCCGATTAGGGCGAAACTATCTGCAAGTCGGATTTTATACGGAAATTCTGTTTCCGCAGAAAGATGTCCGTTTTCTTGCAATCAACAACAGCATTGACAGCAACAATGCTTCGGATAATGATTTTGCTCCGTTTTTGAATATTATGAACGAATTTTATGCCAAAGACACGAGCAATAAAATCAAGGCTGTATTTGATGCCCGAATGAAAGACGGAAAGCGTTGTAGCGGTTCAATCCCTTATGGATATAACCGATTGCCGAGCGATAAGCAGACGCTTGTTGTTGACCCTGTGGCTTCTGAGGTGGTAAAGCGTATCTTTCTGCTTGCCAATGAGGGCAAAAGTCCACGAGCCATAGCGGAAATACTGACCGAAGAAAAGGTTTTAATTCCTGCCGCATATGCAAAGGAATATCACCCAGAACAGTACAACGGGATTAAGTTTGCAGACCCTTATATTTGGGGCATATCTGCCATTAGAACGATTTTAAGCAGGCAGGAATATCTTGGACATACTGTTTTGAGAAAGTCGGTCAGCACCAATTTTAAATTGCATAAGAGAAAGACTACCGATGAAGATGAGCAGTATGTGTTTTATAACACCCACGAGCCTATCATATCGCAGGAACTTTGGGACAGCGTTCAGAAGCGAAAGAAACGAGTGAACAGAGCTGCGGCAAGAGGTACACATACCAACCGATTAAGCGGTTATCTGTACTGTGCCGACTGTGGCAGGAGAATGACTTTGCAAACGCATTATAGCAAGAAAGACGGTTCTGTTCAGTATTCTTACCGTTGCGGCGGGTATGCAAGCAGGGTTAATTCCTGTACTTCCCATACGATTAGTGCTGATAATGTTGAAGCCTTGATATTATCGGCAGTTAAACGCTTTTCAAGATTTGTTCTGAATGATGAAAAAGCCTTTGCTTTGGAACTGCAATCCCTTTGGAAAGATAAGCAAGAGGAAAAGCCGAAGCACAATCAATCGGAGTTGAAACGCTGTCAGAAACGCTATGACGAACTCTCTACGCTCATTCGTGGCTTGTATGAAAATCTTATATCGGGATTGCTACCCGAAAGGCAATACAAGCAACTGATGAAGCAGTATGACGATGAACAGGCTGAATTGGAAGCGAAAATGGAAACGATGAAAAAGGAACTTTCTGAAGAAAAAGACAGCACTATGGATATTCAGCATTTTATATCGCTGATACGCAAGTACAAAAATCCTACGGAAGTTTCTGATTTGATGTTTACCGAACTCATTGACAAGATTGTGGTGTATGAAGCCGAGGGTGTGGGAAAAGCAAAGACACAAAAGGTTGATATTTACTTCAATTATGTCGGACAGGTCGATATTGCCTACACCGAGGAAGAACTTGCCGAGATAAAAGAGCAGGAAGAACAGGAAGAAAAGAAGCGATTGGAGAAACAGCGTCAGCGTGAAAAAGCCTATCGAGAGAAGCGAAAGGCAAAAAAACTTGCTGAAAACGGTGGCGAAATCGTCAAAACAAAGGTATGTCCTCATTGTGGGAAAGAGTTTACCCCTACAAGCAACCGACAGATTTTCTGTTCAAAGGATTGCTGCTATCAGGCAAGGCAGGATAAGACAAAAGCCGATAGAGAAGCGGAAAAAGGAAGTCATTATTATCGTCAGCGTGTATGTGCTGTGTGTGGCAGTACTTACTGGCCTACACACAGTCAGCAGAAATTCTGTTCCGAGGAATGTAAAAAGGTAAATCACAATAAGAAAACCTTGGAGTTTTACTACAAGAAGCAAAAGGAGAAAGAACTATGCAAAGATTTATTACAGACGAAAGAACAGGTATCCGATACGAACTCATCGGAGATTACTATTATCCCTGCCTGACAGTAGAGAAAAGTCCTCCCCTTTCAAAATATGGTCGATTGCGGCAACGATATTTGAGGGAACATAAGCGTGTGCTATATTTTAATCTGCTGACAAGCGGAAAGTTATATGAACACCTTGCCGAAATTGATACTTCGGCTCGTGATATGGCGGAATATCTGATAAAGGAAATGGCAAAGAAGCAGGGTGTAACGGAAGAACTGAAAGCAACGGATATGATGAGATGGATAGGATTGATGAATAACATTCGAACCTGTGCCGATGAGATTGTATTGAATGATATTGTGTATTCCTAACGGATACCAACCGAAGAAGAACTGCTGTCAAACCGATGGCAGTTTTTCTTTTTCGGCAAGTATTCAAGAAGTCATTAAGTCGTGAGTATAATCGAAGTGGTAGAAAAATTCGTAAAGATGTGGTACAATACTTTTGCTTGTGAGCGACAAATCGGAAGTTATGGAGGTACTTTATGAACGAGAGAGAAAAAATTATCCGATTATGGTTTGATATGTGGATTAAGAAAGCAGATTTAGGAATTGACAATATTTTTACAGATGATGTTGTATATACTGAGAGTTGGAGTCCTAAATATGAAAACCGCAAAACGGTAAAGCACTGGTTTGACGAATGGAATACACGCGGAAGTGTTCTTGTCTGGGAGATTAAGCAATTTTTTCATCAAGGCAATCAAACAATCGTGGAGTGGTATTTTAAAAGCAAAATGAATAATGGAAATGTTGAAGAATTTGACGGAATATCTTTAATTGTATGGACACAGGATAACAAAATAAAATCATTAAAAGAGTTTGGTTGCAATCTTCATAATTACAATCCATATCGAGATAGTGATATTCCCGTATTTCGAGAAGAAAAAGCAAATTGGTTTTGAGAGGACTATAAATTCCAGTTTGCCAGTATCTTAGACAGAATATGAACAACGAAAAACATCGTAGCAATACGGTGTTTTTTTGTTACCTAAAACCAACAAATTCATACATAACCACAGGTTAGTACAAATACCTTGTGTGATTTTTTGAAAGGCTTAGAACGGGAATTTTCTCCGATTTTCGCCCCTAAAAGATACACAAAAAGGTTTCAAGTATCTTTCCTGTGGTTTTTTTATTTTCAAACGGAAAGGTGGATTGATATGCCAAGAATGAGCAAGAAACGGAAACAAGAATGGGCATTGTTTCTGAATGACCGTAATCGCATTACCTACAACGAACTTTGCAGAAAATGCAGGAATGACTGTAAGCAGAGTTTCCGCTGTATCGTGGTGCTTTGCCCGAAATATTTATCGAAAAGGAGAACAAATAAAAATGATTGAAAATGAAATGACTGTCAGCGTACCTCTTGAAGTTGTCAAGGCAAGCGAAATCGAGCCGAAAGAAGTGAAATGGCTGTGGTATCCGTATATTCCGTTTGGCAAGGTTACGCTGTTGCAGGGCGATCCGGGCGATGGAAAAAGCAAGCTAATGCTTTCCGTTGCCGCCCTGCTCTCAAAGGGCGAACCTCTGCCCTTTACCGAAACGGAAGAAAACGAGCCTGTGACTATCATCTATCAGACAACGGAAGATGACGCAGACGATACGGTAGTACCTCGCTTTAACTCTGCCGGTGGCAACGGAGAGAACCTTATCTTCATCAGGGAAGATGAAAAGTCTTTATCCTTTGGGGATAACCGTATTCGTGAAGCGATTGAGATGTACCACGCAAAACTTTTAATTCTTGACCCGATGAGTTCCTATATCGGAGAAATCTGTTCGATGAACAATGCCAACGAAACACGAGCCGAGTTTAATCATCTGATAGCGGTTGCGAAAGATACTGGCTGTGCGATTGTGATTATCGCTCATATGAACAAGATGAAAGACACCAACCCCCTTTACCGTACCAATGGTTCGATTGACATTGCGGGTGCTGCAAGAAGTATTCTTGCAATCACACGCACACCGAACAAGGAAGTACCTGCGGAAAGATATTTGGTGCAGGTAAAATCCAACCTTGCCCCGACAGGCTCTGCCATTCTGTTTGAAGTATCTGAGAAAGGTGTGGACTTCATTTCCGAAATGGAAATGACAGCAGAAGAAGCGTTCCAGTCCCTTGCCCCGAAAATTGGCAGACCCAACGATAAGGAAGTCAAGGCGAAAGCATTTCTGATGGAAATGCTGAAAGACGGAGAAATGCTTTCTTCAGATTGTGAAGAAAAACTTGAAGCCGCAGGGTTCAAGAAATCGACCATCAAAAAGGCAAAGAAGAACACAGGAGTTATTTCCCGAAAGAAAGGTTTTCTGTGGTACTGGTCTTTGCCGATGGGCGATATACCGAGAGAATAAAAACGGACTGTCTGCTGATGGGACAGTCTGATTTTATGATTGAGGTATCAAAGGAGGTCAAGGGGGAACACCCTTGCCCACGACATCTTTGCAGACGAAGTCTGAAAGTGTCATAGTGGGTTACACACATTCAAAGAATGTTGTGTAACGGCTTCGCCCTGCCGAGAAAGGAGAACGAAAATGGCTAAAAACAACAAAGCGGATATGAGTTGTGCAAGGGTTAAAAAGTACACCGCTTCCGATGTCAGCAAAGCAGAAAGACACAACGAGCGCAAAAATGAAACCTATGAAAATATGAATGTCATTGAGGAACGCATACCATTTAATGTGCATTTCAAAACACCGACTGCCCCGACTTATATGGAACAATTAAAGCAGATGGAAACTGACGGTTTGGTGTCGCTTCGTGGGTTGAGGAAAGACGCAACGATCTTCAATGAAATTGTGATTGATGTGAACACGATGTACTTCGAGCGTAACGGCGGCTACGAATACGCAAAGCAGTTTTATGAAGAAGCGTTCCATTTCATCGAAGAAAAATTCGGTGCTGAAAATGTAATATCGGCAGTAATGCACGCTGATGAAATCAATATAGCGGCAACCGAGGAACTTGGGAAAGAGGTGTACCACTATCATCTTCACGCTATGGTTCTGCCTGTGGTGGAGAAAGAAATCCTATGGAGCAAGCGTTGCAAAGATGAAAAACTGCGAGGAACGGTTAAGGAAGTTGTTCATCAAATCAGCCATTCAAAGAAATGGAAATCGGATATTCCGCTGACCGACGAAAAAGGCAATCCGCTTCTCAGAAAGAACGGAAAACCGATGTTCCGAGCTTCATACAGTATTCTGCAAGATGAATTGTTTAACCATATGACGGAGCAAGGCTTCAAAGGCTTTCAGCGTGGCGAATACGGAAGTACAGCAGAACACCTGACTTCCCTGCAATATCAAATCAAGCAGGACAAGGAACGCTTGGAGAAGTTGCAGAAGCGCATTCAGCATGAACAGATAAAATATGAGCCTGCCCGTAATGTTTCTAAAACCTATAACGAGATTGACCGTATGGGGCAGAAAACAATCACAGGTAAAATGGCAATCTCCAAAGAGGATTATTCTGAGCTTACTGCCCTTGCCAAAGAGGGCATTACAAGTCGTGCGGAAATTAGCGAATTAGAACAGAGTGCCAACTATTACCGACAGAAATATTTTGACTGTGCAAACGCGCTCGAAAGAATGAAAACTAAATACAACGAACTGAAAGAAAAGTGCAGACCTTTTCTTCAAGCGTTGGAGCATTTCCCCGAAGTTGCTAAACTTTTTACCGAAAAAGTGAAGCAACTTTTTTCTTTTAAGGAAGCACAGGAACGAGCCGAAAAAGAAGCAAGGGAAAAAGAACGACAGGAGCGTATCAAGGCTCGAAGAAACAAGCGTGGTATGGAAAGATAACCATTTCCATTATACTCACGACTTAATGACTTCTTGATATATTGAAAATCTGCGGTTACTGGGTGCTCTAATGTGAATGCCCAGCAATCAAATTTTATGAAAGAGAGGAACTGACTATATGAAAGAACAGAAATATTCTTATTCACAGCGAATTGGAAAGACAACATTCATCGTAAATGTAAAGCAGTCCGAAAGTGCCAAAAAGCCTTTGAATACGGTGTTTCAAGACATCTGCAAGCACGAGGTTTTGGGCGATTTCTTTACGGACAAATCATTTAATTTAGAAAATCCACAAAAAGTATCTTGACAAACTCGACCCCGAGGGTACAAACTACCGAGCCAAGACACGCTTTGCCAAGTTTTTTAATCTGCCAGAGCTGATGTTGATGTTCCGTGAGGTGGCGGATATACAGACCGCCGATATGTTAAAACTCCCCGTGCCGAAAGTCAATTACCACAATATCAAGACCAAGCCGAGCGAGATACAGACCGAAATGGTAGCTGCTCTTGCAAGCCGAGCAGAGAAAGTCAGGGCAAGGCTTGTTGAGCCGAATGTTGATAATATGCTCAAAATCACGAATGACGGGCGCAGCCTCGCTCTCGACCAGAGAATGATTGACCCGATGCTGCCAGACGACCCGAACAGCAAGGTCAACGACTGTATCGCCAATGTGTACCGTATCTGGGAGGAATACGCCGACACAAAGGCTACGCAGCTTGTGTTTTGCGACCTCTCCACTCCGAAGAATGACGGCACATTCAACATCTACGATGATGTGCGTGAGAAATTGGTTGCCCGTGGCATCCCTGCCGAGCAGATACGGTTTATCCACGAAGCGACCTCAGACGCACAGAAAAAAGAACTGTTCGCAAAGGTACGAAGCGGCGAAGTTCGTGTATTGTTAGGCTCTACCCCAAAAATGGGCGCAGGCACGAATGTTCAGGACAGGCTCATAGCCATTCACAATTTGGACTGTCCGTGGCGACCGAGCGACCTTGAACAACGACAAGGGCGTATTGAAAGACAGGGAAATACTTGTGTGTAAAGACAGTACCAAAACCGCAGAAGCCTTGATATATAAGGGATTCTACGGTTTTGTTTTTGAAATTTAATATCTCGGGTGGACACTTTTGCATATGATTTTCAATATGACGGGTATGTTTTATCTATGATATTTTTGCGATGACAGAAACTTATAAAATCACAAAGAGCAACGATGTGGAAACGAAGCGGGATTGAAAAAGTGATGATTAAATTAAGCACACTACCTCAATGCAACATCCGTTCTTGCAAAACAGCTCGAAATATGGTATATTAAATATAGCAATATACGCTGAAAATACACTTTGGAGGTTCAGATATGAACAAAACAGAATTTGTTGCTGCAGTTGCAGAGGCTGCCGGCGCAAGCAAGAAAGACACAGAAAACATTATCAACGCAACCCTCGCACAGATCGAAAAAGTGCTTGTTGCAGGCGACAAGGTACAGTTTGTCGGTTTCGGCACTTTTGAAACCCGTGAGCGTGGAGAGAGAACCGCAAAGAATCCCCGTACCGGCGAGGCGATCACCGTTCCGGCAGCTAAGGCTCCGGCATTTAAAGCAGGCAAGGCTCTCAAGGATGCCGTCAATAAGTAAACCGAATTACCAAGCAAAAGGCACAGCTATCATTTCGATGGCTGTGCCTTTTTGAATATCTACCTTTTATTGCACATTACCGAGGCGCAGAACATACCGTCCTTTACTTCAAAACGGCAGACACCGCCGTACTGCTCGGCAATGCTTTTTACCGACTGTGTGCCGAGTCCTGGACCTTTATGCTTGGTCGAGAGAAATTCATTATCGGTTGTGCGCCGGAGCGTTCCGGTAAAGGTGTTATCGACTGTGACGCAAAGGGTGCTGCCTTTGAGCCTTGCCCGAATATCAATCTTTCGGTCATCACCGTGTTCCTCTTTGCAGGCGTCTATGGCGTTCTCGATCAGGTTGCCGAACAGAACGGAAATATCGGTATCCGAAACGAAAATATCGCCGGGGATCTCTGCGTTGACGATGTAGTCAATATCATTATCCTTAGCCTGCTGCGCGAAATAAAGCAATACGGCATTGGCGGCGGGATTCTCGCAGAAACGAATGAGCGAATCGTCCGGCAGACTGTCGTTATAGCCGTCGAGATATTTTAGTAATGCGTCAAGCTCTCCCTTGCTCACATATTCGCGTATAAGCGAGATATGATGCCGCACATCGTGCTTGGCACGGCGGGCGTCGGTGATTTTTTCCTGCAGATTCTCATATTGCACCGCTTGCATAGAAAGCTGATGATTCTTTTCCTCCAGCTCCAGCGTTTGATTCTGCTCCAAAATCAGGCGGGTCACGACATAGTAGATCAGGATCGCTCCCACATTGATGATAAACAAAAACAGAGTATTCTTCGGACGCAGCGCAATTTCCAGCGCCGAACGGGAAACAACGCTGTATATTGCAAAATACCATACGATATAGAAGGTTGTGGGAATCAGCCACAGATACCGCCACTCAAAGCCGGACGGTTCTTTTTCTACTGCCGGAGTGAATACGGACTTCATATAAAGAAAGATCGGCACAGAGAGAATGATCTCCACAGCAAAGAGCATCAGCGAGAAGGACCAGCGGTAGCTCTGCATAGCCAATGCCGGAAACAAGAGCCCCTCAATGCATTTGGCGGAAATCACGGCGAAGTTGGCAAGATTGGAGATCATCAGCAGCGTGAAAAGCGTTTTGCCGAAATGCTTCTTCACGGCAAGAAAATAGAAAGCGGCATACAGCGCTGTGCTGAGCGCACTGGCGATTGCGGCATGATTTCCGGGAACAAAGCTGACCCATGCGCCGAGCAGCACCTGAATGACAGACAGCAGTCCAATCAGAATTCCGGTAACGCCTCTTGAAAACCGCAGACTGTGCCGGAACGGATAGAGCGCCAGAGCAAGAAACGGCAGAAAGTTCAGCAGCGAATATACGATGATCTCAATGAACCGATAAACAGGCGGCATTACCGTTTGCCTCCTTTACGCAGCTGCTCAAACAGGAAGGATGAATAGGCATCCGTCACCTCTTTTGCCCGACGCCGGCTGATGGGAATAAGACTGCCGTTGCTCATGGTAAAGGTGTCTGCGTTCTGTGCGTCGACCTCGTGAAAGTTGATGATCAGCCCTTTCGACGGGATAAAGAAATACGGATAATCGCAAAGCAGTGCTTCAATCTCCGAAAGGTTTGCCCGCAGGATGATATCCTTCCCGTATTTGCAGTGCAGCGTCGTATAATGTGCGGCGTAGTCTGCATAAATGATATCGCGCAGTACGACGCTTTTGCCGTCAGGCAGTTGTATTGTTCGTTCCTTTTCGACCTGGGCAAGATCGATGCGGTCAAGCATTGCTTTGACACGCTCCCGGTCAAACGGCTTGTGCAGATAGTAGCAGGCATTTACCTCGTAGCTCTCACAGGCAAACTCATTGCTTGTGGTGCCGAATGCGATACGGACATCGCTGTCCGTTTTGCGTATTTCCCTCGCCACATCCATGCCTGTGAGCTTGTCCATGAAAATATCCAGCACGATCAGTTCAAAAGCGCCGGGCTGCCAAGTTTGCAGAAAGTCCTCTCCGCTTTTGAAATATGTAAGTTCGGCAGATGAACCGAGCAGTTCTCCAAAATAAGTTTGCAGACATTCATACATCCGTATGTCGTCGTCAACGATTGCGATCCTCAAAACTAAAACTCCTCTTTATGCTATACAGTCGTGTATTCTTCAATTACATTCATTATACCACATGATTGTGAAAAAACAAAGCGTCAATCCCCAAATGATTACCGCTTGAGTCCTTTTTTGACCGCTTGCGCCAAACCGATTGCGGAAATTTCAGATATCAGTTATGATATCTATGTATAATTGTGCCTGCGAGGAGGTGCCATATGAGGTTGATTCTATACGGAACTGAAACGGACAGAGATGAGTTTATGTGCTCCGTTACTGCCTTACCGGACCTGCGTTACCGTAAAATGCAGGTAACAGACTATCCGGATTATGACAGCTTTATCACAGGACTCGGAGAAAGCCCGCCGGACTGCATCGTGATTGCGATGGACGGTGCGGACGGTATGGAGGGTGTAATCGCCGCCAAAAGCGTTTGCAAAGATGTCCCGGTGCTGTGGTTTTCGGATGACAACGGATTCGGCGTGCAGTCCTACAGGCTCGGCTGTGCGTATTTTCATAAAAAGCCTGTTTCCCCGCAGGTCCTCTCTGCGGCGATTGCAAGATGCGTGTAAAGGAGTAACGAGATGAACACAAACATGACACTGGAAAAACGGATACTTTCCGTGCTGCTGACGGTTATCATGGTATTTTCCATGGTGCCACTATCGGTATTTGCGGCGGACGGCAATCAGGCGTCTGTATTTGCGGCAGGCGGCGAGGCGGAGGTGACATTGGCAAACGGCTCGACGATCAATTTTAACAGCTATGCCGACGCGGTCGGATATGCAAACCGAAACGGCGGCGCGCTCAAGCTGCTTGCCGATATCACAGTGCCGGAGTCTGAAACTCTTGACGATATTCCATTCATCACCGGCGAATTTACGCTGGATCTGAACGGAAAAAGCATCAACTATGTCGATGTAGGCTCGTATGGTTATGACGAGGAAGCGGAAAAGGAAATCAAGGGGACGCCCGGTACGCTGACCGTGACCGACAGCGTCGGAGGCGGCGAGATCGAGAATCTGGCAGTGAACGCCGGCACGCTGACTGTCGATAGCGGTTCGATCGTCGATCTGAAGGCGGAAAGCTTTGCTGCTGAGGTGAACATCACCGGCGGTGAGGTGGAATTTTTTAATCTTAACGACGGTGAAGACGAGGAGGTTTTTGCCAATGTTTCGGGCGGCTCGGTACAGTGGTTCACAATTAACGGCGGCACGCTGACCGTAAACGGCGGCGAATATCCGGAAAGGATAAATCTGTACGCAGACGGCGGCACGACGAACATTGCAGACGGCACCTTTGCAGACCTAGAACTGAGGATCAGTCATGGTGAGATTCGCCTTGCTGGCGGCATATTCACGAAGATCTCCACCGAACTGGAAAGTGGCTCCAGTGAATATAAGGAGCCGACTCTCGCCAGCCTGCTTGGGGACGGCTGTGCGTTTTACGGCGCCGACGGCGGCGGTATCGTAAATGCCGATGTACTGACTCTTGAAAACGTAAAGATCATTGCCGATCATCAGCATAGCTACAGAAACGGCAAATGCACCGGGTGCGGTGCGCCGTGTCCGCACGGCAATGTGGATAACGCCACGGGAATCTGCAAGGATTGCGACACCCAGCTTGAAGCGAAGGTGACCTATACGGGTAAAGCGCCGGTGTTCTTTACCTCATTCCGCGAGGCTGTTGATTCTGTTTTCCACAACCAAAAGGCGCAGGTCACGGTTACCTTGCTCAATTACAAATACGATCTGGGAATAAATCCGCTTTATATTTCAAATAACAACAATATCAAACTGGATCTGAACGGTCACACCATGTCCGGCAGCGACAGAATTATTGTTATGAATAACTCGGCTCTTACCGTGGCAAACGGAAAGCTTGATTCTAAGCTTACAATAGAAGCGGCAGGCGGAGATGTTACGATTGCTGATGACTGCAAGGGTGTCGGCACTATTAGGGTGACCGATGCCGAATCAACCGTGACGGTTCTCGGCGGCAATATCGGCAGCCTGAGATTGCCTTACACCGATACCGAGAGCCTTAAAAACATAAAGCTCTCCGGCGGTACCTTCAACTCTGTTAGCTTTACGGGCGGCGGCGATAAGGTGGTTATTTCGGATATGCTGGAGGCAGGCTATGCCTTTAAGGATAACAAGGGAACGCTGACAAGGAACCCGGGCGACCTGGTTGCCTACGGACTTACGACGTCTGCTAATACATACTTTGCAAACCTTGAGGTCGTTGAATGCGATCACAGCGAGGGAAATGATGTAAAAGGCTATTGTAACTACTGTGGGAAAATATACGCAGCAAAAATTACGGATAAAAACGGTGTTGTAAGCTATGTTGAAGAATTGCAGGAAAGCGATTTCTCAAACGGCAACACGGTTGTTTTGTTTAGTAATATTGATAAAACTTTAATACCGAACAGCTCCTGCACAATTAACCTGAACGGTAAAACCATCAGCCAAATTGACTTTGCTGTACCGGACAGAACCCTGACCCTTAAGGGCTGCGGTAAAATCGGAGCTGTTACCATTGGTGATCATAATACCGACAGCACGCTGGTGATCGAAGATGCGGCTTATTGGAATCGCGTTGAGATTGGCACGCTGTCTATCAACAAGACCACGAATACCAAGCTGAACGGCGGACAGTTCGACAAGATCGAGCGGAATGACGGCGGCTTCGTGGAGGATCTGCTGGCTGACGATTGCTCCTTCTTCAACAGAGAGTGGGAGTGGCCTGAATATATCTCAGGCAAGACGAGCCTTACCAAAACGTATTATGTCGCCGAGCACCATCACTGGTTCATAGTGAACATCGAAGGCGAGACCCAGTGCCAGGAATGCGGTATGCCTTGCCATCACACGGCAATCGGCGCGGACGGCAAGTGTCAGGATGTCTGCAAACGGCAGATCTATGTGGCTATGCTTACAAAGGCGGACGGCACGGCGGAAAATTACGATATATTTGCTAATGCATGGACTGCGGCAGTCTCAAACGAAGGCTCAACGCTGAAACTGCTCTGTGATATCACTCTTGACAAGGCGGAAGACGGTATCATTGCGCAGTCCGGCAAATTTACCCTTGATCTCAACGGCAACACTGTCAGCGGAGAGATAACAAACCAGTTGCTTACCGTCAGCGGCGCGGCGGATATAAGCGTTCGAAACGGAAAACTGATCAATACCTTCAACAAGGATCAAACGGATATAAACAAGTCATGTGCCAACGCTTTGGCAATTGACGGCGGAACTGTAACCTTGGACGTGGTAGAACTAACTGCCGGTCACGGATTTAAAAGCGCCCGTTCCTGTGCGGCTTATATTTTCAGCGGAAGCCTTACGGTGGTAAACGGAACCTTTACAGGGCTATTCGGCGTGGCTGATGTGTTTGGAGTGCATCCTTCGGTAAAAATCACATCGGCAACTCTGCATGACGGAATTTACTATGATCGTACAGGTATCACCGCCATTGATTATGCAGGGCTGAAAGCGTTTTTTGCCGACGGAAGTATGCTTTTTGATAAGGACGGAAAGTATATTGATGTCGAAGATGAAGCATATTGGCGGATTGACGGAGAGGGAGAAAACACGTATGTCTCCTTTGGCTACAGTGAAGAATGCGTTATCAAGCCGCACACCCACGATACATATGTTGACGGCAAGTGCGCAGAGTGCGATTACGCCTGCCCTCATGACAGCGGCATAAACGACCGTGAGGCGGGCTACTTTGAAAAGGCGATCTGCTCTGTCTGCCACGCTGAGTACGGCAATTATGCAAAGGACACTAATAAGCCTACAGGTAGAATTGAAATTAAAGAGCGCACATGGTGGGAAAGCTTTATCCATGCGATAACCTTCGGTTTGTTTTATAAGGAAAAGGTTACGGTGGAAATCACTGCTAGTGACGACAGCTACAGTCAGGCAGGATATGATGAAACAAAGCATGCGGTAAAGATTGAATACCTTATCAGCAATACCGGGCTGAGTTTGGAGACAGTTAAGAACTCAGCCTTTACGGAATACAAAGGTGAAATTGACATTTCCGATGACAGCCGTTATGCAGTTTATGCAAGACTTAATGATTTTGCAGGAAATGAAGAATATATTTCTACCGACGGCTTTGTAATAGATACAACGCCGCCTGTAATCGAAGTAGACGCTGACGGTCAAAGTAAAAGATATTCAAACGGTCAGCGGGCGGAAGTCTGCGGCGACACACAAATCAATTTTATCGACGATAATTTTGACACAGCATATAGAACGATAGACGGAGAAAAGGATAAGATATGGAGCAGTCCTTTTCTTGTGGCTGCTTCGGATACCGATCGCACCGAACGGTGGATCACATTTGAGGTGCACGACAAGGCCGGCAATATTTCGACGGTTGAGGTCTATGTGCACAAGGAGCACTCCTTTGACGAGGAGACCGGCGTATGCGCATACTGCGGATATCAGGCTGCCGTATTGATCAAATGCAGCAATGATAATAACGAGGAAGAGTTTGTATCAGGCGGCGGCTTGGATGAGACAATGCGTAAAGCTGATGAGAATAGATTCGACCGATTCTACCTGAAGCTTTACGGAAATGTTGAAAAAATGTCTGGAGCCGGGACGTATGGCAGTACGAGCAAAAAATGGACATTTGATTTGAACGGCTACACAATTTCTAATCCTTCGAGTGTTGACCCTGATTCCGTGGCTGCCCTATTCTATGTCGCGGGCGATATTACATTCGTAGGCAATGGTGCTATGAATGCGGATGTCATGGTGGACGGAGGTCAGCTGACGATCGACGGCGAATGCTCCTTCCAAAAGCTGGAACATAAGCGCGGCACACTGACGGTCAACGCCGGTTCCTTTGAATCACTTATCATTTCCAAACTTGATGTAGGTTGGTCATACACAAGAGAAACTGCGCTTTACGGCGGACATTACGGCGAGGTAAAGATCGTCGATATCGAAGGACTTACCTGTGCCGATCTGCTCGCCAGGGGCTACCGCTTTGAAGGTCTGACTCTTGAGCAGGCAAAGGTAACGGAGCTGAAAGATGCCACCATCGTTGCCTGCGATCATGCAGATATCGGTAGTGACGGCATCTGCCTCGACTGCGGAATGGAGTTTTTCCTCTCTGTTGAAGCAAACGGAACAACAAAATTGTTTGAAACATTTGAAAGCGCTATCCGCTATGCCGAGCAGAACGACGGCTGCACGGTGAAGCTCCTGCAGGATATTACGCTGTGTATGGAGAATGTCGGTTCACTGATTTCTAACTACTATATTTACCTTAAAACCGGTACCTACACGCTCGATCTTGCAGGGAAATCGCTGACCATAGGAGACGGAGCGGAATCACTACAGGGACTCTCGGTGACCGACGGCTGTGATCTGACCGTTACCGATACGGTCGGCGGCGGAAAAATCAAGAGCAGCAGATGGGGCGAGATTTTTGAAGTTCGTTCCGGCAGCCACCTAACAATTGAGAGCGGCGACTATACCGAGCTTTCAAGGATTTTGGCTAATGGACCTGACAGCCTGACGATCAAGGGCGGTAAGTTTAACTGTGTCGCAAGCAAGGAAAGCAGTGACTCGGTATCTCCGTTTGCCTATCTTGCCGACGGCTGCGCGTTTATGCTGAGCAGCGGCGAGTATGCAAATGAGAGCAATGTGGAAAGTCAGTACATCTCAGGACGGGGCACAATGTATTGGATCAATGGCGTTACCGTTGTGCCTGCGCCGCTGACCATTGACGAACAGCCGACCGATCTTAAATTCTACCTGACCTCAAAGGAAGACGCCAAGTATGTGGAATTTGTCGTTTCCTCTATCGGAAGATGGTGGGGCGATATTATCAATGTGACATTTGAAAAGGAAGACGGTACGGTTATAGAAAAAACTACGGTCGCTGCGTATGAAAATATGCACAAGGGTCTTTCGGCAGTGAACTTTACGGTGCCCGATTCCGGATCGTACCGCATAAAGCTCGAGCTGAAAGGCTATGAGCTCTATTCCGATACCTTTAACATTACCGTTGCCGAGTGCGAGCACCCCGGCTATGACAAAAATAGCAAGTGCACTCAGTGCGGCTGCGACCTTGCGGCAGCTATCGTTAAGGACGGCAAAACGACCGGATATGTAAACTTTGCGGACGCACTTACAGCGGCACAGACCGATGAAAACAAAGGCTGTGTGCTTTGGCTTTTGACCGATGTGAACGGCAGGGTCACCGTCAGCGGCGGCGACTTCAAGTTTAGTATTAACGGCCATAGTATCGGCGGGCTCGGTGTTACGAAAACCGCTAAGCTGAACATTTTCAGCGGTACCGTAAACGGAACCGTTACCGTTGCAAAGACGGCGAACCTTATCGCATCGGTTACCAATTTCATGGAAGCGGTCAATGATATCGGCAATATGAGCTCATTTATCAATTGTGTATTTGCACAGTCGCTCAATGCCAAAGGAAGTAATACCAACCTCAACAACTGTACAATAAACGGTGCGCTTAATGTTTCCGGCAACGAGGTTACGCTGACCGCAAGCACGGTATACGGCAAGACCACCGTAAACAACGGCGGTTTGCTCAGATTTATGGGCAACGGCGGTAAATACGGCGAGACCCTTGTAAAATCCGGCGGTGGGCTTGAAGTATACTCAAACAATACAGTCAGCGGTACGATCACGGCACAGTCGGGCAGTGAGGTGAAACTTTCCGGCGGTGTTTATACCGAAATTGCGGCCGAGAGCGGTGCCAAGCTGACAGTTTCGGGCGGCGAATTTACCAATATCACCGTTAACGGTCAGCATCTTATCGACTGCCTTGCGGAGGGTAAGGCTTTTGAGGATATGGCTGGCGGCTTTATCATTGACGGCCGTGTGGGCATCGCCGGGGATGTTAAGGTCGTAGACCACACCCATACCTGCATATGGAAAACCAATACCCACGAAAAGCTCTGCGGCTGCGGCTATGTGGAGGCTGTCGATACCGAAGCTCCGGTTATTTCGGGCATTGATCCGGAGAATAATCACTACGGCTCGCTGGAGTTCACCGTTACCGATGCCAACGACTTCACTGTGTGGATGGATGATGAGGAGATCACGCTTGTAAACGGGAAATATACCATGGAGCCGGACAACGAGATCCATTTGATCACAGCGACCGACGTTGCGGGCAACACGGTCAGCTTCCGCTTCGGGATCTTTAAGACCTATCATGTCACGCTTCCCGCCGGTGCAGGCTATACGCTATTTTCTTCAGACGGGCTCACTGTCAGACACGGCAACAGCTTTAGCTTTATCGTGCAGTTCAACAACGGTTATTCCAAGACTGAGGACTTTAAGGTGCTTGTGAACGGTAATAAACTTGACGAGTGGGACTCTGATGCAAACAGCGCTTCCTTTGCGATTCGAAATGTAAGCGAAAACCTCGTTATTACCGTTGAGGGCGTTGCGGATATTACCGCACCCGAGGTAGAGGTCAGTATCCGCGGCAATAGCTTCAAGGAATTCCTGAACCGAATCACCTTCGGGCTGTTCTTCAAGCAGACGCAGACGGTGGAAGTGAAAGCTGACGATTTCGGCAGCGGAATTAGAAAGGTTGAATACCTCCTGTCCGAAACCGCATTTGCGGATAAGGATGCGATTACCGGCAACTGGACAGAGCTGACGCTTAATGACGACCGTAAGGCATATTTCAGCATTGAGCCGAACAGAAAAGCGTTCATCTATGTTCGCGTGACGGACATGAGCGACAACATCACCGTTGTCAACTCCGACGGCGTGGTGGTTTACACCGACGCAGAGGCGATCACCGGCGCACAGACCTTTACAAAGAATACCGATTTCGATGTGGTTTACAAGCTGAATCTGAACGGTAACTTCGTTGCTAAGGTTTATAACGGTACAGAGGAAATCGGTGCCGGCTCAGACTATGCCTTATTTGCCAGCGGCATGCTTATGCTGAAAAACAGCTATCTTCGCACGTTGGCAGCAGGCGAATATACGATCCGCCTGACAATCAAGCCGATGGGTGAAAATTATGCGGACAACTCCGGCAATGATGCTCCTGCAGATGTTGTTTTGAAGCTGACCGTCGAAAAGAAGACTCCGACCCTCGGCCATAAGGAAAGCGACGAAAAGATCTACGACGGAAAAGCGATCGGCATGCCGACCTTTGATACCGATTCCGACGGAGTCGTTACATTTGAATACAAGAGAGCGGATGAGGACGATACAGCATATACCACCGAAGCGCCGAAGAATGTCGGAAAGTATACGATCCGTATCACCACAGCCGAGACAGATACCTTCAAGGCGGCTTCCTCAACGATGGAGTTTGAAATCCAGCCCAGAGAGGTTACGATCTCGGATGTTAAGGTTGCTGATAAGACCTATGACGGTACGACGAATGCGACCATTACAAATGCAGGAACACTGTCGGTAAACTATGACGGAGATAACCTCGCAATCGTAATCGGAAAGGCAGCCTACGACAACAAGAATGTCGGTACCGATAAGGCGGTATCCTTTACCGGATTTGAGCTTTCCGGCTCGTCGGCAGGCAACTACAAGCTGATCGCACAGCCGGCAAGCACGACTGCCGATATCACCGTGAAGGAAATTACAATCAACGGTGCGACCGTGGAAGGCTCCAAGGTTTATGACGGCACGTCCGAAGCAAAGATCACAAATGCAGGAACGCTGTCCGACAATTATGACGGCGAGAACCTCACGATCGTTGCAGGTTCCGCAGCCTACGATGATAAGAATGTCGGTACAGGCAAGACAGTTACATTCACAGGCTTTGAACTCTCGGGTTCTGAGGCAGGAAACTACAAGCTGATCGCACAGCCGACAGGTGTTACAGCCGATATTACGGTAAAGCAGATTACAATAATCGGTGCCGAAGTTGAGGCAAGCAGAATCTACGACGGCACGACCGACGCGACTATCACGAACGCAGGAACGCCGTCCGTCAACTACGACGGCGAAAACCTCAAGGTGGCAGCCGGTAAAGCTGCCTACGACAATAAGAATGTCGGCAAGGGCAAGACGGTAATGTTCACCGGCTTTGCGCTTGAAGGTGATGCTGCGGCAAACTATAAGCTGACCGCACAGCCTGAGTCTGTAACTGCGGATATCACGGTTAAGGAGATCAAGATCGTAGATACGGCGGTTGAAGCCTCCAAAGTGTACGACGGCAGCACCGATGCGAAAGTAACTGCAGCCGGCACATTCGACGGACTGATTGACGGCGACAAGGTTGATATCGTCACCGGTAAGGCGGCGTATGACGACTGGAATGTCGGCAGCGGCAAGACGGTTGCGTTCTCTGACTTTGCCCTTTCGGGAGACGATGCGGCAAACTATGTGCTGGCGGCTCAGCCTGCAAACACTACGGCAAGTATCTCTGCCATGGAACTGACGATTAAGGACCTTGCGGTCAAGGATAAGCAGTATGACGGCAAAAACATTGCCGAGATCGACGGCACGCCTGCGCTTGTGGGCGTGGTCGACGGTGATATGCTGACGCTTGTAAACGGTGTTCCAACCTTTGACAGCGTCAAAATCGGCAAAAACATCGCTATCAGCTTCACCGCATTTACGCTTTCCGGTGACAGCGTGACTGTCGGCAACTACACGCTTACTCAGCCGACCGGCATTACGGCGAGCATCGTGGAATATTCTGCTGACGGCAGCGAGTATGAGGTAAATTCCAACGGCTGGATCAACAAAGATTTTGTCATCACGGCAAAAGCGGGCTACAAGCTCAGTCTGACCGATACGGCAAACGGTGAGTGGGCAGATTCCCTTACCGCATCGGATGAAACCGATAACGGCAAGCTTATCTTCTTCGTGAAGAACACCGGAACCGGAGCTATTTCTGCGGCAGTTACCGAGAACTACAAGATCGATAAGACCGCGCCGACCGGTGAGATTAAGCTCAACGAACGCACGGCGTTCCAAAAGCTCATCAATACGATCACCTTCGGTCTGTTCTTTAAGGATGATGTCAATGTCAAGCTGACGGCGACGGATGACGCTTCCGGTGTGAAGTCCGTGCTGTACTTCAAGTCTGACAGGATTCTCAACGATGAAGAGGTTCGTGCAATCACAGACTGGACGGATAACAGCGACTTCGACATAGAGGCAAAGGACATGGATAAATTCATCATCTATGCCCGCATTGAAGACAACGCCGGAAATGTCACCTTTATCGGCTCGGACGGTGCGACATTCGACACTACCGCACCCGAGATCGTCGGTGTCGAGAACGGCAAGACCTACTATGTGACCAAAAAGGTTGCGATCGACGATGAAAACCCTGAATCGGTTACACTGAACGGTGAGCCTGTTGAAGGTGTATTCACTCTTGTTGGGGACAAAGACGCTACCTATGTCATTCGTGCAGTGGATAAGGCGGGCAATGTGACCGAGTATACGGTTTATATGAAGCCGATCTCGTCCATTACCGATGCTATTGCGGCGATTACGGACGAAAACGTGAAATCGAGCGATGCCGAGATGATATCCACTGTTGAGCGGCAGATTCTCGATATTGCCGAAGTGTTTGACGACGGCGAATCCACCGACGATGAGTGGAACAAGCTGACCGAGGCGGCCGCAAAATGCAAGGACCTGAATAAGCGCATTGCAGATGTTGCAGACGAAATCTCCCGTCTGACCGATGCCGTGAACGGCTATGACATCGACAAGGTGACGAGCGCCGACAAGGCGGATGTTGAGAAGCTGATCTCCGACATTGACACGCTGCTTGACGGCGACAACCTGACGGATGCCGAAAGAGCCGCTCTTGAAGCTCTGAAGGGCACAGCCCGTGCGCTCCTTGACCGCATTGCAGCGGCAAAGGATGCTGCCGAGGCCGATGAGATCAAGGCTGTTGACGGTATCACCAAGGACAATGTGAAGCTTGAAGACAAGGAAGCCCTTGAAAAGGCAGACAAGGCTCTGGAGGGCGCTCTGCGTGACTTCGACGGCAACTACACCGAAGAAGAGAATAAGGATCTTGAAACCAAGCTTGAAACCGTAAAAGCGGCACTGGCTGCCATCGGTAATGCGGAAAAGGCGGCTGAGGAGATCGGCAAGCTCCCCTCGGCAGACAACGCAAAGCTCAGCGACAAGAGTGCGCTCGACCAAGTGAAGAAGCTCCTTGACGGGCTTACCGAGAACGAGAAAGCTATGCTCGGCAAGGATGCTCCGGGCAAGGTTGACGCGCTTGCTGAGAAGATCAAAAAGCTGGCGGAAGAGGCCAACTCTCCCAAGACCGGAGACACAAGTAATCTGGCGCTTTGGATCGCTCTGCTCTTCATCAGCGGCGGCATTGTGACCGGCACTACGGTTGCAAGCAAAAAGAAAAAGCGCTCCGTGAAATAACGGACGGCGGGACAGTCAATTGATTTGCGGCTGTCCCGCTTTTTTCACATCTTTTCTCGAACAGTTCTTGAATTCGACACAAATCTATATTATACTATATTTAACTGATTAGTTAGTTATCAAGAAGGAAGTGGCGTATATGAGAGCAACAGAGGAACAGCACAACGCGCGCAAGCGGGAAATGATGGAAAAATGCTTTGAATGCTATGCCGAAAACGGACTTACCGGCACGGGCATAAAAGCGCTAGCAAAGGCGTGCGGCTGTACAACGGGAAATCTGTACTCCTATTTCAGCAGTGTGGATGAGCTGATCATCGAATCGACAGCATACTGTATGGAAAAGGTCGAGGATGACTTTATGGAGATGGCGCCTACCGATCCCAAGGATGTTGTCCGATTTGTGAAAGAAGTTCCCTACTGGACCGCAAAAAAGCACGGCAAGAAGTATCGGCTGATGTATCAGATCTATACGCACCCGAAGTATATCGAGCACGGCAAGAAATTCTTTGAGGGCGTCAACGAGCGCTATACCGAGTATGCCAAGCGGCTGGAGCCGAAAATAGGTATCCCCTATACGGTCATCACGCCGCTGATCTTTATATTCGTCCGCGCCTGCGTGCACTATGCCATGTTCGAGGACGAATACTATCTGAAATCCCAGATGGAGGTCTTAAAGCAGGGGGTTGCCCTGTTCGTGGATAAGTACAAAGCAAACCAAGCATAAGGCTGTCTGCCGCCGCCTGTTCACGGCGTGGGCGTCGGTGCAAAACTCCGCCGTAACAATTCCGAACGGAGGAAAGAAGATGAGAACAGAAAGGAAACTACTCACAGGCACACTTTTGGCGCTTTGCGGGGCTCTTTTGGCGCTTTGCATCGTGCTTGCCGCAGGATGGAGCAAGGCGGCAAAAACCGACACCGCGCTGCCGGAGGTGCGGAATAGCGGCACGGCGATCCAGTGGAAATACAGCGACGAAACCGATTGGCGCGACCTGGTGGCGCTTACTGAGCTGCGGGGCGCTGCCGGAGAAGCCGGCAAGGACGGAGCCGACGGCGAAAATGGTGCCGACGGTAAGAACGGAATAAACGGTACAAACGGAAAAGATGGAATTAACGGCGTTGACGGAAAAGACGGCGTTGATGGTATAGACGGAGCCGATGGGAAAAACGGCAAGGACGGAATTGACGGTGCCGACGGCAAAGACGGCATGAATGCCAAAAACATAGAGGTACAGCGAGCCGAAACCCACATACAGTGGCGATATGAGGGCGGCGAGTGGCAGAACCTTGTGGCGATCGCCGATATCACAGGCCCTACCGGTCAGAAAGGCGCAGACGGTGCAAACGGAAAAACACCGGAGTTCCGCGTGAACGAAAGCACCCTGCAATGGCGCTATGCCGGCGATGAAATATGGCTGAATCTGTACGATCTTACCGCATTAAAAGGTGCAGATGGCAGAGACGGCACTGACGGTATAAACGGAAAAGACGGAGTCGACGGTAAGGATGGAGCAGACGGTCTGAACGGCGCCGACGGAAAAGACGGAAACACGCCCTTTATCGGCGAAAACGGAAACTGGTGGATCGGTACAAATGACACCGGTGTAAAAGCCGAAGGCAAGGACGGTTCCGCCGGCGAAAAAGGCGATACCGGCGAAAAGGGCGAAAAAGGAGACAAAGGAGACAAGGGAGACAAGGGACAGAACGGCAGCTGCGCCGGCTGGTTCTATGGTACGCTTTGGACAAAAGGCGATCTTTACAAAGAGAACGGCGCCGAACGGCCCGTTGGGATAAAAGTTTATAAAGAAGCCGAAAGCGGCGGACTTGTTTCTACATACATGGATGAGATATATCTGAAAAAAGGTCACACATACAGCGTAACCATAAGCGCATCTATGGAACTGCAATCTCACGAAGACAGAAGTGGTAATTATTCTGTTCAAATGACGGACAATTATGATGACGGCTTTTGCAGAGAAGCTACGCGCATAAAGAGAGACGGCGTAAAGCTGCCTTATTCAAGGGATCAGCACCATTTCAGTTTCAGCCGGATATATATAGCATCGGACGAAGATATTCCCCTGCGATTCAGAATTGAGCAGTCAAGCTACAAAACTACACTTCTCGGATTCAACGGTACAATTACAATTACTGCTCTTGATTAAGTTTATATAACGGAGGCAACGGAAAATGAAAAAACGACTAATCAGTATCCTGCTTCTATGCTGCATGGTGCTGACGCTGCTGCCGACAACAGTATTGGCAGCGGACGGGCCGATGGATACCATACCAAAGTACGACGTGAGCATTGACGTGTACAACCGGACATCGGACATATCCATTAAGGACAGTAGGAGCTACTATATCTACTCGTCCGTTCCCGATAAGCTCAGGGACACATGGGCATGGGATAAGAAGATATTCATCAAGGGAGATAAAACCGCGCCGCACGTATTTATTGACGGCGTAAATATTAAAATGAGCCCCAGCTCCCTGGGGCCGGCCATAGAGCTGAACAAAAAGGCTTCGGCATATATCTATTTCATCGGCAAGGACAGCTCCCTGCAAGGCGCTGACGGCCGCGCGGCGATCCAGAAAAACCGCAGCGAGGGGCAGCTTTATGTGCTGGCGCGCACCGGCACCACGGTGACCTGCAAGGGCGGCTACAGAGCGGCGGGCATCGGCGGGAGCTGGGCGATCCGCAATATCGGGGACTCTATGTTTAACATGGATATGTACGGCCACGGCGTCAATATGCACTTTGGCTCTCAGAGCAATCCCGACTACTGGGGCGGCACCATCAATGCCACCGGCGGCGAGTACGGCGCGGGCATAGGAGCCGGCAGCTGGGGACACTCTGGATACTCTGGAAACACCATCCATGGAGGTGCCGGAGAGCGGCTGTACTTCTACTCCGGCACGGTAAACGCCAGCGGCGGCAGGCTTGCGGCCGGAATCGGCGGAGGCTTTAGGGGACGCGGCAGCCATATCTATATCTATGGCGGCAATATCGACGCGCAAGGCGGGGATACCGGCGCGGGCATCGGCGGCGGCAGCTGGACGACGAAACAGGACATGGACGGAATCAACGCGGCGAGCGATATCGTCATCTCCGGTGGACGGGTAAGCGCCCGCGGCCAATACAACTGCGCGGGTATCGGCGGAGGCCAGTATGTTCCCGCCCGGAACATCACCATCACCGGCGGCCATGTGTCGGCGACAGGACACTACGGCGCGGCGATCGGCGGCGGCCGCTGGTGCCGCGGAAAGAACATCACCATCACCGACGCGACCCTGAACCTGTCCTCCCTGTACCGCTTCACCAATTCAAGCGCGTCGGCAATCGGCTTCGGCGACATTGTTTACGATACAGAGGAGCTCGTGACGGATCCGTCGATCGCGACGAACGATCAGATCCGGATCGGCTCATACAAGGGAAAGCTGGTGCAGCTGAAGCTGGAGGCGCGCGCCCTCAGCCGCGATGACGAATATTCTTACTTCTGGAACCTTTATGAGACCCTGATCCCTGATGAGAATGGGCTCATCGACATGCAGCTGCTGACACTTCCGTATGTACAGAACTATGGCTGGGCGATCAATGTGCTGGAAATGACAGTGATCGACGACCCCTGCAACGGAAATCACGACTTCGGCTGGGTAAACCGGCAGTCATGCCACGTCTGGGCGTGCAGGAATAAGGATTGTCAGGCGCGCGATCCGGCGGCGGAGATGTCCAAGCAAAACGGAAAGCACGTCCCCGGAGACTGGGGCGTTCGGGAGAGGCGTTGTGCCGTGTGCGATCATTTGCTGGAAAAGGACACGGCGGCGCCGGTGCTGGAGGTTTTGAATGACGGCGAGCGCTACACCGTTGAGGATAGCTTCGTTGGAAATCCGGGCGCGTACACCTTCACCGTGAGCGATCCGGCGAAGAGCGGCGAAGCGTCCTCCGGCGTCAAGTCCGTGACCATCAACGGTGTGGAGCAACCAGTCAGCTCTTTCTATTCTCTTCCCGCACCCGACGGCGGCAACAATGACGCGGGAGCGGAATATACCGTCGTTGCGACGGACAATGCGGGCAACGCCTCCACGGCAACCGTGAAGATCTACCGGCGGCACCGCGTGAGAGTCGTAAGCCCGGATGAGCAGACGACATACGCCGAGGCAGAGCTGGCGCACAACGAGTATCTGGTGCTCACGATGAAGATGCCGGATGGCGCGGCGGTAAGAATGACCGACAAGGCAGATCATTCGGAAATTCCATATGACAAAGAAATGGGACGCTTCACGGTAGGTCTGATCGACAGAAGCCGGACGCTCGTGCTGGAGTATAACACGGAGTATCCGAAGGCCGAGCTTATTCTGGGGCGGAGTCAGTACTTCTTTGGATACAACGCGGATACAGCCGAACCGCACTATCTTGCGGATGTAAGCAGGAAAACGGATAAGAACGTCTATTCGGTGGCTGTGCAGATCAACGCGGATGTAATACCCAGCCACTACTTCAGCTCACCGGTATGCTACACGCAGGAGGAGCTGGCGGAGCTGGACAAGCAAGGAAAAATCGCATGGGAGAAATATCAGCATCCGGAGCCGGAACCGGGCGTCTGGATCGTCTATATTCCCACAGCCACCATAGACATCGCGGAGTATGACGCAAATGGCAGCTGGTATGTCTATGCAAAAGCCGAAAACCTCAAGGGAACGACCTATGTCTCCACGCCGAAGCTGATCGCCGACGTCGAAAAGCCGAAGGCCATCAATCTTTCTACCGGCAAGGAACTGGAGACGGATGGGGAATACTGGGGCGACCTGCGGTTCAGGGTAGAGGACGCGCTGCCCGTCAAGGTGTGGCACGAGAGATACCCGGGCGGGAATATTGAACTTATGACGCCGGATGAAGACGGCTGTTATACGATCCCGGCAGATTATGACGTAAGCCTCCATCACGACATTTGCATCGAGGACGCCTGCGGGAACAAAACCTACTACAATGACATCGATATTTTGTGGAACTATCTGCAGGTCGTTCGGGAGAAGGACTATTGGGATGTGCAGCCTGCGCAGCCGATTCGTATTTCCAGGGAACAGGATCTGCAAAAGGAGCTCTCCAAGGTCAACATCGGGGTTTTTGCATCTGACGTCACCGGTTTTATCCCTGTCGATGTTTCGTGGGAGATCCCGGAGGACTATGATCCGCAGTCCCCTCGGGAGCAGACCTTTACCGTCCTCGGCACGGTGATTCTGGAAGGCACCGGAGCACGCTGCGTCTCGGGGCTTGATGTTATCACGCGTCCGGGAGAGGAATGGAAGAAGAATTTCTCGATCAGCGTGACAGTGGAAGGCGCGCCGCGCTACAAGGTGACGACAGAGGATAGCGCAAACGGCAGCGTCACGGTGGTGAATGCCACAGAAACCGCCGAGAACGGCACGCCGCTGTTCTATAAGGACGAGCTTGTCATGCTCTCCATTGCACCCGACGAGGGCTATATGCTAAGCAGACTGTCCATCAACGGCACGTCTGCCGCCGTTGCGGTTGGGGAGGATACCTATACCTTCGCTCAGCCGGAGGAAAACGTTACCGTTACCGCAACATTTGAAAAGCGCAACGAGCATACCGTCACGTTTGACGCGAACGGCGGCTCCGAGCCTGAGGATCTGCCAGAGGAGGTCACCACCGCAATGCCCGCCAAGAAGGTATTGCACGGCAGCGCGTATTATCTGCCGGAGTGCGAGTTTATTGCGCCCGAAGGAAAGCAGTTCAAGGCATGGCAGATAGACGGTACGGAGTATCCGGTGAACGCCCCCGTGACCGTCACTGCTGACATCACAGTAAAGGCGCTGTGGGAGAACGCGCGCTACACCATCACCTTCGACACCGCAGGCGGCAGCGAAATTGCCCCGATTACGCAGGACTACGGTACGAATATTACCGCACCTGCCGACCCGACAAGAGAGGGCTACACCTTCCTCGGCTGGGACAAAGGAATCCCCAAAACCATGCCTGCCGAGAATATGACCATCACGGCGCAGTGGAAAGACACCGAAAAGCCCACGGGCGAAATTAAAATCAGCGAGAACAGTTGGAAAGCGTTCCTCAACAACATCACCTTCGGTCTGTTCTTTAAGGACACGCAAACGGTGACGATAAACGCCGCCGACAACAGCGGCGAAACGGTAACGGTTGAATATCTGCTGTCAGATAAGGAATTGACAAAAGCGGAGCTTGACGGCATGACCTTCACAGCGTACACCGCACCGTTCGGCATTGACCCAGATAACGAATACATTATCTATGTCAGACTGACCGATAATGCAGGCAATACGGACTACATCTGCTCGGACGGCATTGTGCTTGACGGCACAAGCCCGTTTATCACCGGCATTGAGGACGGCAAAATCTATTGCGAGGCACAGACGGTCACCGTTGACGAAAAGTATGTGAACACCATCACCGTGAACGGCACAGAGGTCACGCTTGACGAAAAAAACAGCTTTACCCTCTCTCCGGCGGACGGCGAGCAGAAGATCGATGTCACCGACAAGGCGGGCAACACCGCCGAGATGACCGTAACGGTCAACGACGGGCATACCTATGGTGAATGGGTATCGAACGGCGACGGCACGCACACCCGTCAATGCACGGTGGACGGCTGCAACGGGCTTGAAACAAAGGATTGTTCCGGCGGAAAAGCCATCTGCACCGAAAGGGCGATATGCGAGGTCTGCGGCAAGGCTTACGGCGAGCTTGACCCGAAGAACCACACCGACCTGAAGTATATTCCCGCCAAGGCGGCCACCGAGGATGCCGAGGGCAATATCGAGTATTGGTACTGTAGCGGATGTAATAAGTATTACAGTGACAAAGACGGCACCAAGGAAATCAAAAAAGCCGACACCGTAACGGCTAAGCTGCCGAAGTCTCCCCCCACCGGCGATACAAGCAACCTCATGCTGTGGATCGCACTGCTCTTTATCAGCGGCGGCGCTTGCACGGCGCTTACCGTGAAACGCAAAAAAATGTATCGACACGGAGGTAACGCAAAATGAAGAAGCGAATACTCAGTATAATACTTGCTCTATGTATGGTATTCTGCCTTGTGCCAACCACGGCATTGGCGGCAACACAAACCGCCGGCAGCTGGAGCGAACTGCAAACCCTTATAAACCAAACCAACAATCTTTCGGTAACCCTTTCCAGCGATATTTCCTGGGGCGGAAGCTCTTTAACAGTCCCTACCGGCAAAACCGTAACACTGGATTTGAACGGCAAGGCAATAGACGCTAAAAGCAACGGCACCGTACTTGTGGTAAACGGTACGTTGACCATAAAAAATAGCGGCGCCGATCTGGCAGGCCCCATTGGGGTCGGCGCAGGCCCTATTACCGGAAACATCAAAAACGGTAAAGCAAGCGATAAAGAAGCGGGCGGCATTTTGGTCGCAGACGGCGGAAAACTTGTTATGAATTCCGGTTGGCTTACCAATTGCGTTGACGGCTCGGGCAAAACAAGCGCCGCCGGAGGAATTTATGTTTCAAAAAATGCCGTGTTTGAAATGACCGGCGGAATTATAACCGGCTGTGTCGGAAGCGACCTTCTGTGCGCCGCCGGAGTGGTAAACTACGGAACATTCACAATGAGCGGAAACGCAACAATTTCCGGAAGCAAGACCGGCTATAACAGCGACGGGGTTGCTATTTGCAATGCAGGCATATTTAATGCAAACGGCGGCACCGTTCAGACCGGACAAAAGTGCGTAAATTACGCTACTGTTCAAAACACCGAGAAAAGTGCCACGGTCTTTTACTGTAATGTTTTAAACACAGGACTTGGAACGATTAAGGGCGGCTTATACAATTATCCTGTCACAAATGCCGGAATCATTACAGCGGGCACGTTTAACGGTACGGTCACCTCCAACGGCACCATCAACGACGGCATATTCAAGGGCACCGTCGATAATACCGGCGTGGTTACCGGAGGAACATTCAACGGCACCACGACCGGGATATACACCGTCACCTTTAATTCGGGCGTGCCTTCGCAGATACGGGCAAATTGCCCGGCAACGGCACCCGATGCGCCGACCAAAAGGGGCTATATCTTCAATGGCTGGCTTAATGGCGGAACGCCGTATGATTTCACACAGGATGTCACCCAAAACATACACCTGACCGCCGATTGGACGCCAAAAAGCTATACCGTAAAGTTTGATACAAACGGCGGCACGACCATTGCCGATAAAATCCTTACCTGGGACGACATGGTTTTAGAAGGCGTTTCCGATCCTACAAAACCCGGCTATGATTTTGCGGGCTGGACATTCGACGGCGGAAATGTACTTACGAGAACCACATATGCCAACCTTGCGGCTGACGATACCGTAACGAGCATCACGCTGACGGCGCAGTGGACCCTCCATTTGTACACCGTTACCCTCGATGCCAACGGCGGCACATTCGATGCCAGCGGCAGTACGGTGGCGCAGGACACAATGCAGGTCACATATGGCGGGAATTTTGAACAAATGCCGATACCCCGATACAAGGGATATTTTTTCCGTGGCTGGTATGATGAACAGTGGGGCGGCAGGCAATACGGCGATGAAGACGGCCGTGGCACGTACACATATGACAAAACGGAGGACTGTACCCTGTATGCCCTGTGGGAGGAGGCACCCCTTTGCACGGTCACCTTCAATCCGAACGGCGGCACACTGACCGGTGCGGAAACGTGCCAGGAAAAGCAAAACGAGCGTATCCAAAGACCCTATGAAGAGCCGATAAGGGAAGGCTACTACTTCCGTGGCTGGTATAAGGATGCCGACTGCACACAGATGTGGGACTTTGACGACCCGATTCCAGGGAATATGACGCTGTACGCCGGATGGGACATCCTTTCGTACGTAATCAGAGTCAGGCTCGAAAACGGTGAGCAGGATATTATTATCAATCAGAATTATGGCACGCCCGTCACCGTCCCTGATGATCCGACGAGAGAGGGCTATACCTTCATCGGCTGGGATATCCCATTCCCCGCTAAAATGCCCGCAAAGATTACGACGATCACGGCGCAGTGGACAATAAATCAGTACACGATAACCTTTGACACCGCCGGCGGCAATGAAATTGCTCCAATCACTCAGGATTACGGTACGCCCATCACCGCTCCTGCTAACCCGACAAGAGAGGGTTATACCTTTATGGGTTGGGACAAAGAAATTCCTGCGACAATGCCAGCGGATAATGTGACGATCACCGCACAATGGGAAATCAATCGGTACACAATTACCTTTGACACCAACGGTGGAAATGAAATTGATTCTATTACGCAGGATTACGGCACACCTATCACCGCTCCTGCCGACCCGACAAGAGAAGGATATACCTTTATCGGCTGGGATAAGGAAATTCCCACGACTATGCCCGCTGAAAATATGACTGTCACCGCGCAGTGGGAAATCAATCAATACACAATTACCTTTAATACCAACGGCGGCAGCGAAATTGCACCCATTACACAGGACTACGAAACGGCAATCACCGCCCCCGCCGACCCGACAAGAGAGGGCTACACCTTTATCGGTTGGGACACGGAAATTCCCAGGACCATGCCTGCCGAGAATATAACGCTCAAAGCACGGTGGAAAGACACCGAAAAGCCGACGGGCGAAATTATCATAGGCACAGATAAATGGCTGGAATTCTTAAACACGCTCACCTTCGGTCTGTTCTTTAAGGACACGCAAACGGTGACGATAAACGCCGCCGA
>OIZO01000172.1_pt1:0-50000 | contig 51793 bp, 36 predicted proteins | sample 1588551 | NCBI WGS metagenome assembly OIZO01 (sample SAMN03283271) | human gut metagenome | biome: human-associated habitat; material: feces | host: Homo sapiens | place: Peru | collected 2012 | reverse complement strand
AACGATATGTTTGCAAAGCCAAAGAAACAAATTACCGAGCAGGAAGCGCTGCTCAGGCTTTCGGCTCTGTGCTCGCAAGCCGAGCATTCGTCGGGCGAAATGATGGACAAGATGCGTCGCTGGATGTTGCCTGCCGACGTAGCCGAGCGCATACTCGACCGCCTTATCGCCGAGCGTTTTATTGATGACGAGCGTTTTGCACGCTTCTTTGTGCGTGACAAGATACGCTTCGACCGTTGGGGACGACGCAAGATAGAGCAGGCTTTATACAAGAAAGGGGTGCCGTCCGATATCAGCCATCGTGTGCTCGATGCCGTTCCTGCCGACGACTACGTTGAAATTCTGCGCCCGCTACTCGCTGCCAAGCGTCGCACATTGAAGGCCGACAGCGACTATGAACTCAACTGCAAACTAATAAGGTTTGCCATGGGACGCGGATTTGATATGGACGTTATAAGGAAGTGTGTTGATATACCTGATGAATAAAAAGCCCTACCCCCGCCCCCTCCCCCGTAGGGAGGGGAGTGATATGATTTTTATAAACAATGCGCCCTGTAATGACAGAAGCTGAACAATCAATGCTTTTGTCATTACAGGGCGCTTTTTTTATTTCGCCTTTTGAAGTTGTTGTCAATTGTAATCACAACATCACAACCAGGCAACATCTCAACCGAGCAAAGCTCGCAGCGCGAGCCTTGCTTATTTACGCTTCGCGCTGACGAGTGCCCATGCGTGCTTCAACGACGTTGATGACATAGTCGCCGAGCTTCTCGCATTCGCTCACGATGTCCATGTACATAGTACCGATGGCATATGTGTACTTATGGTCATTGACATCGTTGATGTTTTGCGAGCGCAACTGGTTGCGATAGTTGTTGATTTCGTTCTCAACGTTGAATGAACGGTTGATGTCGAGCGAGTCGCGACGTCCGGTCAGCATCACGTTCATCTGAGTCAGAGAGTCGTCGGTAAGCTCAAACATCTGGTGCAGGTGTTCATACTGCTGTTCAGTAAAGTCCTCCTTGCCCTTCAGCTTGCGGTTGATGGTGCGTGCTATGTTGTAGCACGAGTCGCCGATAGACTCAATCTCCGAAATCTCGCGCAACATGGCGCGTATCTTAGCCTTTGTATCGTCCGAGAGATGAGCGTCGCTGACGTTGTCGAGATAGTTGGCTATCTCAATCTCCATGTTGTCCGATATGCTCTCATACTTCTCAATACGAGTGAAAATCTTGTTGAACTTGGCGTCGTCCTTTACGCCCAGCAGTTCGCGTACCATACCGAACATACGCTGAATGCGCTCTGCAAACGACTGAATCTCCTTCTGTGCCTCAAGCACCGAGAGCTCCGGAGTCTTCATAATAGCTGTGCCACCGATGTAGCGCAGGCGGAAATCGTCCTCGTCCTTCTTCATCGAAGGCTTGATAACGTAGCATACGAAGCGCTCCATCTGCGGAATAAGCCATATCAGCACCGTTGTGTTGCACACGTTGAAGGTAGTATGGAAAGCGGCAAGCACCACTGAGAGGCGTGTAGCGTCGATGTGGTCGGCATGCGGGTCGACTCCTACAAAACCGCAAACCATATCGATGAACGGATAGAAGACGCAAAGCACCCAAATCACACCGAACACGTTGAACGTCAGGTGCGCCAAGGCTGCACGACGAGCCTGCGTGTTGGCACCCATAGCGGCGATGTTCGAAGTGATGGTAGTACCGATATTCTCACCCAATACGAGCGCTATACCCATATATATAGGCAGCACTCCACTCGAACACAGCACCATAGTGATGGCCATAAGGGCTGCCGACGACTGCATACAGAATGTCAGCACCGTACCAATGAGCAGGAACGAGAATATTGTGAAATAACTGTCTTTGTCGAAAGATGAGAAAAAGTCGATAACCATCTGGTTATGACTGAGGTCCATTTCCTTGCCGGTAGCTCCGAGAGTGGAAATAGCGAAGAACATAAATGCGACACCGAAGAGGAAATCGCCGATGTAACGGTGCTTCTTGCGATAGATGAGCAGCAACGCTATGAAGAACACTGGGAATACGACGTTGGCCATGTTGAACGAGAAGCCAAGCGTCATGATCCATGCCGTGAACGTGGTGCCGATGTTGGCTCCCATGATAACGGAGATGGCCTGTGCCAGTGTGAGCAGTCCGGCGTTTACGAACGATACTGTCATCACCGTCGTGGCAGTAGACGACTGCACCGAGGCTGTTACGAACATACCGGTCAGCAGGCCGGTAAAGCGGTTGGTAGTCATTGCTCCAAGGATATGGCGCAGCTGCGAGCCAGCCATCTTCTGGAGAGCCTCACTCATCACTTTCATACCGTAGATGAGCAGGGCTAATGATCCGATAATCTTAAAAAAAATCCAAATCGACATATATTTTAATATAATTTATGTGGCGGTGTTGCGCATTGTGTCGAAAACGGAGTATCTTTGTTGCACATCAAGTATTAACCATTAAACATGTAACCGAAATGAAACAGTTGATACAAATCCGTTGCAAAAATAATAAAAAAAGTCTGAAAGTTGAAGCCGGAACCACACTTTCTGACATTTTCAAGCAATTAAATTTGACTTTGCCCTATCCGCCCGTATGCGCCAAGGTGAATAACAAGGTAGAAGGTTTGCATTATCGCGTATATAACGCCAAGGACATAGAGTATCTCGACATCTCGTCGCCATCCGGATTGCGAGCCTATACACGCACACTCTTCTTCGTGCTTTGCAAGGCGGTGCAGGATTTGTATCCCGGCACAACGGTGCGTATTGACATTCCGGTATCCAATGGTTTCTATTGCGACCTCAACATAGGCCGTCCCGTCACCGAAGCCGACGCTGCTGCCGTGCGCAACGAGATGCAGGCTATCATCGACCGAGCCATACCCATACGCCGACACGAAGTGCCTACTGACGAGGCTATAGCACGTTTCGAGGAGATGGGCTATCACGACAAGGCGCTGCTGCTGCGCACCACGGGCCGGCTCTATACATTATATTATGACATAAACGGCTTCATCGACTACTATTACGGTTCGATGCTCACCAATACGGCGCAGCTCACGCTCTTCGGACTTGAAAAATACTACGACGGACTGCTTCTGCGCATACCCTCGATGAGCAACCCTTCGGAGCTTGGCGCACTCATACGCCAGGACAAGATGTTTGAAATCTTCCAGGAACACCACCGTTGGCAGAACCTGCTCGGCATGTCTACCGTGGGCACGTTCAATGAGGCTGTGCGCGAAGGGTACGCCACCGAGATAATCAATGTGTCGGAGGCGCTGCAGGAAAAGAAGATAGCAAACATTGCCGAGAACATAGCCAACAAGAAGACAGTTAAGATGGTGCTCATAGCCGGACCCTCAAGTTCGGGCAAGACCACATCGTGCAAGCGACTGAGCATCCAGCTCCTTTGCAACGGCATACGCCCCGTACCCGTGTCGCTCGACGACTACTTCGTCGACCGCGAACTGACTCCGAAGGACGAGAACGGCGATTACGACTTCGAATCGCTGCACGCCCTCAACCTGCCTCTGCTCAACAAGCAGCTCATGCAGCTCTTCAACGGCGAGGAAGTGGAGCTGCCCAAGTACGACTTCATTAAAGGTCGCAGCATGCCAAGCGGTCAGAAGATGCGCATGCGACCAGGAGATGTGCTCGTGATAGAAGGCATCCACGCCCTCAACCCCGAACTTACGTCGCAGATACCCGAAGAGTATAAGTATCGGGTGTACGCCTCGGCGCTCACCACCATTCTCCTTGACGACCACAACTACATCCCCACCACCGACAACCGCTTGCTGCGCCGCATCATACGCGACTACAAGCAGCGTGGATGTTCAGCCCGCGACACCATACGACGTTGGCCGAGCGTGCGCCGGGGCGAGAACAAATGGATATTCCCGTTCCAGGAAAATGCCGACGAAATGTTCAATACTGCCATGATTTACGAACTGGCTGCCATCAAGATCCAAGCCAAACCGCTGCTCGAACAGGTGCCCGAGAATTGCGAAGAGTATGCCGAGGCATACCGTCTGCGCAAGTTCCTCAGCTATTTCCTCCCCATCGACCACGGCGTTCTGCCCCCAACCTCACTGTTGCGTGAGTTCCTCGGCGGCAGCTCGTTCTCGTATTAAAAGCCATATGCCCTGCCCCTCCCCCGTAGGGAGGGGTAAGTTATTTAGTCAAACGCCCACTTTACCGCCCATAGAGGCACATTTGTCATCCATTCTTGTTCTCTATGTCCCGACATTGAGAAACGTATGCCATGCAAGTCAGGATTGTCATTGATGAATTGTCGTAAGGATTTTGCTCTAAGATTTTCTTCAGCTTTCACTTCTACTGGTATAATATCATTGTCGTGCTGTACGACAAAGTCTATTTCCATTGTGGAATTTTCATTGCTGTAATAGTATATGAAGGTGTGGGGTAGGGACTTTAGTTGCTGCAACACATAGTTTTCGGTGAAAGCCCCTTTGTATTCCTCAAATACATTATTGCCAATAAGAATCTGTTGTGGAGGAGTCTCCGACAACGCTCCGAGCAATCCGCAGTCAAGCAGGAAAAGTTTGAAGGCAGACATATCTTCATAGAATTTAAGTGGCATTGTAGGTTTGTTTATGCGGTATACTTTGTGTACCAGGCCAGAGTCGACTAGCCATTGTATTGCTATCTCGAAATCGTTGGCTCGTGCTCCTTTTTTCAGAGCGCCATATACAAACTTCTTGTTGTCGCGTGCCAATTGTGACGGAATTGAATTCCACACCATGTTTATGCGCTGTACTTGTTGTAGCGGAGCGTGTTTGGACATGTCATTGCGATAAGCCTCAATTATTTTTGTATGTATAGAGCGTACTTCCCACACGTCTCCACGCTCAATGTATGTCTTTACAGCCTCTGGCATACCACCCACAAAATAGTATTGGCGTAACAGTTCAGTAAGCATTTGTTGTAACGACGACAGGCTTGACCATTCTCTGTCGTGTAATAGTTCCACAAGTTGTGGCTTTCCCATAGCTAACAGAAATTCCTCAAAATCCATAGGATACATATAAAGCATATCCACTTTTCCCACGGGGAACGATGTTCCCTCGTGCAGTGTTATACCGAGTAGCGACCCTGCAACGGCAACATGGTATTCCGGAGCTTTCTCACAGAAATATTTCAATGATGAAAGACCGCGGTTTATTTCCTGAATCTCATCAAGTATAATCAGCGTTGACGATGGTGTGATTGATACTCCGGATATAGCACTGATGCTACGGATTATGCGTTTAATATCATAATCTACAAACATATCCTTCATGTCGTCATTGTCGTCGCAGTTGATATATACTACATTATCATACTCTCTTTTCCCGAATTCCTTAAGTATATAGGTTTTTCCAACCTGACGTGCACCTTGTAGAATTAGCGGTTTACGATTTGGAGAATCCTTCCATGACTTCAGACTTTTATAAATATATCGTTCCATTATCGCTATTGTTTTGATTAATAGATGCTTACGCTGCAAAGATACACTTTTCTAGGGGAACTTGCAAGTGATGATTACACTTTTCTAGGGGAACTTTCATGCTGATGCCACACTTTTCTAGGGGAACTTTTGTGCTAACACTACACTTTTCTAGGGGAACTTTCGGATTTTAAACAAAAAAGGAGGGCGTGTCAAAACTCAATTATACGGGCTGAAAGCCCAATAAGCACATAGCCCAAGGCAGCGCCTTGGGTGTACGGATTGAAAATAGCAAAACGCCCTGCAAGGGCAAAAGCATTGATAATTAACGCTTTTGCCCTTGCAGGGCGCATTGTTTTTGGTGGCTTTTTTACCTCAGGGCGTTGCCCTGGGCTATGTGCTTCTGCTCCTTCGGGGCGTGCTGCTTAGACTTTTGACACACCCTCTTGTTTGTTCAGGGTATGACGAGGACGCCATACCCTCCTACGGATTGTATTGTAAATTCCGCTCTTCAATTTTCAGTTTCTAATATTATTATTCCAAAAAATCAGATATAGCGAATATTGGATAGAATTATTGTTTGTCCGTTTTCCCAAGGCAAATATACTGCTTTTTGTCTGTTTTTCGAAGGAATGGCATCCTCACTCTCCTACACTATATTGTCGAACATTGTCAATATTGTCGTTCAACTAAAATACATTATTGTTCATATATACTGAAAGTGGCGTCCCAATTACGGGGCGTCACTTTTAGTATTATAGCTATTAGGCTGATTCATATTATGCTTGCTATGGCTCTGCCACTTCCCAATCAATAAGACCTTTGCCCATATTGTCGAGTTCTACTGCAATAGCTATTACCTTTCTATGATCGGCTATGGCTCTGTGCCGTGATAACGTTAGCTTGAGATTTCATTGTCAGAGTCGGAATAACGATTTTGCTTAGTGCTCGTTTAACTTCCTCATTGGGGAATCCGAGATAGTAACCTTCCTCGTCTGCCTTTTTTATCGTCAAATAACCTGACTGGAACAAGAACAATTCATCAACGCCCGATGATACATCCGACGATTCAAGAGTGTCGCTGTCGATATAGCTATTGTCAAATTCCTCAAGTCGTATTTCTATGTTTTGGACAAACTTGTTCAATAAGGATGTTGCACCTGACGACACCCAATAGTTGCTTATGTAAGAATCATACAGCGCTCTTACTAAACTGAAAGGATTGTAGATGTCGGTCATGTTGCGTCGGCAGAAATGATAGCCGTCGTAATATTCTTTCAATTTTTGATGAGCTTCATCAAACGACCAATTGTTTCTTTGAGCCAGAACGTTTATTTCGGGTGTGAAATTTTCGATTATTTCGTCTTCCGTGATGCCGCATACAGTTGCATATTCTGGCAAGAAACTCAGATTGCTCAGATTGTTAAGGGCAGAGAACAGCGACACTTGCGTAAACTTTGTAATTCCTGTGATAAAAACGAACTTTTCATACTGGTCGGCATTCTTCAGTACAGCAAAGACATTGCGGTACATTTCAGTGCAAGCCTCGTGTTCGGGTGTATGCCACGAATGCTGAAGTGGAGAGTCGTATTCGTCAATAAGGATTGCCACTTGTTGACCAGTGGCATTATAAGCGGCAACGATTATATCCTTAAAGCGTACTGCAAATGACACGTCGGGCACGGGCTGAATGCCATACAATTGCTCGTATATGCCGAATGCGGAGTCAAGATAATCGGTTATGCCTTTTGGCGTGGCTCCTGCCATGCTCATATCAAGACGTATTACGGGATATTTAATCCAGTCCTTCTCCATTTCTGTCAAGCGTAAGCCTTCAAACAGGTCGCGCCGAGCATCGAAATAAGCGTTGAACGTATCAACAAGCAGCGACTTGCCAAACCTGCGAGGTCGGCTCAGATAGTTGAACTTTACACCATAGTTCACCATCCGCCACACTATGTCGGTCTTGTCAACATAGACATAGTTCTTGGTTCTTATCTCCACGAACGACTGAATGCCAACCGGGAGTCTTCTTATTGGTTCGCTCATTTTTTTATTGTTTTACATTTCACGGTGTTAAATTACAAAAAAAATGTCAGACACGGAAGAAATTGTCGAACATTGTCGATATTGTCGTTCAACTGTAATACCTTATTGCTCATATATACTGAAAGTGGCGTCCCGTAATTGGGACGCCACTTTTAGTATATAGCCATTAGGCTGATTCTGTAGCTGTTTCAAATTACAACTCACCATTACACCACTAGAAACCTGTTCTTCTAACCGAAAAAAGTATATATTTGCACAAAAGTCCTTTGGAAAAGTGTCACACACAGAGAAGGATGACGTTTCATACCGTAACGTCATCCTTTTTAATGATTATATATCATAATCCGTTTTCTAACTTATACCATGAACCTTCTCCTGCATAATGAACAGAGAAGTTTCCAACTTCCCTTGGAACATTGACCTCTCCTTCAGCATAAATTTTAGATTTTACTGTCATTGTTGGAGGAAGGGTTGTAATTGGTCTACCGAGATAATTCATTGGATAGCTTCTAAGAATATAATCACCCTTTACCTTCGACACTTTTACATATCTTTCTCCATAAACAAACTCAGCACCTTGATAAATCACCTCATACATTACATTATACTCATGATTCCCCTCGCCACCAATTCCGACTTCCACATTTGGATTATTGCCTAACACATATTCTCCATTTACAAATTCTGTATTATAATAAACATGAACAGTTATTGCATCACCATTATAACTCACCCCATATTTTCCAAGCACAGTACGTGTTTGACATGTAGCTTTTGTCAATTTTATATGAGCATCAGCTTTTGTCAATTTATGTAAGTTCTTATAATACTTCTCTAATGCTTCAATTTCATTCTTTGAAAGACGATTATTAAACGTTGATGAAAATGAAACCTCAGCTATTATCCCATACTTGTTTTGCAAATAGTTGATTATATTTTTATTAAACTCTGCATTATCCAATGCTACATTATCAGAATCAATCTTATCTGCACAACCAACCAATATAAAAGACATAATAAGACAAAAATAGAAATAGAATCTTTTCATAACTATAGATAGGTTAGTCTGTAAACATATAAAAAAGGAAAAAGCCTATATACCGGATACACAATCCGACATATAGGCTTATATTATATCCGTATTACGGCAGTACTACGAACTGTACCTCATACATGCGTTTTGCCTGTGGAACACCAGAAGGACGACGCATATTATTTACAACCAAATATTTGCGTGGCTGTGTATAATCGCCAGGTGTACCGAGTTTAGGAGCATCATCCTGAGGCTTCACAAGAGTAGCGTTACCTGTATTCTGACCAGGCACGAGTGATACTACAAGATGAGTCAAGTCCATAGCAGTTTTCACCTGCTCTGCTTTACCATCTGTCGGGTTTACAAGTTCAAAATGATCAGTACCTGTGTACTTGTTCAAGTCGAACAAGAAACTCTTACCACTTGTAGCGTAAGAAACAGAATTTGGCAGATAGAATGTCAAAACATATACCTTACCCTCAGGTGCGCTAGCATCATCACGAGTGTACATGTTGTTTAAGCCACAAGGAATTGAAACCTCTTCGCCATTAGCAACAGTAACTGTCTCGCCTTTGATCTTCACATTATAGGCTGCACCTGTATTATTAATCCATTTTGCTTCTTGTGCGTTAAGAGATGTCTCAGCAACCCAAGTTACATAGGGATTATCATAAATTCCAACGTAATTCTTTGCCCAAATACATCCTTCGAAGAGATAACGTGAAGACAGGGTACAGCCCTGCAGGTCGACATTAGAGTAATATTCCTCAGGAACATCCTCATACTCTAATCCGGTCTGGCAACTTGTTGTAAGCGTAGTAGCAAGTAACAATGCCAATCCAGCATAGATAGTCTTGATATTATTAAATATTTTCATTGTTTCAAGATTTTAATTGTTATTCGTACTTGAATCCTTTCCAACCCGGCGACTGCTGAAGTTGCTTATATGTAACCAGCATTGTCGAGACAAATGGAGTGAAGTAATAGCGCTGGTTGTCAAACTTACGCTTATAGACATCGTAATCCATTGAAACAGTCTGGAAAGAAGGAGTCTCGTAATTGTGACCGTCTTCATTTGTCTCACCTGGATTCAGAGCTACGCCATTCTTACCAACCTCATCGCTGTGGATACCTACACGGAAAATCTGAATACCGCGTGATACCTTGTTAAGTTCAGGGATAACAGTCTTACCCTCAGCCTCGCTCCAACGCAGAAGGTCGAAGTAGCGGAATCCAGGATTCTCGAATGCGAACTCCAGACGACGCTCTACCTTAACCTCGTCGTATACGCTCTGCTTGTCGGTAGCACCGTCGTATGCGCTCATTCCGGCACGCTCACGTATCTTATTAATCTGGGCGATAGCCTCAGCCGACTTGTCGAGATTAACGGCAGCCTCAGCCAAGTTCAAGAGCACCTCAGCATAACGGATGTTAAAGTAGCATGTAGTGCGCTGTGTCTTCTTCAACGAACCGTCATCGTTAAACTGGTCGAAGTGAGAGTACTTGCGAGAGTAGTAACCTGTTATGGTCTGGCATGATGCTCGGTTGACCGGAGCTGTTGACAAATTCTCCTGTGAACGGTAACCAGTATGGAGTGCACTGTACTTCAAAGTACGCTGGTCGTTCATTGTAGTCTTGTCAATCCAAGTCTGAATCTGGTAGATAGGATTGTTTACCGGACCCATATAGGCACCGTCGTAAGTCACTGTAGCATAGAAACGCTGATCGCGGTTTTCGAACATCTTGCGATAGTTGTCGCCAGAGCCAGAGTACTGCTTGTTGCCATCCTTATCGGTTGTAACAGCGATGTTAAGATCCTGTGCCTGCTTGGTCTCCCACCAGTGCTTCCACTTGCCGTCAGCCTCATCCTTTTGCAAGTAGCAGTCAACGAGATCCTGTGTCGGGAACAAACCTGAACGCATATCCCAAGACAAAGTTTTCTTGTCGCTATTGCCATAGTATGCACCGTCAGGACCATTCTTTTCAGTAGGATTAAAGCCACCACGCTGGTTCTCCTTAAACATAACTGGCCAGATAGACTCTACACTTGTGTGTGCGGTCTCTGAAGTGAAAAGGTCCTCGTAGTTAGGCTCCAAATCGTACTTGCCAATCAAGTCCTTAGCAGCATCGTAAGCTATCTGATAGTAGTGCTGGGCGTTCTTCTCGAACTTGAACAGTCCGGCTGCATCATCAGTGAACAGACCCTTGGTTGATGCCGAAGCAGCATTGGCTGCATAGAGGGCAACGCGCGACTTGAATGCCTTAGCTACATTGATATTAACCATGCCAATTTCAGGAGTACCATTCATCTTACCGAACAATTCGATAGACTTATCAAGGTCGGCAAGCATATTGTCGAACAAGGTCTCACGCTTTGTTTGTGGGAGATAAGTGTTCTCATTAAGTGAAAGAGCGTGGTCTACATAAGGTACTGTGCCCCAGAACTTCTCCATATCGAAGTAAACCCATGCACGGAAGAAGTAGCACTCTGCAAGCAACTGGCTTTTTATCTGCTCGTTAAGAGCTCCAGAAGAAGCAATCTTCTCCATACCGATATGTATGTTGTAGAGATTCTTGTATGATCCTGACCACGGACCACTCCAAGGTGAAGTCTCATCATACTGACGATTGTTGAACTTGTTCTGACGGTATGTGTCCCAATCCTGCTCACTGTTGCCTTGACAGTTGTCCGACCACTGTTCTGTCTGGAAATCGTGTCCAGAGTATGATGGCGCAATGAAATAGAAGTTGTTGACATACGTACGTGCCAACTGCGGATTCTGCCAGAAACGCTCCTCATCCACCTTTGTTGTAGGCTCTACGCCCAGAGGGTCGCAGGATGTCATTGTGGCACCAAGTGCCACAGCGAACATTCCAGCCCACATATATTTCTTTATATTAATTTTACTTTTCATTGTCGTTTACTATTATAATGTTAATACAACATTGAATGTGTATGTACGCTGTGTTGGGTAGCTACCCAAACCACCATTGGCTTCATAGTAACCTGCATTGGTAGTGATGAACTCAGGATCCTGGAGGTTCTTGTACGGATAAGAGCTCTTTGTCCATGTGAATGCGTTGGTAACAACGAAGCTCAGATCGAGACCCTTGATGAAGTCAACGTTCTTCAGTACCTCACGCTTCATATCGTAGCGCAGGCTGATGTTCTTCAGCTTCAAGTAAGAAGCGTCAAACTGCCACATATCAATAAATGAGTAACCCCATCCACGACCATCAGTTGTTGGCAATGGAATTGCAGCATCTACATTATTCTTGCTTGGCAAATAGGCATTGTTGAAACCGTACTGTCCGTAGTTCCACATATAGCCCTGCTGTGAACGGAACGGTGATGTCATTGCACCAGTTACGTCAGTAGCGCCCTGGAAGAACAATTCTACTTCAAATCCCTTGTATGAACCACCAAGTGTAACACCATACTGAGTAAGAGGAGTGCTACCAGGGGCATTGGTCAAATGGTAGTCGTCTGTATATCCGTCACCGTTGAGGTCAACAAGCTTTACAGTACCAGGAGCGAAGCCACGGGTTCTGTTGCGGAATGAGTTGTAAACATCATTCCATGAAGTGTACAAGCCGTTTGTCATAAGACCAGCATAGTAAAGTGCGTTGCTGGCTTCAGTACGCTTGCCTACAGTATCCCATGCATCGAAGTACCAGTCTTCAGATTTGTCGGTATGACGGGTTGTAATCTGATCCCAGTGTGAATAGGTAACACCGAGTTTGTAGCCGAAATCACCAATTTTGTCCTGCCAGTTGAGTGAAACCTCAATACCGCCCTTCTTGTTGGTTACGAATGGAGCATTGATCTTCGGAATGTTAGGCATACCGAGGATATCAGTACGAAGCATCTCGTCGGTCATATTCATAACGTCACCCTTATTAAGGTAGAGATAGGTATCAATAGCACCATTCAAACGACCCTTAAACATGCTGAAGTCAAGACCAAGACCCATCTGCTTAGAGCTTGACCACTGCAAATCGCTGGCAACACTATTGATATACCAGCCTACATTTGAAGTCATACCATTTCCAAAGAGCACACGGTTGCCATTCTGTGAATACTGTGTAAGGTAGCTGAACGGACTACCAACCTCATTACCTACAAGACCGAAACCGCCACGAAGCTTAAATTCGCTTACGAGTGAACGCGGTACGAACTTCTTGAACCATGACTCCTCAGCCATGTTCCAACCTACAGAGAAGGCGTGGAACAATCCCCAACGCTTGTCTGGGCTATAGCTCAACGAGCCGTTGTAGTTCATCGAGTACTGGAACATGTACTTGTTGGCATAGTCGTATGTAAAACGACCAATCCACGAAGCCGAACCCCAATCGCTTGCCGAACCACCGCTCGATACCATTGTAGCACCTATATCTTCCTGCGGAGCAAGAGTAGTGGCAAAACCCTTCTTGGTCTGGTTGCTCCAGTTCTCGTGACGAATCTGGCTCTGGTAGTTTGCCATTACCGAGAAATTGTGCTTGCCAATAGACTTAGAATAGTCAACCTGGAAGATACCAGTGGTAAGCTTGTAGTCATACCAGTACTGGTAAAGACTTGCATTCTCAGGATTGTATGTAGCGAATGTTGTAGAATAAGGAGTATCGTAGACGTTCTCTTGATCGTGATTGAAGTTCTTCTGCATTTGGTGAGATGTAGTGTAGTTCACGCTTGCCTGAGCCGAGAGCCCCGGCACCCAAGGCAAATTCCACTTCAATGCAGCATTCATCTGGAAACGCTTAGTATCTGTATTCTGGAAGCCAGTGTTCAGACGTGAATCGGCAGAGTTCTTACGAGCATTGCCTGTAGACCACTGTGCTGGGTTAGTAGGAGTATTTCCACTCTGGTACATCACGTTTCTGAACACCATGTCACCCTCGCCAGGCTTGTTCTGCTGACCAATATTACCATTAAGATTAAATGTAAACTTCAGACTCTTGTCCTTCAAAAGGAAGGCGTCTGTGTTGAGCACGATGTTATACTGCTTATAGCCGTAGGTATCGCTCAGACCCTGCTGGTCCATATAGCCTACAGATGAGTAGTACTTGATGCGCTCGCTACCACCACGAAGACTTAAGTTTGTCTGGAACATCGGCTGAGTATGCTCAAACTGGTCCCAAGAATCGTAAGTCTGGTAGTAGTCTGTAATGTTCTTTTCTGTCTTGTACGGATCGAAAAGTTCGTTGACATAGTCCTGCGACCAGTTCATGCCGTACTTCTCATTCACCATATTGCGGATTTCCTCACGGCTATAACCCTTCTGATTAAGGTAGCCCATATAGAACTTAGAAAGTTCTGTTGTATTGGCGTAAGGAGTCTCAGCATAGCTGGCCAAATAGAGTTCGTTCATCGTATTCACATAGTCATAGGCATTCATTGCCTTGGCACGATACGACGGGGTCATGACAGTAAACTTCTGGTTGAATGTAATCTCAGGTGCGCCCTCAGTACCACGCTTTGTCTGGATTACAACTACACCATTGGCAGCACGCGGACCGTAAACAGCTGTAGCTGCAGCGTCCTTAAGCACTGACATGTTGGCGATGTCGTCCGGACGCAAGCGGCTGAAGAAGTCCTCACCCTGGCTTGTGTCGAGCACAACGTCGTCGATAACATAAAGGATGTTGCTACCACCGCGCACCCAAACCTTGGTCTTCTCACCCGGAGCACCTGAGCTCTGCTGTGTGAACACACCGGCTACACGACCACCCAGACCTTCTGCCATAGTGGTGACAGGGAGTTTCTGCAGTGTACCCATGTTGACAACAGCTGCAGAGGCTGTCATTGTCTTAGCCTTCTGAACGCCGCCGTAACCAGTCACGACAACCTCACCGATTGTCTGTGAGTCGTCCTCAAGAGTCACATTGATTGGAGTTCCGTTCCAAACAACGGTCTTGGTAGTCATACCGATACTTGAAATCTCTAGTGTTGCACCCTTCTTCACGCCTTTAAGCGAGAAGTTACCGTCGAGATCGGTTGCAATTGCAGTCTGTGTTCCCTTGACGCGGATCACAGCACCGATGACAGGCTCACCCGTAGCGTCTACAACATTACCCTTGCAGACGCCATCCTGCTGCTGATGTGCTATGGCATTGGTAGCATTAGCCTCTGAGAAGCCGCCTCCCCATACTGGCATTAACGCCGCACCCATAGCTACAAGCAGACTGAATGATTTGCTTGATTTTTGCATAGTAGATGGTTTATAAAAAAATTAAAAAATTAGGTCACTCTCTTTTTAGTTTGTCAAAGTAACTGTTTATTTTAGACAAAGATTGTGTACTTTTTATCCCGAGATTATTTAAAATTCGGGCAGTAACGTAGTTCACAGTTGCAAAAGTAACCAATTTTTTTTAATACTTGTTATTTCTTCACAAGTTTTTTTGTAAAAATACTACGCATACATTAATTTAGTATAAAAACAAGAAAAAGATACGATATTGATTAATGTTGCCTTGTATTGACATAAATTTATTTTCATGATATTGTTATTTGTCGTTTTGTTGCTTTATATTTGTTTTTTTGCTTATTTTTGCAATTACAAAAGTCTAATCACCAGTCATTTAAAACAATGCCGTATGCAAATGAAGCATATTAACCTCATCATTATATTATTGGCAGTTTTAGCATCTTCTGCTTTAGCCCAAACTGTCAGTTCCGATACTATTGCCACCCGTCTGTGGCGGCAGGTCAACGCATTTCCGCAGGAGAAGCTGTATACACAGACCGACCGTGCGGAGTATACGTGTGGCGACACGATATGGATTCGCCACCACGTGGTCGATGCTCTGACTGGTATGCCGTCGTATGCGAGCCGATACGTTTATGTGGAGTTGGTGAATCCGATGGGCTCACTGGTGAACCGAGTGATGATGAGGCAGGACGAGAATGGGGCTATATACGGATATATGCCCACAACAACCGATATGCCGTCGGGACAGTACATGCTCCGTGCATATACGAGATACATGGCTGGCACTACGCCCGACTATCTGTTCCAACGTCCATTACACCTGCTTAGTCCAATGAGAAACTCTGTAAAGATAATCCCGGCATTGGATGGAGGAACAATGCGAATGACGTTTGTCGACCCTAATACGGGTAAAGCAATACAAAATGGTAGCATAAAGGTAACGAATGCTGAAGGCGATGTGGCATTTACGGGCAATACAGCAAAAGGCGTAAGGATACATACACTCGACATTGGCTCAAAACAACAATGTCTTCTTGTGCGTGTGGGCAACTATGAAGAGTTTGTGCCAGTTGTGCGCCAACGAATTGATTTGCAGCTAATGCCTGAAGGTGGACATACTGTAGTGGGACAGCGCTGTCGTGTAGCATACAAGGCTGTATCGCAGAATGGTATAGGTATTGATATGAAAGCGGTTGTTATTGACGGTAGGGGCGATACAGTTGCCGTATCAGAGCGTACTCACCGTGGTATGGGCATGTTCTACATTACACCCGAATCCGACCATTCGTATAAGGTAATGTGTACTGCTTCTGATGGTTGTACAGCTACTGCCACTTTGCCCAAAGCCGAATTGCACGTACCTTCGCTTTCTGTCGCTCAGAACAGTGGTAGCATTATCGTCAGTATTTTGCGTCCTGAAGGCTATATTCCGCAGAGTCCGTTGTGGTTAGTAGCCCATCAAGGCGGTGTCCCACTATTTACAAAACAGATGAATCAGTCGTCCGTTAGATTTGAGCGTTCCGTTTTCCGTGATGGTATAGCACATTTCGTTCTTGTTGATAATAATTATAGTATTGTCAGCGAGAGGTTGGCCTTCGTGTGGAATGGAAGTGGCGTGTATGCCACAGCCAATGATGTGAAGACATCTGAGGTAGGACACGGAATGCGTCGGGTGAGCATTTCCCTGCCAGATACAGTAAATGCCAACTGCGCATTGAGTATAACCGATGCTGAAGCTGTGTGTGCCGATACACTGCAGGACATAGTCTCCACACTGCTTCTTTCGCAAGAACTACGTGGACATGTAGAGCAGCCGGCATGGTATTTTGCCAACCGAGGTAGAACCGGACAGCTCGACCTGCTCATGCTTACGCAGGGATGGCGACGCTATGACGTACAGAAAACGCTGAAAGGCGATATAACGGAGACGAAGGTAAAGCCTGAAACAAGTATGAGCATAAGTGGTGTGGTTACGTCTGATATCACGCCAAGAGGCAAAAAGAATGTCGTGGTAACAATGTCATCGAATCGAGGAGGGTTGGCCTATACGGGTGTGACTGATGCCTTGGGAAGGTTTTGTTTTAATAGTTTTGAAATGCCGGATAGTACGGGTTATATGTTAATGGCACAAAGTGCTAAGGGCAGTATGAATGTGGTGCTTCGTGTAGATAAGATGTCTTACCCCGCAGTAGCCACAAGTCTGTCTTTGGCTTCACCATATGATTCTTATGAATACTCTGATATTTCAACAAATACAACAAGGGGGCAATCATGGAGTCATAAAAACGGCATGGTTTTCTTGCCTGAGATTGAAGTCAATGCCATAAAGCCACCAAGAACACAATATGAACTACTCGCAAAATTCGGAGGTACTACAATACATAGAGAGTCGTTGGAGAAAGAAGGAAATAAGAGTATATTGAATGTATTGCGAAATGCATGTATATCTGGTCTTATGTACAACAGCGACCGCGAATGGTTTAATTACCGTAATAAAGAGGTGTATTTGTTTGTGGACGGTACATTGGTGAGTAGTAACTATGATAGAGGAAACAGTATTATAGATACTTGGTCGATGATACAAGCGTATATGCAGTCTTTATTGGCAAGTGACGTATATCAGGTTGATATATTGAAAGGGCATTCGGTGAACGGACTCCCAGGTATTGGTGGTATTGATGCTCTTAGCTTTGACAAATGTGCAATTCTGATCACAACCAATCGTAGCAGTAAATCCTTTCACCGAACTAACGTTGCACTGATTAATCCCCTCGGCTATCAGCGTCCTGCCGCATTCTATAATCCCAAGTTTGATGCTCTGGAAAAATACGCACTACGCCAGACTGTATACTGGAACCCGACGCTGCGGATAATAAAAGGTAAACTAAATTTCGAATTCATCCAGAACGGAGAAAGAGAATTAAGGCTAAATATTGAAGGTGTTGATGACAAGGGAAAAATTTTGAATATGTATATACCTAAGTTGTAATTATAAAAACTAAATCATTATGAGAAAAAATGTGTTGTATTTAATGTTATGGTTTTGTTCATTGTGCGTTTCTTGTAGTACAGAAAATAATGACAATGAGAATGTGGACAATGTCAGTTATAATCGAAACATAGTTGAATATCTGCAAAATAAATATGATGTCACTGCAGAAGTGGAGTTTGTCCCTGAATTTAAGAGAAAATTAAACAAACAAGAAGTAGAAAGTTTTGAAGAGTATTTCAAATTCTTAGGTGTTTTGAAGAAAAATCCTATTAATATGATTCAAGCCAAAAGTTTGTCGTCAACAAGGGCTGAGTCAACCCGCTTCTCATATGAACTTGTTTATAATGGAGACAGAATATATGTTCATGTATACTATGATCATGATAATAATGGGCATTTAGCTTCTCCACCCAATATTGTAGCAGGAATGTGTGGAAGTTCTGATGGAGAGTGTTTTGGTGGTCATTATCCGACTTTTGAAACGACTTATGAAATCTATTGCTGGGATTCTTCAATACGACCGTCAAATACAAGAATAGATGTTGATAGAATAAGAGCTGATTACATATTAAAACATTACAACATTGTAAATGGTGTGAGATCAAACACATATTATGCTATTACCAAAACGAAGTTATGTACATGGGGATATATAAATGTAATGAATGGTTCTGGCTTTTTCCAGTTGGAATATGCAGGTGAGGGTAGTTGGATGCGTACAATAATAGATGAGGATCTGAAGAAAGAAATCGAACCATAATATTTGGTTTTATTGTTCCTATATTATTAAAAAATTGAAAAATAATGTAGCCAAAATAGCGGAACAGGATGGAATTATGAATATTATAAGAAGACTTTTTATACTTATCGTTCTATTTATTAGTTATGGTTTTGCAATAGTGTCAGCCTGTGAGACGCAGCCCGACACTATTGCCACACGTCTGTGGAGGCAGGTCAACGCTTTTCCGCAGGAGAAACTATATACGCAGACCGACCGTGCGGAATATATGTGCGGCGACACTATATGGATGCGCCACCATGTTGTCGATGCTCTGACTGGTATGCCGTCGTATGCGAGCCGATACGTTTATGTGGAGTTGGTGAATCCGATGGGCTCACTGGTGAACCGAGTGATGATGAGGCAGGACGAGAATGGGGCTATATACGGATATATGCCCACAACAACCGATATGCCGTCGGGACAGTACATGCTCCGTGCATATACGAGATACATGGCTGGCACTACGCCCGACTATCTGTTCCAACGTCCATTACACCTGCTTAGTCCAATGAGAAACTCTGTAAAGATAATCCCGGCATTGGATGGAGGAACAATGCGAATGACGTTTGTCGACCCTAATACGGGTAAAGCAATACAAAATGGTAGCATAAAGGTAACGAATGCTGAAGGCGATGTGGCATTTACGGGCAATACAGCAAAAGGCGTAAGGATACATACACTCGACATTGGCTCAAAACAACAATGTCTTCTTGTGCGTGTGGGCAACTATGAAGAGTTTGTGCCAGTTGTGCGCCAACGAATTGATTTGCAGCTAATGCCTGAAGGTGGACATACTGTAGTGGGACAGCGCTGTCGTGTAGCATACAAGGCTGTATCGCAGAATGGTATAGGTATTGATATGAAAGCGGTTGTTATTGACGGTAGGGGCGATACAGTTGCCGTATCAGAGCGTACTCACCGTGGTATGGGCATGTTCTACATTACACCCGAATCCGACCATTCGTATAAGGTAATGTGTACTGCTTCTGATGGTTGTACAGCTACTGCCACTTTGCCCAAAGCCGAATTGCACGTACCTTCGCTTTCTGTCGCTCAGAACAGTGGTAGCATTATCGTCAGTATTTTGCGTCCTGAAGGCTATATTCCGCAGAGTCCGTTGTGGTTAGTAGCCCATCAAGGCGGTGTCCCACTATTTACAAAACAGATGAATCAGTCGTCCGTTAGATTTGAGCGTTCCGTTTTCCGTGATGGTATAGCACATTTCGTTCTTGTTGATAATAATTATAGTATTGTCAGCGAGAGGTTGGCCTTCGTGTGGAATGGAAGTGGCGTGTATGCCACAGCCAATGATGTGAAGACATCTGAGGTAGGACACGGAATGCGTCGGGTGAGCATTTCCCTGCCAGATACAGTAAATGCCAACTGCGCATTGAGTATAACCGATGCTGAAGCCGTGTGTGCCGATACGCTGCAGGACATAGTCTCTACACTGCTTCTTTCGCAAGAACTGCGTGGACATGTAGAGCAGCCGGCATGGTATTTTGCCGACCGAGGTAGAACCGGACAGCTCGACCTGCTCATGCTTACGCAGGGATGGCGGAGGTATGATTTGTCAAAAGTGTTCAGTGGCAAGACATACACGACTTCTGCTATACCAGAGAAAAGCATGAAAATAAGCGGTAAAGTTACATCAAATGTGACACCTCGTGGTAGAAAAGGTGCTGTTGTCACTGTATCATCAAACCGTGGTGGCATTGCTGATGCTATTACGACAGATAATGACGGACGTTTCCTTTTTGATAACTTTGAGATGACGGATAGTATCGGATATATGATAATGGCACGCAGTGCAAAGGGTAGTATCAACACTGTATTGCGAATAGATAGTATTCAGTATCCCCCAATACCTCACAATATGCCCTTGGTATGTTTGGATACTAATCAGTGTAATAATCAAGATGCTACGTTGAGAAATGCAAATAATATTTCAAAGAGACTGGGTTGCAGTACTATCTTTCTGCCTGAGATTAATGTTATTTCTTATTATAGGCAAAAAAACGATTATGAACGTCTCGCCAAACTCAATGGCGTCTCAATAACGTCAGAAACATTACAGAAAGAAGGCAACAAGAATGTTCTGTCATTTCTAAAAATGTATCCTTCGGGATTAATGTACAATTCGTCAAAAGAGTGGTTCTTTTATCATGGTATAATACCTTCATTTCTAATTGTGGACGGCACTGTTTGGAATTCTGTTGTTGATGTACCGAAAGAATTTGAGAGTTCTTTGTATTTGGCAATGAATACAGTATTAATGAGTATGCGTGTTAAGGATGTATTACAGATAGACATAATAAAAGGTCCAATGGTAGGTACTTTGTCTGAATTGGCTGGCTATTCGGCCTTTAGCATGGACAATAGTGCTATCGTGATAACGACAAAGGGCACAACTCGTACCCTTAACAATCATGTGGCATTAGTCCGTCCGCTCGGCTATCAGCGTCCTGCCGCATTCTATAATCCCAAGTTCGATGCTCCGGAAGAATACGCTCTGCGCCATACTGTATACTGGAACCCGACGCTGCGGATATCGAACGGTAAGGCCATAGTGCAGTTCATGCCAAATGGAGCCAAGAAATATCGTGTCACGGTGGAGGGAGTTGACCGAAGCGGACGGCTTGTGCATCTGGAAAAAGAGACGGAATAATCGTACATGGTATACCCCCAAAACTTGTTCTTTTAACGAAAAAAGTGTATATTTGCACAAAAGTCCCTTGGAAAAGTGACGTGAGTACGCAAAAAGTCCCTTGAAAAAGTGGCGTGAGTACGCAAAAAGTCCCTTGAAAAAGTGACGTGAGTAACAAAACACCACCTCTAAATAGCTGATAATCATGCTTAAACGTAAGATTGAAGAAGAGCTTGTTGCGTGGAAGGCGAATCCTAATCGCAAGCCTATAGTAATAAAAGGTTGCCGTCAATGCGGCAAAACATTCATTGTACAGAAATTTGCAGAAGAGAATTATGCAAATGTTGTATATCTCAACTTTATGCAAGACCCTGATTATGCACTGGCATTTGAGGGTTCAAAGAGAGTTGACGACATTGTTATGAATCTTTCAGCCATGATGCCACAAACCAAGTTTGTGCCTGGTGAAACGTGTATAATAATCGATGAGATACAAGAATGTCCTTCTGCACGAACAGCCTTGAAGTTCTTCAAGATGGACGGACGCTATGACATTATTGCCACCGGCTCATTGCTTGGAGTGAAAGGATATGGCGAGAGACGGGACAGTCGTGGCAATGAAAATACTAAGACGTCAATCCCCGTTGGCTATGAAACCATCATAGATATGTTTCCTCTTGACTTCGAAGAATTTCTATGGGCAAATGGGATAAACGAGGCTATAATCAGCAAACTTGCCGAATGTCTTGACAACAAACAGCCGGTACCCGAGGCTATTCATCAGAAAATGCGCCAACTAATATTGCAATATACCGTAGTTGGAGGTATGCCAGCGGTCGTAAATGTATTTGTCAATACTCATAACATGGGCAGTGTACTTGTCGAGCAGCGAGGCATTGTTGCTGAATATGAGGAAGATATGGTGAAGTATGCTTCTGATGCCGACAAGCCCCGTATACGCGAGTGTTTTGAATCTATCCCACGTCAACTGAGCAAGGAATACAAGAAATTTCAGTATTCTACTATACGCAAAGGCGCTAAGGCATCGCAATATACTGGCAGCATACAATGGATAGAGGACGCAGGGATTATAAGCAGGTGCAGAAATCTTACCATCACTGAACTACCGCTGAACGGAAATGCCATCGACGACTGTTTCAAGATATATATGGCAGACACCGGGCTTTTTGTGTCAATGCTCGATGACGGTACGCAGTTTGACATCCTGCAAGGTAATCTGCATGCATATAAAGGTGCTATATTCGAGAATCTTGTGGCTGATATCTTTACTAAGATGAAACGCCGACTGTACTATTTCCGTAAGGATTCCGGATTGGAGGTTGACTTTGTAACAAGATATAAAGGCGAATGTGTACTTGTGGAGGTAAAGGCTAAAGACGGAAACATTAAAAGCTCCAAGACCATTCTGTCACACCCCGAGAAATATCATGTCAACCATGCCATAAAACTTGGCGACCTCAACATTGGCAGCAGCGGACAATTCCTTACGCTACCTCTTTACATGACATTCTTGCTACGACAATTATAAAAGGCACCTCAAAACAACACTATCTCAACACCTCAACATAACAACTGTGGAGCCGGCTCCACAACAATATTTGCATTTTTAATCGCTCAAAACTGTGAGCTGAGCGCACGACGAGGTCTTCGGTTCGAAATTCTTGAGTTTTGAGCGGTTTGTGTTATGTCGTTCATTGCCAGCGGTTTAAGTGGTGTGGTGAGAAGATGCACAATATGCTGATACGCAAAAAGGGCTACATTTCATTGAAAATGTAGCCCTTTTACCTTCCAACTGTAGTCGTTTTGCACCGCAACTGTAGTACATTTACTCTTAAAATGTAGCCCTTTTGCAATGCAAAGAAGCTACTAATGGCGAGTAGGAGTGTTTCTGACTCTTCAAAAACCGATAAAATCAGCGTCTGAAATCTCCAGAATTAAATTTTTATTTGTAATACTTTTTTACTGCTTGTACGATATTTGCATCAGCACACAACTTTCTTTATAGTCACGAATTATCATGAATTATCCATGAATGTTTGTGATTAATTAGTGAGCATTCAGCTTCTCCCTTACTTCTTCCATTATTCCGGTGAGTTCCTCAACCGTTGTGGCGCGCAGCATGGCGATGCGGGTCTGGCGGAAGTCGGGGATGCCCTTGAATATGGGCGAGGCTGCTATGTGGCGGCGTGTGTGCAGTATGCCACGGTATTCGTCGATGCGCTCAACGTTGATGCGCAGCTGTTCGAGCAGGATGTCGAGCTTGCGGTCGAAGGTCAGCGATGTGTCTTCGGGACGGCCGTCGAGCAGGTCGCGCATCTCCTTGAATATCCATGGGCGGCCGAAGGTGGCGCGTCCCACCATCACGGCATCAACGCCATAGCGGTCGAAGGCGTCGCGTGCCTGCTCGGGAGTGCAGATGTCGCCGTTGCCGATGATGGGTATGTGTATGCGCGGGTTGCGCTTCACCTCGCCTATCAGCGTCCAGTCGGCATCGCCCGTGTACATCTGTGCACGTGTGCGTCCGTGTATGGTCAGAGCCTGGATGCCGCAGTCTTGCAGTGCTTCAGCCAGGTCGGTGATGACCAGATTGTCTGAGTTCCATCCCAGACGCGTCTTCACGGTGACGGGCGTGTTGACAGCCTTCACCACATTGCGTGTTATGTCGAGCAGAAGCGGTATGTTCTGCAGCATTCCGGCACCGGCACCCTTGCCAGCCACCTTCTTTACGGGGCAGCCGAAGTTGATGTCGATGACGTCAGGGTGCACCTCTTCGACGATGCGAGCAGCCTCGACCATCGATTCTACGTCGCGTCCGTATATCTGAATGCCTACGGGTCGCTCCTCATCGCTGATGTGCAGCTTGCGCAGAGTGGCGTTGACCGAGCGCACCAGTGCCTCGGCACTTACAAACTCGGTGTATACCATCGATGCGCCGAAGCGCTTGCACAGATGGCGGAAGCCTATGTCGGTGACGTCCTCCATCGGTGCAAGAAACAGCGGGCGTGGCCCGAACTCTATGTTGCCTATCTTCATTTAGCAGACTTTCGATTGGTTGTAGAAGGCACTTACTCGAAGTAGTAGAGGAATGTTGCGATGCCGGTGAGTGCCTTCTTGGGCGACTCCTTTATCTCGATGGCAAACTTGATCTGTACCTTGGCAATGCCGCGCAGGTTCTCGATAGAGTAGAGGTCGGCAACGAGGCGTACGTGCTCGCCTGACTTGACAGCCTGACCGAACTTCATCTTGTCCATACCGTAGTTGACCATCATCTTGAGGTTCTTCACCTCGATAATCTGGTTCCACAGGCAGGGCAGCATAGAGAGTGTGAGATAGCCGTGGGCGATGGTCGACTTGAACGGGCTTTCTACTGCGGCACGCTCTGTGTCTACGTGAATCCACTGGTGGTCGAGTGTGGCATCGGCAAACATGTTGATGCGCTCCTGCGAAAGTTCTACATAGTCGGAAACTCCGATGTTCTTGCCGAGCAGTGCGGCAAACTCATGATAGCTGTTGATGATTACTTTACTCATAGTTGTATTTTAAAATAAATTTTATTCTTAATTTAATGCAAAGGTAAGACTTTTATAAAAAATACTTGCTATATGATAGCAAGTATTAAAGAAAATAATTTCAAAAGAAATATCTCACCACAACAACATCACACCACCTCAACTGGGGAGCTCCGCTCCCCTTAATCCCCGTCAGGAGCGTAGAAGTAGTCGTGCAATGGGTCGGGATATTCGAATATCTCGCCTTCGCGGAAGAATCGCTTCATCTCGATTTCGGCTGTCTCGATAGAGTCAGAGGCGTGGATGATGTTCTCCTGACCGCTCATTGAGAGGTCGCCACGGATAGTGCCGGGAGCAGCCTTGCGTCCGTTGGTGGCACCTACGATGTTGCGCACTACGGTGACGGCGCTATTGCCCTCAACACACATGGCAATGACGGGAGCCGACTTCATCGAGGCTGTGAGCCACGGGAAGAAGGGACGGTCAACGAGGTGGGCATAGTGCTCGTTGAGGATAGCATCGTCGAGCTGCATCATCTTCAAGCCAACGATGCGCAGACCTTTGCGCTCAATGCGGTTGATAACTTCGCCGATGAGACGGCGCTGTACTGTACACGGCTTTAATAAAATCAATGTTTTTTCCATAAAGATAGTATTTAGTTGAATAAATATTTTTTACTTCATATACAATTTCAAGGTTGTGGTTTTATCGCCCACTTCTACGCTTTGGCTTTCAAGCTCGCCCTTGCCGTTCATGAACTTGACGGTGTACAACTGGTTCTTCTCAACCTTGAAGGTGAGCACGTCGTTCATGTCTTGCGTAGCGCCCGTGCTACGGCCGCCGAACAGCTTTTCTTCGCCCTTGAACACGTCCAGATTGGTAGCTACACGGTCGCCCGAATTCTCGGCATGCTCCTTGTCCTTGAACACCATCACTCTCAGGTCGACGTGCTGTTCGTCGGCAGGAGTGGCAGACAGCTGCGCTCTGTAAAGGCTTGTATAGCGGTCGGTAACGTTCTCGGCATGAACATAACGTATGTCCTTATCCCATACCAAGGGGAAGTAAGAACCCGTAGGCTTGAACGACGCTGCGTATATAGCCTTGCGCAGGTCTTCCTTGATGGCCTTGCCGGCATCGGTGAGGAACCACGACTTGTCGAGGTCTTCCGACGGATAATATTCGGTGAAGCGCCATTTGCCGTCAATCCACACTTCGTTCCAGTTGTGGTTGCCACGGTCGTCGTACCACGCGGGAGTGCCAGCCACGCGCGAGGGGATGCCCACTGCACGGAACGCATCGGTGAGCAATATCGACAGACCCGAACATGAAGCCATGTGCTGGCGCATCGACTCGTAAGGAGCCTGGTCGGGTTTCTCACGCTTAGTGTTATAGTCGACCAGCAGTTCGTCGCGTACATTCTTATTGACCGAGTCGATAGCTTCGCGCATCGTCTTGCAGTTGGCTACGTATTTCTTGAAGCGTTCGTAGAAGTCCTTGCGCCAGTTTTCGCGCTTCTCGTTCAGATTGACATAAGCCACCACGTCGTTGAGGAAGATGTCGTTGGGCACTTCTTTAGCCCACGGGAACTCAGCTCGTGCCTTATATGCATAATCCACATTCTCCAACAGGAAATTGGCAGTCAGCGCCTTGGCATCCCTTTCGGGCATATAAGCGATAAGGAAAGCCAAAGCCTCCCTTTGTGTGGTAGGAGCCTGCCTTAATGCCTTTTTCAGTTCTTTGGCATTGCTGCCCGCCGTCTGCATGGTTTGGCTGATCAATTCCTGATACTGATTAGGCACACCGGCATACTTGCTTCCGGTGCAGGCAGAGAGGCATATTGCCAAAAGTACGATTAAGCTTTTGATTTTCATAATTCTTGTTCTTGGGTCTATTTATGTATAGTTGATTAGTTTAACGTAGCAAATTTACACAAAAACTCACAATGTGCAAAACATTGTAAATATTAAAGATAGCTATTTTCTATTTATTTTTTGAGGTTTTACAATTATAAATCAGTAATTTTGCACCAATATGGATAATACAACAATAAAAGACTACGAGATAATGGCGCCCGTAGGCTCACGTGAGAGTCTTATGGCAGCCATACAGGCCGGTGCTGACAGTATCTATTTCGGTGTGGAGCAGTTGAACATGCGCTCACACTCTGCCAATCATTTCACCATCGACGACCTGCACGACATTGCTGCTATCTGTGCTGAGCATGGCATGAAGAGCTATCTGACCGTCAACACCATCATCTACGACGAGGATGTGGAGCTGATGCATCAGATTATCGATGCTGCCAAGAAGGCTCAGATTTCGGCTGTCATCGCGTCGGATGTGGCTGTAATGTCATACTGCCGTGAGATTGGCCAGGAGGTGCATCTGTCTACCCAGCTCAACATCAGCAACGCTGAGGCTCTGAAGTTCTACGCTCAGTTTGCCGACGTGGTGGTGCTGGCCCGCGAGCTGAACATGGACCAGGTGGCTTATATCTACGAGCAAATTGAGAAGCAGCACATCTGCGGACCCAACGGCGAGTTGGTACGCATAGAGATGTTCTGCCATGGAGCTTTGTGCATGGCGGTGAGCGGTAAGTGCTACATGAGCCTTATGAACACCGGACGCTCTGCCAACCGTGGCGAGTGCATGCAGATATGCCGCCGCTCGTACACCGTCACCGATAACGAGACGGGCACTCAGCTTGAGGTGGACAACAAGTACATCATGTCGCCAAAGGACCTTAAGACCATCCGTTTCATCGACCGCATGATGCGTTCGGGTGTGCGTGTGTTCAAGATTGAGGGTCGTGCACGTGGTGCCGAATATGTATATAATGTGGTGCGCTGCTACAAGGAGGCCATTCAGGCTGTGCTCGATGGCGACTTCACCGAGGAGAAGAAGGACGAATGGGACAAGCGCCTTGCCACTGTGTTCAACCGCGGATTCTGGGACGGCTACTATCAGGGTCAGACTCTGGGCGAGTGGAACAGCAACTATGGTTCGAACGCTACGGAGAAGAAGGTGTACGTTGGTCGTGGCGTGAAGTACTTCTCTAAGCTTGGTGTTGCTGAGTTCACATGCGAGGCTGCTGAGTTCAGCGTGGGCGACAAGCTGCTCATCACGGGTCCTACTACTGGCGTGATGTACGTAGACGTAGACGAAATACGCTACGACCTCAATCCCGTTCAGACAGCACAGAAGGGACAGCACGTATCGTTCCGCGTGCCGGGCAAGATTCGCCCAAGTGACAAATTGTTTAAGATGGTTGTGGTTGAATAAGAAAAAATGAGTATAAACGAAATACAAGACGAAGTCATTGAGCAATTTCAAGACTTCACCGACTGGATGGACAAATACCAGTTGTTGATTGACCTGGGCGGCGAACTGGAGCCGCTCGACGCTAAGTATAAAACCGAGCAGAACCTCATAGACGGCTGTCAGAGCCGTGTATGGGTGCAGTGCGACATGACCGACGACGGACGTCTGGTGTTTACTGCCGACAGCGACGCCCTCATCGTGAAGGGAATCATCGCCCTGCTTATTCAGGTGATAAGCGGACACACGCCGCGCGAGATTCTTGATGCCGACCTCTACTTCATTGACCGCATCGGACTCAAAGACCATCTGTCGCCGACACGTTCCAACGGATTGCTGGCTATGGTGAAGCAGATACGTATGTACGCCTTAGCGTATGAAGCGAAAAAGAATTAGGAATTTTGAATTTTGAGTTTTGAATTGGTCGGCTTCGCCGATTTTGAATTATTCAATTTTGAATTTTAATTATGAAATCGATATTCTCTATATTATTCGCATTTCTTGTGGTGGCGATGGCATGCTCGTGCATGTCGTGCAAGAGTTCGCGCAAGTCGGCTACTGAGCCTGACACCGTTGCTCTTGTAGGTCCGACGTTCAATGCCGACTCGGCTTATGCCTTCTGTGCCAAGCAGTGCAGCTTCGGTCCGCGCTTGATGAACACCGAGGCGCACGACAAGTGTGGCGAGTGGATAATGAAGCAGTTTGCCGGCTACGGAATGAAGGTGGAGACGCAGGATGCCGAGCTCAAGGCTTGGGACGGCACTATGCTCCGTTCGCGCAACATCTGGGCACGCTTCCGCCCCGAACAGACTACACGCGTGTTGCTGTGCGCCCATTGGGACTGCCGTCCGTGGGCTGACAACGACCCCGACTCGACCAATTGGCGCAAGCCCGTTATGGGTGCCAACGACGGAGCCAGTGGTGTGGCAGTGATGTTGGAGTTGGCGCGCGTCATCAGCAGCGACTCTACACTCAATGTAGGTGTTGACTTCGTGTGCTTCGATGCCGAAGACTACGGCGTGCCGCAGTGGTCGTCAGCCCCCGACTCGCAAGACTCATGGGCACTCGGCGCTCAGTATTGGGCAGAACATCAGCCGCAGGGTTATGAGGCACGATACGGTGTGCTGCTCGACATGGTAGGCGGCGAGGGAGCACGATTCTATCAGGAATCTGTGTCGAAGCAGTATGCTTCAGAGATTGTAAATAAGGTGTGGCGCACAGCGTCGCAGATAGGCTACGGCTCGTACTTCCCCATGCAGGAAGGCGGCATGATAACCGACGACCACGTGCCCGTCAACGAGAAGGCTGGTATAGCCTGCATCGACATCATACCGTTCTATCCCGACTGCCAGCAGAGCTCGTTCGGCCCCACATGGCACACCATCAACGACACAATGGAGCACATCGACCGCGCCACACTCAAGGCTGTAGGACAGACAATGGTGCAGATATTGTACTCGGAAAAGTAATATATAAATATGTATAGGAGCAATCGCAACATAATATTGTTGGTCGTGTTGCTTGCGTTCTGCGCCATGTCAGCACATGCGCAGAACAACGGCAGCCGCCGTGTCAACCCCGAGGATCGCGAGGTGGATTTGAATACGCCTACCCTGGTGCCTATGGTCAAGGTGGGCAAGGTGCTGCATGATGGCGACAGCATACAGTATGTCGAACTGAACACGCTGTATGTCTATCCGCAACCCGTGTTCACTGACGAGCGTCAGCGGCAGGCTTACAACCGTCTTGTGGCAAACATCAAGAAGGTGTTGCCTATAGCCAAGGAGGTGAACTCGATAATCATCGAGACCTACGAGTTTCTGCAGACACTGCCCAACAAGAAGGCTAAGGACGAACACATGCAACGTGTGGAGAAGAGTATACGCAAGGAGTATACACCGCGCATGAAGAAGCTGACGTATTCGCAGGGCAAGTTGTTGATAAAACTGGTGTACCGCGAGTGCAATTCGTCGTCGTATCAACTGATACAGGCGTTTCTCGGTCCTATCAGGGCTGGTTTCTATCAGGCGTTCGCCTCGTTGTTCGGTGCGTCGCTGACAAAAAAATATGACGCAGAAGGCGTCGATAAATATACCGAGCGCATTGTGCGTCAAGTAGAAGCGGGACAGCTGTAGAGCTGCCCCGTTTTTTTTGTTTTAAACTTTAAGCTTGCGTGTAGGAATCCACGCTGCAGCCCAACCTATGAGCAGCACCGTGACAAACACTATCGCCACGTCGTCGTAATGGACGCTCACAGGGTAGGCGTTGACTACGAACGAGCCAGCCGAGTCGCCCATGTGTACCAATCCGAACTCCTGCTGAAGCCAGCAGAGCAGCAGTCCGAGCAATATGCCCACGACAGCACCGATGGCTGAGATGATGCGTCCTTCGAAGAGGAATATGCTGCGTATCTGCTTGTCGGTAGCACCGAGGTTGCGCAGAGTGGCAGCGTCGGCCTTCTTGTCGATGATGAGCATTGAGAGCGACGATATGATGTTGAAGCATGCCACCATAAGTATGAACGTTAGGAATACGTATGCCAGCACCTTCTCAATCTGCATGATGTTGAACGTGTCCGACTGCTGTTCGAAACGGTCGAGCACCCTATACTTCGAGCCTACTATCTCGCGCATCTGTTTCTTCACAGCCCCGAGGTCGCTGCCCGGCTTCAGTCGTATCTGTAGCGACGAGAGCATGCCGTCCTGGTCGAACAGTCGGCGTGCGAAACCTATGGAGCATATCACACGGTCGCGGTCGTATTTGGCTTGGTTGACGGCAAATACGACGCCCGGCGATATGAGCGAGTCGACCACAAAGCCTTCAGATGGGTCGGCAAGCTCGGTAATCTGTCCGCGACGTACAGGAGCGTACAGCTTCAGATAGCCCTCGAAGCGTGCGCCCAGTCCCATGTCCTGCGCCAGTCGGATGCCCGGAATGGCATAGAACAGATTGGCTGCCTGCAATGAGAACTCACCGTCGCCATACAGGATGTCGCCAATATTGGTGAGTTGGGTGAAGTTGTCGTCCACTCCCATGACGGTCACCATCTGCTGTCGGTCGCCATATACAGCCAGACCCTGGTCCTCAAGCACGTCGGTGTGTACACCCACTTCGGGCATCTTGCGTATCTGGTCGAGCAATGGGTCGTCGGCAGGAGCCGTCTTGCCTTGTGTCGGCACAAGTTCAATCTGCGGGTCGAAGTTGGTGAAGAACGACGCCACGAGGTCGTGGAATCCGTTGAACACGCTCAGCACAATCACCAGTGCCATGGTGCCCACAGCCACGCCTACCACCGAAATGGCTGAAATGACGTTAATGGCGTTAGTCGACTTCTTCGAGAAGACATAGCGTCGTGCAATAAAGAACGGGAAATTCATTTCTTCAGCAGTTCGTCAATGCGTTCGATGTAGTCGAGCGAGTCGTCGATGAAGAATCTGAGTTCGGGGATGATGCGCAGCTGGTTGCGTACGCGAGTGCCCAGTTCGTAGCGTATTGTCTTCTCGTTGGCTGTAACGTTCTTGATAAGTTCCTCGGCTTTTTCCGAAGGGAAAATGCTGAGATAGGCTGTGCAGATGCTGAGGTCGGGCGACACACGGCAGCGTGTCACGCTCACCATAATGCCGTGCATGGCACGTGTCTGCGACTGGAATATAAGGCTCAGCTCCTTCTGCAGGAGTCGTGCTATACGATTTTGTCTTGTTTCTTGCATGTTGTTATCTGTTTAAATCTTCTTTATATTATGCTATATTATGTGCAAAGATAGTGCAAATTGAGCGCAATACAAAATGAAATGATGCACTTCTTGTTGTTTATGGTTGTTTTTTATTGTTGTAGATAATACAAATCGTTCATATAATGTCAATTTTGTTACATGCAACAAATTTTGACATCCACGAACGGAATTTTAACTCCTGTCGGTTGCGGAGTTTCTAATTTTGCGGTGTCGAAACAACCAAACGACACACGCACCTAAATTGGTAACGTTTGCAAAAATACTTAAACCTTACATATTATGTATTCCAACAGCAACTACACAAAGTTATCGGCACTTATGCTCGCCTCGTTTATGGCTGTAGCAGCAAATGCCCAGAACGACAAATCGTCGAAGTCGTCCAACTCGAAGGAGGAAGGCAACCGCAACGTGATGCTCAACGCTGCAAGTGCCAATGGTCCGCGCGAGATTCAGATTGGTCTGCCGTCTGCCGACGTCAACGTATTGGAGAACGGTCTGCCCGTCACTTACGCCACCAGTCCTCATCCAGTCAACGCCACATGGCGCTCTGACGCAAGCCTATCGCACGTAGGACTGCTCAAAATTTCGGAGACTGCCATCACCACGGGCAACATAGGTTATGCCGTCAACTCGCAGACCCAGTTGGGTCAGGAGGGTTTTCAGGGCGTGCTCAACTACAAGACCAACCACTTCGGATTGCAGGAGTTCTCGCTCAACATGAACGGACGTATGGCAAAGGACCTCTTCTACAGCGTCAGCGCCTACCAGGACTTCGACCCTGGTACGTTCAAGATACGCTCGTCGCAGTATCAGGACCGCACACAGATTTATAAGGCTGCGCTCACAAAGCGATACGCCGAGGGTCGTGGCGAACTCACTGCCATGTACAAGTACAGCAATTCGCACCCCGTGTACAACTACGCCACGCAGTCGGCTCCGTTCATCTACGTGGGCGACGGTTCGGTTAAGGAGTTCGGCAACTTCAAGCTTGGCACCACATCTTACCTTCCCGTCGATGCAAACATCACTTATCGCGACATGCGCACGGGCGAGTTGAAGCAGACATCGCTCTACGATTACGACGAGAACCGCTCGTCTGAAGTTTCATTGCTCAACAATCTGAGCTTCGGCGACGGCTTCAACTGGAAGACATCTGTTCGCTACGACCACGCACGCGGAGCCTTCGTATATCAGACTCCTATGTCGCTCATCGACCTGCAGGGCGACGGCGCAGCCTCAACATACAACTATAAGTACAGCGACGCTATGGGCGCTGCACAGAAATACAACGGCCGCTACGTTCAGACCCGTATGTCGTGCCTCAACGCCGGAACCATCGACGAACTGCTTTTCACCACAGAGCTGTCTAAGCGATTCAACAATTCAACCCTCCGCGTGGGTATGAACGAGTGGTACTACGACATCGACTACTGCTCAAACACTACGATGTACGACCAGAGCGTACCCGAAGACGAATCGTACGCCGTACGCCTCTGGGATGCCAACAAGACACAAAGCGTGTTCTACGATTTCAATAAGAACGCCTCGGAGTATTACAAGGGTCACGAGAACAAGCTCGCCCTCTACCTCACTCACGACTGGGACATCACTCCGAAGCTCAATGCCTACTACGGTGCTCGCATCGAGTGGCAGCGCCTCAAGGGCGAGAACGCAGCCGTGAAGAATGCCGCCGGCGACTTCGTAGGTCGTTTTGCCGACTACTACCTCGGCACAACAGCACCCGATGGCACAAAGATTGCTCCGACAAATATGAAGTATGACTGGGTGAACTACGACTTCACAGCAGCCCTTACTTATAAGTTGACCAACAACTTCGGACTCACCGGCGACTTCACCTACATCGTGCAGCACCCGAACATCTCGACATTCGCCCCGGCTTCGATGCCTAACACCGACAAGATAAGCGTGCCTCTGGGCCGTGCAGGTATCTACTACAACAACAAGTGGTTGAGCCTCACATCGCTCTTCTCGTACATCTCGAAGACCAACAACAACTCAACGCTCAATCTGCAGCACGACGGCGAGATCAAGGCAGCGCCCCTGACATACGACATACAGACTTGGGGATGGACCACAGACGTGGTTGCCCACCCGTTCAAGGGTTTCGACTTCCACTTCCTCTTCACCTATCAGAAGCCGACATACAAGAAGTATGAGACCAGCGTGACATTCAACAGCGGATATGTTGGCAAAATCAACGCTACCGGAAACATCGTGGCTGAGATTCCTGAGGTGCTCATCGAGCTTGACCCGAGCTATATGATTACACCTGCATTGAAGGTATGGACATCGTTCCGCTACTTCTCTAAGACCTACGCCAACATCAATCAGGCTTACTACTTCAACGGCCATTGGGAGACATTCGGCGGCTTGAACTGGCAGGCTAACAAGCGTCTGTCGCTCGGCTGCACCGTTGTCAACTTCCTCAACCAGACCGGCGCCAAGGGTTCTATTGCCGGTGCCGAGCTCATTACTAAAGATGAGGCTAAGGACATTAAGAACCAGCTGATGACAGGTTCGTACCTGCGTCCGTTCACAGTGGAATTCACAGCAAGTCTTAAATTCTAAAAACCAAATAACAAAATGAATACCAAGTTATTCCTTTCAGCAATGGCTCTCGTAGCATCGGCAGCCTCTGCACAAACCATTCAGACCACACAGCGTGGCGACACAACTATCGTTACAGTAAATAACCCTACAAAATATCTCATTCTTCCTATCGAAGAGAACCGCCCCGAGGCTCAGGTGCTGCTCGACAACGGCAAGAAGACCGACACTTGGATGGACGTTAGACTTGCCATAAGCAAGACCGACTACACGGTTCCGTTTGCTCTCTCGCAGGGCAAGAAGGCTGTGGTTAAGATTGTAGGACTGCCTAAGGATGCCGTAGCATTGAAGCAGTTGAAGCTGTCGGACACCTTCGACACCACCAACACCGACTACTATCGTCCCGTTTATCATCACACTCCGCTCTACGGATGGATGAACGATGCCAACGGTCTGACCTACAAGGACGGCGAGTATCACCTCTACTTCCAGTACAACCCGTACGGATCGAAGTGGGGCAACATGCATTGGGGACACTCAGTGAGCCGCGACCTCGTACATTGGGAGCATCTCGACCCAGCTATCTCGCGCGACCCGATGGGCCATATCTTCTCGGGCAGCACAGTAGTTGACACACGCAACTCGGCTGGTTTCGGCAAGAACGTCATCATAGCCTACTACACTTCGCACAGCATGCACGACGGCAAGCAGGTGCAGGTACAATGTATGGCTTACAGCAAGGACAACGGCAGAACTTTCATCAAGTATAAGGGCAACCCAGTAGTGACTCCGTTTGACGGACTGGAGAACTTCCGCGACCCGAAAATCTTCTGGTATGAGCCTACAAAGTCGTGGTATATGATTGTTTCAGCCGACAAGAACATGCGCTTCTATCAGTCGAAGAACCTCAAGCAATGGAAGTATGTGAGCCAGTGGGGCGAAGGTTTCGGCGCACAGCCCAACCAGTTTGAGTGTCCCGACTTCTTCCCATTGCCAGTTGATGGCGACAAGAACAACCAGAAGTATGTGATGATTGTCAACATCAACCCGGGCTTTGCGTTTGGCGGTTCAGCCACAGAGTACTTCGTGGGCGAGTTTGACGGCAAGGAGTTCAAGTGCGATTCGAAGCCTCAGACAGTCAAGTGGCTCGACTGGGGTAAGGACCATTACGCTACCGTCACATTCTCTAACCTCGGCAGCCGCATCGTAGCTGTGCCCTGGATGAGCAACTGGCAGTATGCCAACGTGACTCCGATTCAGCAGAACCGTGGCGCCAACGCTCTGCCACGCGAACTGAAACTCTTCTCTAACAACGGCGAAGTGTACATGTCGGCAAATGTAGTTGACGAAGCACGCAAGCTTCGCAAGGAGACCAAAGAGATTGGCAATCTCAACGTAGACAACGCCAACCCATTCATACAGCGCAACCTCTTCGCCAACAACGACGGCGCCTTCGAGCTTGAGGCAGACGTTACACCCGACAACTCGGACGTAGTGGGCATCTCGCTCTACAACGACAAGGAGGAGCGCACACTCATCTATCTCGACCTTAAGAACAAGCGCATCGTGATGGATCGCTCTGAGAGCGGACTCACCGACTTCGGCAAGCTTGCCGAGCGTCACGACATTGAGAAGCGTGCTGAGGCTGCCGGCGAGATGAAGGGCAAACTCTCGCAAGACATCGTAGTGAACTTCAAGAACGATTTCGCCCTCGGCACATGGGCACCGTTGTCGCTCTGCGGAGCTGATAAGAAGTCTTATCATCTTGACGTTTTTGTTGACAAGTGCTCAATCGAACTGTTCGTTGATGGCGGTCGCATTGCAATGACCAACCTCGTATTCCCCACCACACCGTACAACAACATCAAGGTGTACGCCGAGGGTGGCAAGGCTGAGGTGAAGAACATGAAGGTTTACAAGCTCGGACTGTAAACCGCAGTATAAAACAGCAGCGGAGGTTTCCGGCACGGAGACCTCCGCTACTATATAATAAACATTTGTTTCAATCGTTGCAGAATTGTTGTATGTTACGATTTTGCAATCCAATGAAACATTTTTTTTATTCCGATTGCTGCATAAACGATAACTTTGCAGCAGAGATTTTTAAAACAATCAGCTAATAACTAAAAAGTTTATACCCAAAATGAGCAACTCAAACTCAAGTAAACTTACGCTCATCCCGGTGATGATAGCATTCTTCACAATGGGATTTGTCGACCTCGTCGGCGCAGTATCAAACAACATGCAGGAAGACTTCGGACTGTCTGATTCGGCAGCCAACTTCTTTCCCTCGCTCGTGTTCTTCTGGTTCCTTATCTTCTCAGTGCCCACGGGCATGCTGATGAACAAGATCGGACGCAAGAAGACTGTGCTCCTCTCTATAATAATCACCACTCTGGCAGTGTTCCTGCCACTCTTCGATAGCTTCATGCCTACCAAGGAGAGCCAGCTCTGGCTGATGTACATCTCGTTCTCGCTCCTCGGCATAGGCAACGCAATCATGCAGACATCAATCAACCCGCTGGTGACAATGCTCGTCAAGGGCCACCTGGCTTCGACACTCACCTTCGGACAGTTTGTCAAGGCCATCGCTTCGTTCATCGCTCCGCTCATTGCAGCATGGGGCGCTACGACAACGGCTCCTATCTTCGGACTCAGCTGGCGCATACTGTTCCTCCTTTTCTTCGTAGTGGGTATGATTGCCACTCTGTGGCTCGGCATGACCAGCATTGAGGAAGAACCCATTGAGGGTAAGGCTTCGGGCTTTGTCGACTGCCTGAAGATGCTCGGTTCGCCCATCATCCTGCTCTCGTTCATCGGCATCATGTGCCATGTGGGCATCGACGTTGGCACCAACGCCGTAGCTCCTAAGATTCTTCTGGAACGTCTTGGCGGTGCTGGCGACACACTCAGCCAGTTTGAATATGCCACATCCGTATACTTCGCATTCCGTACACTCGGCTGTTTCACCGGTTCGATACTTATGCGCAAGCTCAACATCCGCACCTTCTTCACCATCATCGTACTTATGATGGCGCTGTCGATGGTAGGATTTGTGTTCGGCACAGAGAAGTGGGAACTTTGGGCTGCCATCGCTCTCGTAGGCTACGGCAACTCTAACGTCTTCTCAATCGTGTTCTCGCAGGCTATGCTTTCAGCACCCGAGAAGAAGAACGAGGTATCGGGCCTGATGATCATGGGTCTGTTCGGCGGCACAGTATTCCCGCTCTTCATGGGATTTGCAAGCGATGCTGCCAAGGCTGCCGGAGCACAGTATCCGCAGATTTGGGCTGCCGCAGTAATGGCAGTAGGAGTAGTTTATTTGCTTAGTTATATACCTAAAGTTAAACAATAAAACCGACACCCATTGTCGCATATCACTCCCCTCCCTGCGGGGGAGGGGCAGGGGGTAGGGCTTGGGCTATTATTATTATTATGAATACAAAATACGTAGTAGGTCTTGGTGAGGCACTCTGGGATGTGCTTCCTGAGGGAAAGAAACTTGGTGGTGCTCCTGCAAACTTCGCATTCCATGCAGGACAGTTCGGACTCAACTCCATCGCTGTGAGTGCTCTTGGCGAGGACAAGCTTGCTGAGGAGACCATCCAGCAGCTTGAGGAGAAGAAGTTGCAGCATTGCATGCCGCGTGTGCCCTATCCAACTGGCACCGTTCAGGTGACACTCGACGATGAGGGCATACCCACATATGACATTAAGGAGAACGTAGCATGGGACAACATCCCATTCACCGACGAAGTTAAGGCTATTGCCGAGAACGCACGTGCCGTATGCTGGGGTTCGTTGGCTCAGCGCAACGTAGTGAGCCGTGAGTCTATCTATAAGTTCCTCGACGCTACACCGAAGGACTGCATGAAGATTTTCGACATCAACCTGCGCCAGAACTTCTATACCAAGGAGATTATCTGCGAGAGCATGAAGCGCTGCAACGTGCTTAAGATCAACGACGAGGAATTGGTTCTCATCGGCAGAATGTTCGGCTATCCGGGCTTGGACATCGAGAACAAGTGCTGGCTCATACTCGGCAAGTACGACCTCGACATGCTCGTGCTCACCTGCGGCACCAACGGCAGCTACGTATTCACACCTGGCTCTATGTCGTTCCAGCCCACACCCAAGGTTGAAGTGGCTGACACGGTAGGCGCAGGCGACTCGTTCACCGGCACATTCTGCGCTTCGATCCTCGCTGGTATGAGCGTAGCCGATGCCCACAAGCGCGCCGTACACGTAAGCGCATACGTATGCACACAGAACGGTGCAATGCCCGTGTTGCCCGAAGATATTAAATAAAAAGCCCCACCCCCTGCCCCTCCCCCGTAGGGAGGGGAGTGGTATGTAGCGGAGGTTATGGCATTCTTGCCGTAGCCTCCGCTACTGCTGTATATAGGAGGTCTCTGGCCACCGCAGCACCAAGTCTGTTGCAATTTATAGCTCAGGCTACGGCGAGGACGCCATAGCCTCCTACGAATACGTTCTGCAATAAGGCGTAGTACAGAGTTACGTGTTACAGAGCGGTTAGGCAATAAAGCGCAGGAGACAACGGTATTTACTCCCCTCCCTACGGGGGAGGGGTCGGGGGTAGGGCTTTGTGGGGCAGGGGGTGGGGCTTTTATTGCATATAAAAAAATAGCGGAAACAGAAATCTCTTCTGCTCCCGCCACGTGTGTTTTTCCCGATTTTAAAAACTAACCATTTTGAACTAACTATACTAAAACAACAATCTTAATGTCTAATCTTTTTCCTTCGCTTGGAATGCTATTTACCAACCTAATTCTACTAAAACCTGAACTATATATCTTTATTACCTATGACAGACTAAACTAATCAAATTCTTTTACCTATCAATTATTTGAAGCCTTTGTACTATCAGTTATTTGAAGTCTTTGCTGTTTGCAATCAAGCTTTAATTACTTGTTGGCTTTGTTTCCTTTTGACATTGCAAAGGTAGCAATAAGTCTTTTTTTCGGCTTTAAAAATTCGTTCGTTGGATTGTAGAATTGTTGCATGTAACAAAAATGCATTGAAAATCAGCAATTTTATTCGATTTTCTGTATCTTTGCAATAACAAATCAAAAAAAGAAACTCAATGAACCTAAAACCTCGTATATTCTATAAGATCATGCTCTTGCTCCTGCTTCCGTTATTTTTGTCGTGTGGAGGCTCTGCAAAGAAACAATATGTCATAGCCGTGTCGCAATGTTCGGAAGACGTATGGCGTGAGAAACTTAACGAGGAACTGCGCATCGCTGCATTATATTATAATAATGTAGACCTACGCATCAAGTCGGCATACGACGACGTGAAGTTGCAGACCGAACAGATCAACAGCTTTGTTGACGAAGGCGTCGACCTGCTCATCGTGGCTCCGGGTCTGGTGACTATCTCGCCTGCCATTGATCGTGCCTACGAAAAGGGCATACCCGTGATAATATTCGACCGACGCACTCGCTCCGACAAATACACTGCCTATATCAGTGCAGACAACAAGACTATCGGCAGTTCGATGGCTGAGTATCTGGCTGGTACGCTGACCAGTGGCAGACGCATTCTTGAGCTCTGCGGACTCTCCTCCTCTTCGCCCGCCATTGAGCGTCAACAGGGATTCGACAGCGTAGTGGCTACACGTCCCGGACTCGAAATCGTGGCTCAAGTCCACGCTGACTGGACCGAGCAGGGAGCTTTCCGCGTTATGGACTCGTTGCTGTCTAAGTCACATCCGCAGTTCGACTGCCTCTTCGCACACAACGACCGCATGGCGATGGGAGCTCGACGCGCTGCCGCCAAGCACGGACTCGACATCAACAACATACAGTTTTGCGGCATCGACGCGCTGCCGCAGAAGGGTGGTGGAATGCAACTTGTAGCCGATGGCACTCTCTTTGCATCGTTCATCTATCCTACACGTGGCGACGAGGTGATGCAGCTCGCCATGAATATTCTGACAAAGAAGGACTACAAGCGCGAAAACCAGCTCTCGTCGGCACTCGTGACACGCGACAACGCACGTGTGCTGCTCATGCAGAACGACGAGACCGTGCGCCAGCAAGACCATCTCACCACCCTGCGCTCGCGTATCGACCAGGCTGCCAGCGAATTCAACACGCAACGCATCTATCTGCTTGTGCTGCTCGTGTTTGTGGTGCTACTCATTGTGGCGTGCGCCTTTGCCATACGTGCCTACGTTGCCAAGGCGCGCATCAACCGACAGCTGCACGACTCTATGAGCAAGCAGAAGGCTATGACCGAGGAGATGGAGCGCATGACTCAGACCCAGTTGCAGTTCTTCACCAACGTTAGTCACGAACTGCGCACACCGCTCACCCTCATTGCCGGACCTGCCGAACAACTGCTCGAGGACGGCTCTATACGCGGACAGCACCGCTCTATGCTACAGATGATACAGCGCAACACGCGCATACTCATACAGCTCGTGGGCGAGATACTCGACTTCCGCAAGGTGCAGAACAACAAGGCAACGCTCCGCCTGAACCGCTTTGCCCTATCAGACGAACTCTCTACGTGGGCTGAGGACTTTCGTGCAGCCGCTGCCCGACGCAAGATAACAATCGTTGTGGCAGCATCTGGTTCCACAGATACATCAACGGCAAATACAGACGGCTCAATGATAATTGCCGACCGCGACAAGATAGAGCACGTTTACTTCAACCTGATGTCAAATGCTCTGAAGTACACACCCGAGGGCGGTAGCATCACCACTACCGTTGAGCACGCAGCACAGCACTTCACCATCACCGTGAGCGACACGGGCAAGGGCATCGATCCCAAGGAACTGCCCCACCTATTCGAGCGTTTCTATCAGGCGCAAGGCTCTATCGGCGGCACCGGTATCGGACTGTCGCTCGTCAAGGCTTATGTCGATATGCATCACGGCACGATTGAAGCTCAGAGCGAGCCGGGCAAGGGCACCTCGTTTGTAGTGACTCTGCCCGACACACAGCCGGGCTACGACCCTGCCAACGACCAGAAGGCTGCGCCGCGAGTGGAGGACAAGAACCTCATTGACGACAACTATGTGTCGGTAGACATTGACGCAAACGCTGCCGCCGACCGCATTACCAATGCCGAGGACTTTGACAGCGAACGTCCGCTGGTGCTCATCATCGACGACAACAACGGAATGCGTGCCTATCTGCGCTCTATACTGAAGGATAAATACAACGTCTCGGAGGCTGCCGACGGCAAGCAGGGACTGGAGAAGGCTTGCCGTGAGGTTCCGAAACTGGTAATCTGCGACGTTATGATGCCCGTTATGGACGGACTGGAGTTCACACGACAGCTCAAGCAGAACATGGCGACAAGCCATATCCCCGTCATCCTGCTCACCGCACGCTCGCTCTCAGAGCAGCGTGAGGAGGGCTACGGCACGGGTGCCGACTCCTACCTGACCAAACCTTTCTCGGGTTCGGTGCTCCTGGCACGTGTCGACAACCTGCTGCGCAACCGCACCATGCTGCGCTCACTCTTCTCGGGCGACAAGAAGGAGGAGGCTGCCGAGGAACAGCTCGGTTCGCGCGACCAGACCTTCATCAACCGTCTGCGCGACTCTATACGCCAGAACATGGGCGACTCTGACTTCACCGTTGAGCGACTGGGCGAAGAAGTTGGGTTATCTCGCGTGCAACTATACCGTAAGGTGAAGGCTCTGACGGGTCAGACACCGGTCGACCTACTGAAAAAGGCGCGCCTTGAGAGGGCACGCCTGCTGGTAGAAAAAACCGATAAGTCAATATCCGAAATTGCCTACGAGGTAGGATTCACCGCCCCGTCGTATTTCAACAAGTGCTTCAAGGACGAGTTCGGTGTCAGCCCCGGAGGCTTACGAGAGCGTGGCTCTCAGTTGTGATGTTGGGATGGGGAGATTTGCAGTGCATTTATTGAATATAATGAACCAGCTGCTCCTTCCATTGATATAAGTATGTGATAGCACTTCTTTTCATAAGACTCTGATAATTTGGTATTTACGATTACAAATATACATTTTTTATATCAAATACAACAAAAAGTCGTCCTTAAAAGTGTTATTATTCGCAAAAAGTCGTCCTTAAAAGTGTTGCCATTCGCAAAAAGTCGTCCTTAAAAGTGTGCTTAGTATACTGAGCACACTTTTTGCAGATTCTCCTCGAAGTGTTCTTTGTCGATGGCACTGTTCTTTAGTGTAGAGCGATAGTTGTATATCGTTTGTAGCGAGTAGGAGAGGATGCCGGCAATCTTAGGACTTTCCGTTACGCCCAGTCTTACCAAGGCTGCTACACGCAGGGTTGGAGTCAGCTCATTGTCTTCCTTAAGCTCGATTTGTGCCTCGGGTATCAGCAGTGAGTTCAGTTCATTTACAAACGAGGGATAGAGCGAGAGGAAGATTTTGTCGAACTGCGAGAAGAAGTTCTGGCTCTCCTCAGTGCCTCGCTTTGAAGACGAGAGAATGCTCAGCAGTTCGTTCTGCTGATTGGCTTTAATCTTGCGTATTACCAGTTTGCGCTGACTGTCCAACCGCTCAATATACTGATAGCAGAGCATGATAAAGGCATTAGCCATCAACTCACGCTTTGCGTTGGTGTTTACAAGCTCATCATTTGAGTTTCGAAGCGCTTTGTTAGAGTCCTTAAGTTCGTTGTTAGAGTCCTTAAGCTCGTTGTTAGAGTCTTTAAGTGCTTTGTTGGAGTCTTTAAGTTCGTTGTTAAAGTACTTAAGTTCATTGTTGTTGTATTTAAGCTCATCGTTAGAGTCCTGAAGCGCTTTGTTTGAGCCTTTAAGTTCATCGTTAGAGTCCTTAAGTGCTTTGTTTGAGCCTTTAAGTTCATCGTTAGAGTCCTGAAGAGTTTTGTTTGAGTTCATTAGCTCATCGTTAGAGTCCTGAAGCGCTTTGTTTGAGTTCATTAGCTCATCGTTAGAGTCTTGAAGTGCTTTGTTTGAGCCCTTAAGTTCATCGTTAGAGTCCTTAAGTGCTTTGTTTGAGCCCTTAAGTTCATCATTATAGTCCCGAAGAGTTTTGTTTGAGCTCGTCAGTTTGTCATTTGAGTCCTGAAACGCTTTGTTAGAGCTTGTCAGTTCATCGTTTGAGTCTTGAAGTGCTTTGTTGTCCTTTAGCTGTTGTTTGTTGGTAGCGCTCAACTCTTCAGCCAAGGCTTTCAGTCCCTTCTCCGTCAGTTTCAATAAATGGTTTTTCCGGTTGACGTACACTATTGCTGCTGCAATGGCTGCCAATAACAAAAGTATGCATATTATCGTCACGTTTTTCCAGATGGCTTCCTTTTGGAGCTTTTCATTGTAAGCTGACAATATTACATGCAGGTCGGTATACAGCTCTACCCGTTGCAGACGACTATTATATGCATGTGCGTCTTTCAATGTTTGATTGATATATTTCCGGGCTTTGTCAAGGTCATTTTTATTTTTATAAAGCGACAGAGCAACATCCTGCAATGCCAGACTCTCATTGTTTGACGACATTACATCGCTAATGGCAGCAAGCAGCAGATAACGCCTCTGCTGCTCCCACAGTTTATTGTTGCCGTAAGCCTTCGACAGAACGCATGCCGCCCTGCCGTACATGCGGTTTTCGGGTCCGAACATTTGCATTGCCTTATTCAATGAAGCGCTAATCTCATTGATACTCCTGCCTGAGTAAAAGAGGTTAATACCCTTCATGTAATAATACATTGCACTATTCTTCGGACAGTAGTATAGAGCCTTGCCAATATATTCCTTGAACAGTTCGTTATAATGTTTGCTGAACTCCATTTTCTGACAATGTGCATTCAGATTGTAATAAAGTGAACTCTGGGCGCAGTAGAAAAGGAAATTTTGCTTTGGGTCGGATTCTGGTATCTCGATTTTGTCCAGACTTTCCTTCGCCTCAATATAGAAGCCTCGTTCAATCAGCAGACTTGCCTTTGTAATCAGGAATCGGTTGCAATAATCAGAATTGCCAGTCTGTTTGGCAAGGCTTATTCCCCTTTGGACATACACCATTGCCGAGTCGTAAACGTATAGACTATACTCGTTTGCCAACTGTTCATATATGCGCAGCTTGTCTGTTGCAGCGGTCACGAATTTAGCTCCAAGCTTAATGTCTTTTAGCCTTTTTTCTTTTATGACATCGTAATCCGCACTATGGGCTATTACCGAGTCTAATCTTTCGTAAAGTTTCTTATTGTCTGCGTAAGCATTAATTATCGACAGACAGATAGTTATGGTCAATATGAATGTCTTCATAGGTCTTTAAATATTTAGATCTTATCTTTTTATCTACAAATTTATAGATTTTTTATTAGATATATTATATGAATTTCCTACTTTTTTAAAATTAATTTTTTTCGATTCTTACTTTTTACCCCCCCCCCTACCGTTGCGTAAGTTACTGTTTATAAGATAGTTGTGATTTTCTTGCCTTACTTCTACTTACTGGAAACATACTCAATGCACTTTAACCTCCAGGATATATATACCTTTGCATCGAAGATTTTGAGAGGTACAAATTCCGAATTTAGAATAAACGTTTTGATTGAAATAATAATACGTTAAAATCAAAAAAACTTTAATGATGTCAATGAAATTTTTCAGGAAAATTTGTCTTGTCGCAACTCTCTTGCTCTTTGCTCTGCCAATGGTTGCCGCAACCATAGATGGCGGAGGCAAAATAGAGAAGAAGATTTGGCAGGATTCAGACCCTAACAAGGAGAATTATTTTAATAACCGTCGTGCTCTCGTAGGACCGGGATGTACAATCAATAGCATTGGTGATGGTGTTCAGGTGGTTTCTGGAACAGCTAATCTTCAGAACCTTTGCAATGAGGATTTGAATGATTATGCCACAATTCCAGCACTTGTTGGCGCTACTGTAGTTGCTAACCCTATTATCAGCATTAAAGATAATCAGCATTATTATGCTGGTGGTACAGAGGCAGGTTTTGTTATTTGTGCAAAATCAGAAGCAAGCATCCTTACTCTCGATTTAGCACAGTTCTATAAAATACAGTTTCTTAAGGACGGTGAAAATGTTGGCGACCTCCAGTCTATCACTACCGGTAAGTCTGTAACTGGTCTTGGTTTGTCGCTGTTGACAATCCCTGGCTCAGATCAGGTCAACAAATTATATATGGCAACTGCTCCTGGTAATTTTGATGAGATTAAGCTCGTTCAGTGTGGCGTTGACGCTAAATTGGGTTCTGCTATAAATATCAAGTACGCGTTTGTTGGCGATGCTCGTGAGTATACCATTACTAAAAATACTGAAAATGGTATTTCTAAATATGCTAAAGATTATGGTAGAGGTACATTTAAGTTAGAAGCACATGGTGATAATCCTAAGGGAACAAGGGGAGAACTTTCACGCGCCAATCTAATCGACGCTGATCTTAAAAATTCCTTTACCGTTAGTGCGGTATTAAAGGTAGGCTCATCGCTTCCTGTTACAGTCGTAGCTAAATCAGAGGATGGTAAAGAAGCCTTCCCTGCAGGAACTGAAGTTGGCTTTAAATATAATAGTACTACTGTTTTAGATATTGCTGTTGGTAATGGAGCAACACTTGTTCTATTTGACAAAGACAATAATAAAATTGGCTCTTATCCCATCGCTGGTACCGTTTTAGGACTTAATGTTATAAAAGCAAGTAAGGAGGGTGAGGTAGTTTTAAAGGCACCTAAAGATTTCTCATCTGTAAAATTGGTGTTTCCTGGAGTTCTGGATCTCAAATTGGGTTCTGACAAAGTCAACTATGCCTTTGTTCGCATGGCTCCTGACGCAGCCACCCATCATTGCCCAATCAATGCCACATCAAGTCGCGATGTGTCTGGAAGTGTCAATCAGTTCCAGTTGCAGCACAACAAGGATGTTGATGTGACATGGACCGTCCAGAGCTATCCAGAGGGTGCCGCTGATGTTGAAGTGGTTGCCACATCAGGCTTGGTAAGCAATTTGTCTCTTCCCGGCAAGTATGTTTTCCGTGCAACAGCAGCTGATGGTTGCTATGAAGAGACCACCCTCAACTATGCCCCCAAATACGTTCCCGAGGAACACGGAGTGAATATCCTTGTCAATAAGGAGGGTGAGGAGCCTAAATATAAGTTGAGCGATAAGTTTGGCGGTGGTTTGCTTCAGATATTCGATAAAATGGAGAACCGCTCAGCCATACTTACTACTTCTATCAACGATTTCACCTATCGTCAGCCAGGCGTTTCATTGGCAGCCAATACAGGTCTCGTTGGCATCAAGACTGCTGATGGCTCTAACTTTGCTGATGGTTTGAATGGCAATACAAGAGCTTTCAATGGCAAGATGAAGGTCGGTTTTGTTGTATCTGCTAAGGCTACCGGACTCGATGCCAATGTGCTTAAGCTCTACAACGTCAAGCTCTACAATAAAGGCAAGGAAGTGACTGGAGATGTAACAACCCATTGGGATGCCATCTCAGCCGGACTTATCGGTAAAGAGGAAACACGTAAAATGTGTCTGAACGTTGAAGTTCCAGCGGGCTGTGTGTTTGATGAGATTGTACTTTATAGCACAGGCGTTCTTTCTGCCGACCTCTCACAGCTCAATATCTACTATGCATATGTAGCCGATGCTGAGGCAGACAATGCTACTACCAATCCGATATATGGTGCGCAGGTGGTGTCTACAAATAACACCAATGCATCCATCGACTTTGCAAACACTCAGATGGTCCAAGTTGCCAACATTGGCAATGGCTACAACGAGTTGAGCAATTTGATTGACGACTCGATGGATACATACCTGACTCTACCTTTGGGCGTAAACTTGGGAGGCTCTACAATCTCAGTCAATATGGGTAAAGTAGTTGATAAGGGACAGCAGCTTGTTATGGTAACCCAGAATCTGGCTTTAGGATTGGGTGCAAGTCTGGGCGAAGGTCTTAAGTTGACTACTTATCTTGATGGTGTGGAGCAGGAAGAACTGACTGACTGGAAGGTTCTTGGTGCTGATGTTATCGGCAATAAGGGCGACAGCTATGCTGTGCTCAATCCTACCAAGTCGTTCGATCAGGTTCGTATCACGCCTATTAAGGTGCTCTCGGCTCTTGAGAATCTTCAGGTTAAGGGCTTCGCTCTGCGTACCGACATGAATGACGACGGAACACTCAATGGAGACGACCTTCTGGTTCTTGATGAGGACAAGACTCTTACAGTTACTAAGTCATACAAAAATGCCAGGATGCTGCTCCACCGTACGTTCACCAAGAGTGCTGACAACAAGAAGGGATGGAACTCTATCATTCTTCCCGTTGATATGACAGCAGCTCAGGTGGTGGAAGCCTTCGGTGAGAATACACAGTTGGCAGAATTCAGAGCCTTGGAAGACAACTGGATAAAGTTCTCTACAGTACACGTAGCCGCTGATGGCGTACTGCTGCATAAGAATACACCTTATATAATATATCCTACTAAGGATCCGGGCAACTATTCATACACTATCGACGGTGTTACGCAGATTTTCGACGATCATGTATATGTAGCCAATGGCATCAACTATGAGGATAAGACATCCGAACTGGAACACACAGTAAATGGAATAGGCATGACCTACACTGGTTCGTACAGCAATCCGACTGCGGTGTCAAAGAATTCTTATATGTTCAGCAAGGGCGACCTGGTTCACACAAATAAAGACCATACTGTAAAGGCTTATCGCTGCTGGCTTAAAGAAGATGTATCTTCTGGCAAAATGTTGATGTTCTCGCTTGATGGCAACGGCTTGGATGGTACAACTGGCATCCACGTGATTGAGGAGAACAAGCAGAATACAAACACCGGCATCTACAACCTTGGCGGTGTGCGCATGAACACCAATAATATCGATAAGTTGCCGAAGGGTGTGTATGTTGTTAACAACAAGGTAGTGGTAAAGAAATAATATTATAACTGCATTATGAAAAAGAAGAAATACGTAGCTCCGGAGATTAGCGTTATCGAAATGGAGTCCTCACAGATAATGGTCGTGAGCGGTTGGACTCCCGACGGTGACAAAAAAAATGGATTTGGCATCGTAGAAGAAGGGGAAGATGATTACGAGGACAACGATTTCTAAACTTTAGACAACTAAAGAACTCACTATTTTATTAAAGTTGAGCGCCCTGCAAGTGTGAACGTATTTGCAGGGCGTTTTCAGTATGAGGTTGTGGTGTTTAACAACAATGTTGATAATGGCAAAAAAATGAGTCTAATTGTCATTTGCTTTTAATATTTCCATAAAATCAGTGAGTTTTATTACTTCAACGTGCGGAAATGGTATTGTAACTAAAACGTCGTAATGATGATCATTGGATATTATGCATTTAGCCTGAGCAGCAATTGCGCAATCCACGAACTTATTGTCATCCTTGTCTGTTTGTATCAAGTCAAATTTGTAGAATGGATCCTTGAATACTACGAAGGGACTGTTTATTATTGTTTTCACAATATATTCTGCTACTTCAACACTTGTTAGTTTTTGTAGAATTTCCAGATATTCGTCAATTATTTCATTTGACACACACAATTCATTTTCACCCCTAACAAATGACATCCATAAAGAATGATATTTACTACGGGGTGACACTATTTGTATCAGACAATTAGTGTCTAAAACCAACCTGCTCATATACTACAGTTTATGCAAGTCCATATCGTTTATTTCATCAAGGCGAGTCTGGTCCAACTCTCCCGAATCCCACAATGCGTCAAGGGCACTCTTCATCTTAGAAGAATAGTAGTTGTATAATAGATTCTTCAGTTCCTCCAAACCCTTTTGCGATTTATCTATTTCAAACATTTTCAACAGATGTACCTGTATTGGATTAAAAACAGTTGCTTCCATAATCGTATATTTTAATGTTTTCTATTTCACGGCGTTAAATTACAAAAAAAAAATCAGACACGGAAGAACAATGCCAATAATATGTGGGCAGACGTTAAAAAACATAACATGAGCAATGTTGTCGTAAGGAACGGCGGAGGCTGGAAACCTCCGCTACTAAATGATGCAAATATTGTACATGCAGTAAAAAAGTGTTACAAACAAAAATTCGATTCTGGAGATTTCTGACGCTGTTTTTCTCGGTTTTTTAGGTGTCGATGACCTCTTTGCTCGCCGTTTGGGGCTTCTTTGCATTGCAAATGTACTACATTTGAGTGGTAAATGTACTACAGTTGCAATGCAAAACGACCACAGTTGAAAGGTAAAAGGGCTACATTTTCAAAAAAATGTAGCCCTTTTGCGCATCTGCTCATTGCACATTTTTCTTGCCGTCAGGCTTAACCCTCTGTGTATAAGCATAATAACCCCTGCACGCTCAAAACTCACGAATTTCGAGCCAAAGACCTCGTCGTGCGCTCAGCTCGTAGTTTTGAGCGGTCAGGAATACAAATATTGTATCGGGGCAAAGCCCCGGTTGTGGTGTTGTGGTGTTGAGATGGTGTGATTTGAAGTGCAATCAATTAGATAATACATTATTTATTCCAGCAAATGAACAATATCAGCAACGTTCATTCCCGTCATCTGCGAAATCTGTTCAGCACTTAGTCCGCTTGCCGACAAAGCTTTAGCCATATTTTTCAGCTGTTCGCTTTGCTGTGAAAGCTGTTCGCTTTGCTGTGAAAGCTGTTCGCTTTGCTGTGAAAGCTGTTCGCTTT
>OIZO01000171.1_pt1 | contig 51848 bp, 44 predicted proteins | sample 1588551 | NCBI WGS metagenome assembly OIZO01 (sample SAMN03283271) | human gut metagenome | biome: human-associated habitat; material: feces | host: Homo sapiens | place: Peru | collected 2012 | reverse complement strand
ATTTTCTACTTTAGGTAGTCTTCTTTGTACTGTCTGCACAATCTGGGGCAGTTCATTGGCGGGTGGGGCAGAATAATTGCCCCAATTGGTTAAAAGAGAACCGCTTTGTAAAAAATACCGCTATAACAAAAACCGGGGCTGCCCAGTAAAGGGCGGCCCCGGTTTAACTGTAGGGTTTATTGTCGTGTTAAAATAAACTCAATTAGCTGCGGGTTTAGGGTTAAGGCAGCTGCGGATTAGGGGTTAAGGCGCAAAGCCTTTAAAATTTTGCGGCGGCAAAGGGCTTTTGCGTTTTTGGGTAATTTAGGCTTTGCTGCTAACATTGCCGCGTTTGGGGCAATAACGCCGCTGTTTAAAAATTAATGCCGCTGATTAAAATTAGAATAGGTTTCGCAAAAGCGCGCCTGGAACGAGGCCGACTCGCCCCCGGCGTAAAGGTGCGAAAGGTCCCCAAAGCCGCTGCACCGCAGCGAGGCCACGCCTTGCTCCCGCTCCTCGGTTGCTAAAGTTGTAACCGAGGAGGGCAGAGCAACCAACCCCTGCCACAGCGCCACCGGGGAAATGCTGAGCAGGTGCGAAAGCAGCACGCATTCTACCCCAAAGTGGCAAAAAAAGGCTAAGGTTTTGGTGTTTTCCTGTTCCACTCGGTAAAGGTGCCCCTCGTGCCGGTAGCCGTGTTGGGCTAAAATTTCGTCAATACCGCGGCAAACCGCTTGGTACTTTTCGGCAACATCTCCGCTTTGGTAAAAGGGCGTTTGCAGCCAGCGGCTGTAATCAAAATAATCGCTATTTTGGTTTACAAAGGCCGGCAGTCTGTCCCAAGGGTGGGTGGGCTTTTGTGTGTCGGGGTCAACCGCAAAGCCGTCAAACTCCCGCAGCCAACTGCAGGTAACGGCTGTTTTGCTTAAGGCCTTTAGGGTTGGCTCCGCCGTTGCCTTGGCCCGCCCTAAAGGCGAACAATAAAATGCGTCAATAGGTTGCTTTAAAAGCCGCTGCTTTAAAAGCTCGGCCTCGCGCCGACCTTTTTCGGTTAAACTGTCGTGTTCATAGTCCGGGTCGCCGTGGCGAATAATAAGTAGCTGCATGCTATTCTCCTTTATTATCTTTACGGTAATCGCTGGGGGTTTGGCCAATGTGGCTTTTAAAAAATTTGTAAAAGTAGTGTACATCGTTAAACCCTAACTCTTGCGAAATTTGGGTAATACTTTTGTCAGTGTGTAACAGGGCGTACTTTGCTTTTTTCAGTCGCTCCAAGGCAATGTGTTGCTGCGGCGTGTGGTGCATGTGCGTTTTAAAAAAGCGAATAAAATATCCCCTGCTGTAGCCCAAAAAATTGGCGTAATATTCAATGGGCCGGTTTTCATGGCAGGTAGCCGCCATTAGCTCCAACATTTGGACAAATCGATTTGAATTTAGTTTTTCTTGGCTCGCATTCTGTCGGGTGCCAATCATAATCAACAGGTAAATTAACAGGGAATTGCTAAGCTCTTCTAAAAACGGGTTGGCGCGCTCGGCCTCCAGCTTGTTTACAACCTCTTCGAAAACTTTAAATTCTTCTCTAAAAGTAATCTTAGGACCGGTAACATGGTATTTTTCCAGCAGCTGTTCAATTTGTCCACCCGTAAAATGCACAAAAAAGGTGCTGCTCTCATTATCTAATTGTTGGTAGCACTGCGGTTCCTCCGGTCGGTAAAGCAACAGGGAGTTCGGGCCAAAAATTTCTTTTTTTCCGGCAATTTGAATTTCTTGCCGCCCCTTTTTAATGTAAAACAGTAGGTAATCCTTTCGGCCGTTCGGGCGTTCAATAATTTCTTTTTTGAAATTACCTTTCCCCGGTGCAGTTACCGTGTTGCCAAAGCCTAAAACTACCGCTGGTTGATCGGTAATTTTTAAATCAATAATATTATGGCCGTCAAAATACTTATAATTGGTTGGCCCGCCACGCAGCAGCAGCATACAATCCCCCCTAAAGATATTAACATTTTACACCTAATGTAAATAACTTACATTGACTGAATGTTGTGCAATTGGTATAATAAACTAAGTAACATGCGTTAGTTTTTGCTTTTGCAATATAACAATAGCACAAATTCAGCGTACTGTCAACCTTACAGGGTGAATATTTTACAAAATTATTTGCCCTGCAAAAATCTGTTTAGGGGGAGTATTTATGTTACAACAAAAACTGTACAAAGGGCTTTCGGTTTTGCTTAGCGTTTTGCTTTGCGCCGTTTGCCTGCTGCCCGCCCTGCAAACCGGGGTAGACGCGGCAACCTACACGCAGGGGTTTGAGAATAACTTTAACAACTGCGGTGCCGGGTTTAGCGTTTATACCGGCTCGGAGGGGGACAAATTTGTACATAGCGGCACACATTCTTTAAAATTTACCAAGGCCGCGGGCACCAAGGTTACCAGCCTTTACCAACAAGGTTTGCAGCTGGAACCGGGGAAGGACTACATTATTACCCTTTGGGTTTGTGTAGCTACCGCAAAAGCAGGGGATTACGCCGCTTTTCAGGTGCAAACCCTGCGGGAAACCACCAATGGTTGGAGCTTTGACAGCGCCTACCGCAGCCAGGAATACGGCTTTGGCAGTGACAAGGGCAACACTTGGCAGCAGGTGCGCATTGTGCTGAACGCCAAGTACAAGTATTTGGGGCTTAGCCTTTGGGGTAGGGGCGAGCCGGATGTTTACTTTGACGATTTAAAAGTTGAGGAAGCACCCGTTCCAGTTACCGTTACCTTTAACACCAACGGCGGCAGCGCTGTGCAAGCTATTTCCGGCGTGCCGGGCAACACCTTAACCTTGCCGGCTGCCCCCACTAAAGAGGGGTACACCTTTGGCGGCTGGTACACCGATTCGGCCTGCAGCACCCCGTTTACTGCAACCGTATTTCCGGACGCCGCAACCACCCTTTACGCCAAGTGGAACAAAGCGGGCAGCTTTAAGCAGGACTTTGAAAATTACGACTTAACCTTAGAAAAAAACAGCGGCTTTTCAATTTACAGCGGCAAAGCCGGGGACGCAAACGTTACCGGCGGTACCCATTCGCTGTTTAAAGACGGCAGTGTAACCAGTGCTACCAGGGTTTTAACCTTAAGCGACCCTTACACCGAGCTAACGGTTGGCAAGGGCTACCGTTTTTCGGCTAAGCTAAAGGTTACAAATGTTGGCTCCGGCACCGGGCTAAGCTTTACCCAGCTGCGTGAGCGCAAAAATGCCTGGAGCTTTGCAGCGCAGGAATCTATTGCTTACATTGGCAGCGATTACAAGCATGTAAACGAGTTTACCGAAATTGAATATTACTTTATTGCCTCGCAAAAATATTTTGGTTTAACCAGTTGGGGTACTGCTACTTATTATATGGATGATGTTGAAGTAACCGAGGTGCCCATGGTAACGGTTAACTTTGTTGCGCCGGGCGTTGAGGCACCACAGGCGGTAACCGGCCCTGCCGGCATGAAGTTAACGGTGAAAAACCCCACACCGCCGGCCGGTAAATCTTTTGCCGGGTGGTATGAGGACGCCGCTTATCAAAACGCGGTTAGTATTGCGGTATTCCCGCAGGCAGATACTACCTATTACGCCAAGTGGATTGACGAAGGCTGCTTTGAGCAAAGCTTTGAAAGCTTTAATGGCGCAGGACATCAGATGTCCGAAACCTTTTCTATTTACAAGGCAACAAGTAAGGATGACCCTAATGTTTATGACGGTAAGTGCAGCATTAAGTACGATTCTAATACCAGCGGTACTTACGCAATCTCGCTGTTTGACGGCACCATGGGCCAGTTAAAAATTGGCGAAAAGTACTATGTAACCGTGCACTTTAAGCCGGTTCGCACACCGGAGGGCAAATGGGGCAGTAGTGGCTCGTACCATTCAATTTATTATACCAACCAGTGGGATAACGCTTGGAACTACAGAGGTCAGGGCCCTATTGGCCGCTACCTGCCTTACGCATTTTACGAAAACAATATTGGTGAGAAGTGGAGCGGTACTGTTGGTGCAGTAACCTCTACCACCGAAAAGGACGCTAACGGCTGGCTGACCATGACCTACGAAATTACCGCCGTAACCAATTACATTGCCCTTTATTTTGCCGGCGATTTTGCCATGTACATGGACGCTGTTACCATTACGCCGCTACCCAATGGGTTAATTGAGCGCAATTACGAAAACGCCTACTGCGAGGCTTTTTACAACCAGCTAACAGATACCGACCTTTCCGGCTCGGCTGCCGGTAAAAAATCGGTTTACAAGTTAGAGGTTGGCTCCCGTGCCGATTTGGTATTTGCTGCTGAACCTAAAAACGGTGCCAAAGCCTATTTGGCGTATGACGAGGCCGGAAACAATAAGGTTGAGGGTACCGAATTTGCCCAAAGCGGTGTACATTCCGCCAGCCGCATTATGGCCGATTTTAGCGGCGTACTTTACCTGGTAGTAGAGGGCAACGCCAAAACCGATTTTAATTTCTTAGCGCTTTACAACAGGAGCTTTGGCCTGGCCGAGGATCCCACTCCCGAGGCACGGCCCGACGCCGATTACGAGCATTTAACTGTTAAAAATGCGGTGACCGACTTGCCGGGTGCCGATACCAGGTTTGAGGACGAAATTCCCGCTACCGGGGATGTGGCCCTGCCGGTGCTGGCAATTGTGTTTTCGGTTTTAGCGGCCGGTGCAGTATTGGCTTTAAGAAAGGGGCGTAAAGCATGAAAAACCGTATTGTAAAATTAATTTGTTTCGCTTTGGTATTGGTGTTAAGTGTTGCGGCCTTTTCGGCCTGCTCCGGCAAAAGCAGCGGCAAAAAAACTAAGAAAAACACCAAAAAAAATTCCAGCGCTACTGCAGAGGTATCTTCCGATTTTTCTGATAATTCCGATTCTTCGGACCTTACCGACGAAGTGGACGATAATATTTATGATGATGACGGCGAGGAAGCAGAGGAACCCGTAGATGACGATGCAGAAGCCGATGTTGTTAACGCAACCGTACCGATTTTTAACACCACGCCGGTGCAAAACAACTTTTTGGGCTTTAACGGCGTGTACCACGGCTTTGCTTACCAAAAGGATAACTGGGGCCGCACCCTAACCAACAAAATGGCCGAGTTAGAGCTAAGCCGCGCCAAGAGCATTGGGCTGCGCATTGCCCGCTCTTATTACGACGGCGGCTACGCCTGGGATGCGAAAACCAAAAAGTTTGACTGGGACAGCGAAGGCATGAAAGCCTTTTACAAGTGGAGCAATAAGCTGCAGGAGGGCGGCGTGAAAACCTGGATCAGCTATTGGTACGACAGCACCTATTATTTACATTCTTATTATTGGTCGGATGAGGACAAAAACGGGCACGACAACAATGTGTTTGAGGGCTTTGCCGACCCGAACAAAAACCAGCAAAAGATTTTAGAAAATTACGCCGAGTTTATGGCCGATACGGTAGAGCAGTTTCACGCGCACGGTGCTAAAAACGCTGCCTATATTTCTACCGCCACCGAGCCGGGTGCCTGGTGGAATGAAGATTGGGGTACCAAAGAAGAACGTAAAGTGTTTCAAGAAATGAATGCTGGAATGCAGTCTACTGTTGCTAATATGGTGCACACGGCGCTGCAAAAGCGCGGACTGCGAAATTCAGTTGAAATTATTGGACCGAACCTTTCGGGGGATGATGAAGCTTATAACGAGTACCTTTATTATTACCAGAAGCAACTGTTACCCGGCGCGGTAGATATGATTTCGGCCCACAGGTATTACGGTTCCGACATTACTGCCGACAACTACAGTTTGTGGCAAGAAAAAATTGATGTTACCAAAAAAGTTGTGGATCCACAAAAATGGATCTGGGACGAATACAGCATGGATAGCTTGGAGGCACATAACGATTTGCGCCCGAAGAACGGTATGTTCGGCTTCCAGTACGCGTTGGCAAACATGGCCTTTTTAAATAACGGATTAAAATCCTGCGTTAGCTGGACCCTGTTTGAGCAGCAATGGCCGAATAATTCTACTAATGGGCGTGATTGGTCAGACGGCGTGCAATTGTACGGCTGTATGCCTACTTTGTTAAAATCCAGCTATGTTTACCCCTATTACCACTATGTAAACTTAGTAAACAACATTATGGGTCAAACCGGGTCTAAGGTTTACGCCGGGGACAAAGAAGCCCTGGACGGCGTTTACGCCGCCATGACCAAGGGGCCGGACGGCAGCTACAACATTATGGTAATTAACACCAACTTAGACGCCGCCAATGTAACCCTGCAGTTTGAAACCTCGTTGGGCGATGCTACGCTTTACCGCCATGTTTACGACCCCAACAATGTATTTGCAACCGACGACACCAAGCTGACCGCGCCGGATAAGAAAATTATTCACACCAACAAGGTGTTAAAAGACCAAATTGTTCCCTACGGCGTTGCGTTTTACACCACGCGCCGCGTTTGCAAATAACCTTTATTCCTTTGCTACAGTTGCTGTAATCTCCCTAAAGCAATTGTAATAGCTCCGGCGTGATTCTCCCAAGCGCCGGGCAGCTGCCGTTTTTTGCAGGCTTGGAGTATTACGGCCGGCCCGGGCAGCAAACCCGCCGAATAAGTGCACTGACCAGCACTTACCCGGCGGGTTATTTTTGTTGTTTTAAAAATTTTACAGTAAGGGTTAACAGCCCTCATATTTTGCGGTTTTTGCAATAGGGCACTGCGGCGTTACCGGCCGCGCAAAAAAGCTGTATAAAAACGGTTATTTACTCTCGCCGCGCGGGGTTTTACCGGTTATTTTTTTGTAAACGCGATAAAAGTGCGAAGTGTCAAAAAAACCAAGCGTTTCGGCAATCAGGTCGGTCGTCCAAAGTGAGCTTTGCAGCAACTGTTCGGCTTTTTCAATACGCAGGCGGTTGCGGTAATCGGTTACCGAGCAGCCGGCCTGTTGCTTAAACCGGCTTCTAAAATAGCTTTCGCTTAAATTGCAAAGGCGCGCCAGCTCGCTAACCGGCAAATTTTCACCGGGGTATTGTCGCAGGCGCAAAAAGGCGGGGCGCAGCAGCTCATTTTGGGTTTCGGCGTTGTTTTCCGGCAGCTGTTTTTTTAAGATCCCGAAAATTTGGTAAAGCGCAATTTTAATTTTTAAAATGTTGGTTTCGGTTTTAAGGTAATTTTGCAGTACCTCAAAAAATAAGTCGGTTAAATAGCCGTCGTCGCCGGTAAAGCAAAGCCAATGCTCTTTTAGCCGCAGTGGCTCGCCGGCGTCGCTTACCATTTTAAAGCGAATACAAACCGTTTCGCCAAATTCTGCCGCGGTGGAGGTAACTGTTTCGGAAAGGTAGGGCGCGCCCTGCGTAATTAAAACAACGGCTGGGGCTTTAAGGCAAAAGGTTGGGCTGCCGTTTGGGGCAGTGTAAATGTTTTTGCCGCCGCGAATGGTGTAGGAAAGAATATTTTCATCCCGTCCGCGGGCCAAATAATTGTTTTTATTGCCGCCGCTCCATTTGCGGTGCACAGCCGCAATGCCGTAAAAATGCACGCTTTGCGAAAATAAGCTTTTAAAAGCAATTTCTTTCATGCCGGCTCCTTAAAAAAGTTGATTTGTACAATGGAATAATCGTTACATCCATTGTAACAGAAATCGACAGAGAATACAATAGTAAAGTGTTAAGTATATTGTAGGCGCGGTATTTTTGGCAACTGCAGCGCTTGCAATAAACAGCAACCGCACAAAGGGGCTTTTGTTCTTTGGGGTTCGGCAGTTGGTTTAACTTCTGTCTAACGGCTAAAACGCGGCCTGCTGCTTTTTGGGCGGGGGCTTTGGCTTATGGGCGTTAAATCTTAGCGCCCGGTGCAGCCCCAAACTTTTAAGGCGGTTTACTTTCGCAAATTAAATTTTAAAGGAGTCAGATTATGCAAACAAATGAATTTTTATTCTCCATGATCTTAACCGAGCTGGAAGACGCCGTAGGTAAGGAAAACTGTTCGGTTAAGGAAATTGACAAGGTTACGCACAGTGTAGACTACTACTGGCTTTCCAGAATGTGGGCAGACCGCGGCCGCATGATGCCGCAGGCCGATTATGTTGTATGCCCGAAAGATGCCCAAGAGGTTTCTAAGGTTGTTAAAATTGCAAACTACTACAAAATTCCCGTAACGGTTTGGGGTGCCGGCGGCGGCACGCAGGGCGGCGCTTTGCCGGTTTGCGGCGGCATTTTGCTGGATACCAAGCGCATGAATAAAATTTACGAGGTTAACACCGAGGGAATGTACATAGAGTGCGGCACCGGTGCCATTTACAAGCACATTGAGTGGGCCGCCAACGAGGTTGGAAAGGCCACCATGCATTACCCGTCCTCCTTAACCTGCTCTACCGTTGGCGGCTTTTTGGCGCACCGCGGTATTGGCGTTGTTTCTACCAAATACGGCAAAATTGACGATATGGTTTTACAAATGGAGGTTGTTTTGCCGAACGGCGATATTATTTACACCTCGCCCGCGCCAAAGCACGCAGCCGGCCCGGACCTAAACCAGATCTTTATTGGCTCCGAGGGCACGCTTGGCATTATTACCAAAGCACAGATCCGTATTTTTGACCAACCGGAGGAGCGCCGGTTCCGCGGATTTTTATTCCAGGATATGACCGGGGCGTTTAAAGCCGCGCGCGAGCTGCTGCAAAAATTTAAGCCTTCGGTAATGCGGCTGTACGACGAGGCTGAAACCGCTTCGCTAATTAAAAAAATTGTTGGGGTAGAGAAAAAGGGCGCCTTTATGAATGTTGCGATTGAGGGCGTTAAGGAACTGGTAGCTGTTGAGGAAAAAATTCTGCTGGAAACCTTTAAGCGTTACGGCGCCGAGGACTTAGGCAGCGAGTACGGCGAAAAATGGTGGGACGAAAAAATTACTTTCTTCTATCCCGGATATATGATGGATATTCCGCAGATGTTTGGCACCATGGATACCATTGCGCCGTACGGCAAAATTGAGGAAATTTACTGGGCCATGAAACAGGCCATTGAATCAAAATTCCCGCAGGTTAAATTTATTGCCCACTTCTCGCACTGGTATGAGTGGGGCGCCATGGTTTACGACCGCTTTATTGTAGATGGAAAGGATGTTCCGAAAGATCCGGTTGAGGCACTGCGCCTGCATCAGGAAATTTGGACGGTTGGCGTACGCACGGCTTTGGCGCATGGCGGCGTAGTAAACGACCACCACGGCGTTGGCATTAAGCTTGGTCGCTTAATGAAAGAGCAGTACGGCCCGGCCATGCAGGTGTTTGAGGGGCTGAAAAAGCAATTAGACCCGAACGGTATTATGAACCCGTTTAAGTTGGGACTGTAATAGGGGGTAATAGTAATGAATATGACCGAAAAAAGTAAACAACACATTGATTCCTGCCGTTTTTGCTGGATGTGCCACCATGTTTGCCCTATTGGCAATGCCACCGGGCAGGAGCGCTGTACTGCCCGCGCCCGCGCTTTGGGCCTTTCGCTGGTTAACCGCGGCGCTCTAACCTTAGAGGATGTTGCCGACAACCTTTACGAATGTGGATTTTGCCGCGCCTGCGAGCATTTTTGCGTTACCGGCTGGCAGCCCGTTATGTTTGTAAAGGAGGCACGGCTAAACTGCGCCTTAGAGGGAAAATTGCCCCCGTACATTCAAAAGCTGGTTGAAAGCACTTTAAGCACCGGCAACGCCTACGGCGAAACCAGATTAAACGGCGAGCTAAAAGCGGCCATTGCAAAACACGCCGCTAAAACCGACACCCTTTTGGTGTTGGGGGTAGACGCCCGCTTTAAGGCACCGGCCGCCGCTGTGAACGCCATTAAGGTTTTAGAAAAAGCCGGCGTTAGCTTTACGGTTTTGGCCAACGAGCCGGCCACCGGCGCGCAGTTAGACTTTTTAATTGGCGCGGCCGACGAAACCGTACAGCAGGCAAAGGCCTTTGCCGCCGCTGCGGCCGAATTTAAAACCGCCGTATTTTTTGACCCGGCCGATGCCGTTATGGTTCGGCACGAGTTTAAAGAGCTTGACGTACAGTTTGGGCCGGCCGCCGTTACCTTTACGGCCTTTGTTGCCAAGCTGGTTGAAAACGGCAGCTTAAAGCTGAAAAAATCTAACACAGTTTACACTTACCACGACCCGTTCCAGCTTTCGCGCGAGCTGGAGGAGACCAACGAGGCCCGGCAAATTATTTCGGCCTGCGGTGAGCTGAAAGAGATGCTGCTGAACCGGGACGACACCAATTGGGCCGGCAGCCTGTTAATGGCCGAATACAAGCCGGAGGTTATGGACAAAGTAGCAAAAGAGCGTATTCGCAACGCCACCGCCATGCATTATAACACCATGGTAACCGCCAGCGTTAGCGAGTACACCCGCCTAAAAAGCGTGTGCCCGGCCGACTTTACGGTTTTAAGCTTGGAAGAATTAGTTCTTGCAGCGGCAGAATAAATAACGGAGGCATTTAAGATGTTAGTAACTTTAAAAGAAATTTTAGATATTGCTGAAAAAAAGGAATTTGCAATTCCGGCGTTTAACGTGTATAATATGGAAACGGTTATGGGCATTATTGCCGCCGCAGAGGAGGCCAAGGCCCCGGTTATTCTGCAGGCTTACAGCCGCCTGTTCCACAACGAGGAGGGCTACTTTTTAGCCCCCATTGTTTTGGCGGCCGCCAAGCAGGCGCGCGTGCCGGTTTGTTTCCACATTGATCACGGCGCAGGGGAATACGAGGTTACCCGCGCCATGCGCTACGGCGTTTCCGGCGTTATGATCGACGGCTCGGCCGAGCCGTACGAAAAAAATGTTGCCATTACCCGCCGCGTGGTTGAAACGGCTGCTGCCGTTGGCCTGCAGGTAGAGGGCGAACTAGGCCATGTTGGCTCTGCGAACGACGACGCCATGGACGAATTTACCAATGTTGCCGAGGCGGCCGATTTTGTAAAGAAAACCGGCGTTTGCTGCCTGGCCGTTTTGGTTGGCACGGCGCACGGCCACTACAAAAAACCGCCGAAGCTGGATATTGAGCGTATTCGCGACATTAAAGCCGCAGCGGGTATTCCGCTGGTGCTGCACGGTGGCTCCGGCGTGCCGGATGAGGAGATTGTTGCCGCCGTTAAAGCCGGTATTCGCAAGGTAAACTTTGGCACCGATGTTTGCTTTTCGTTCTTAGACCAGGTGTTTGCAACCTCCCGCGAGGTTTACGCGTTAGATTTATTTATGAAAGACGCCGTACAGAATGTTAAAAAGTTTGCCCTTAGCAAAATTAAGCTGCTGGGTGCGGAGCATCAGGCATGAGCAGTGCGGTTGTAGGCATTGGCGCCTGTGTGATGGATACGCTGGTTAGCGTACCGCATTACCCTAAGGAGGATACTAAGCTGCGCGCAGCCTCTACCAAACAATCCGGCGGCGGGCCAACCGCTACCGGCATTGTTGCGGCCGCAAAACTGGGGGTTTGCTGCGATTTTATTGGCACCCTTTCGGAGGACAGCGTTGGCGACTTTTTAATAAACGATTTTAAAAAGTACGGCGTTGGCACCAGCGGTATTGATGTTTTACCGGGCTACCGCCCGTTTAGCTCTACCGTTTGGCTTAGCAGCGAAACCTCCAGCCGCACCTGCGTTTTTGATAAAGGAAATTTGCCCGGCACCGTTTTAGATGACGCCAAAAAGCAGCTCATTAAAAACGCTAAGGTTTTAATGGTAGACGGTAACGATTTAAACTGCGCCGTAGAGGCAGCCGCTTTTGCAAGGCAAAACGGTGTTTTGGTGCTGTACGACGCCGGCGGCCTTTACGAGGGCATTGAACGCCTTTTGCCGCTTTGCGATATTTTAATTCCGTCGGAGGAATTTGCTTTGGCGGTTAGCGGGCAGCCCACGGCTGAGCAGGCCGCTAAAACCTTATTTCTGCGGTATAGCCCTAAGGTTGTTGTTATTACACAGGGCAAACGGGGCGGAATTTTATTCGACGGCGAGCAGTTGACCGATTACCCTATTTACCCGGCTAAGGTAGTAGATTCTAACGGTGCGGGCGATGTTTTTCACGGCGCGTTTGCAGCCGGGCTGGTTTTGGGGTACAGTTACCTAAAGTGCTGCCATTTTGCCAGCGCGGTTTCGGGTCTTAAATGCACCGGCGTTGGCGCGCGGGAGAGTGTGCCCGATTTTAACACGGTAAAGGATTATTTAAGGAGGAACGGTTATGAACTTTAAAAGACATTGGAACGGCGAAAACGGCGTTCAAAGCATTTATAAAAAAGAAAACAGCGCTTGCAAGGGCTTGGAAATTGATATGCTGCGTTTAGCGGCGGGGGAGAGCGTTACTTTAAACGAGGACGCCAAAGAAAGCGTATTGACCCTGCTTTCCGGCAGCTGCGACATTACCGGGCGCGATATTGATTTTAAAAACATTGGCAAACGCAAAAATGTTTTTGACGGCAAAGCCTACGCCGCCTACATTCCCTGCAAGCACGAATACACCGTAAAAGCGTTAACCGACTTGGTTATTTGCACGGCTAAGTGCCCCAGCACGGCCGATTATAAGCCGGTTTTAATTACGCCGGACGATATTGTTGTTAAATTTTTGGGCAAGCCGGGCTTTGAGCGGGAGGCGCACTTTTTAGTAGATGAGCGCCTACAGGCCTCTAAAATTTATGTTGGCGAAAACTTTATTCAAGGCGGGCAGTGGTCCTCTTACCCCGGCCACAAGCACGATACCGAGAATATGCCGAAAGAGGGCTTTGCCGAGGAGATTTATTATTACGAGTTTGATAAACCCACCGGCTACGGAATTCAGCAGGTTTACACCTCGGACCGCACTTTAGACGAGGCCTACCCGGTTCGCAACAACGATTTTGTTGAAATTCCGCGCGGGTACCACCCCTGCACGGTTGCCGCAGGCTACAAAGGCTACCTGCTTTGGATGATGTGCTGCGAAACCAAGCGCGGGTTTTATATGTCTACCGACCCGGAGCACGAATGGTTAACAAAATAACATTTTTTCGGGCAGCGCTTTGCGCCGCCCGTTTTTGAGTTTACTGTTTTGGAGATGACTGTATGAAATACTTGCTGGGCATTGATTTTGGCGGCGGCGCCTCAAAGGCTACTTTACTAAGCAAGCAGGGGGCAATTATTGCCGAAAGCACCGTAGAGTACGAAACCCTGCACCCAACCCTTGGCGCTTGCGAGCAACGCCCGCAGGATTGGCTGGATGCCCTTTGCGAAAACACGCGCAGCCTGCTGCAAAAAAGCGGCATTGCCCCGGCGGATATTGCCTGCATTGCCATAGATTCTGCTACCCATTCCAGCTTGGTTTGCGGGGCGGATTTTGTGCCGCTGCGCAATGCCATTCATTGGACAGACACCCGCTCCCGCCGACAGGCTAACTACTTAAAAGAAACCTGCGGGGCCGAAATTTTTAAAAAATGCTACCATTCGCCCGATACGATTTGGACCCTGCCGCAGCTGATGTGGCTGAAAGAAAACGAGCCGGAGGTATTTGGCAAAATTCAATACATCTTTTTTGAGAAAGATTACATTCGGTATTTTTTAACCGGTGTATTTTGTACCGACCGTATAGAAGCTGCCGGCAGCATGCTTTACGATCTAACAAGGCAGGAGTGGTCGCAGGAACTGTGCGACCTGGCGGGTATTCAAAAATCCTTTTTACCGCCGCTATGCGAGCCAACTGATGTAATTGGCGCGGTTACGCAGGCCGCTGCCGCGCAAACCGGCCTTTGCGCCGGCACGCCGGTAATTTGCGGAACCACCGACACGGTTATGGAGGTTTTTGCCTCCGGCGCCGTGCAGGAGGGGGATATTACCGTAAAGCTGGCCACCGCCGGGCGCATTTGCGTTATTACGAATCAAGCCTTTCCCAACCGGCACCTGGTAAACTACCCGCACATTGTGCCGGGCCTTTGGTACCCCGGCACTGCAACAAAATCCTGTGCGGCCTCGTACCGCTGGTATCGGGATACCTTTGGCGGGGATTATAAAACCTTAGACGCCGGGGCCGCCGAAATTGCGCTGGGGGCCGAGGGGTTAATGTTTCACCCCTATTTAAACGGTGAGCTTACGCCCTACGCCGACCCCACCCTTTGCGGCAGCTTTATTGGCATTCGGGCAACCCACACCAAAGCGCATTTTACCCGCGCCGTGCTGGAGGGGGTTGGCTATTCGCTAATGGATAGCATGAAAACCCTGAACAGCCTTGGTATTTCGCACCGTTCGGCAGCTGTTGCCATTGGCGGCGGGGCAAAGGGACGGCTGTGGCGGCAAATTATTGCCGATATGCTGAATATTGATTTACAGGTTACCAAAAGCAGCGATTCCTCCTTAGGTTCGGCCATGCTGGCCGGCGTTGCCTGCGGAATGTTTGCTACGCCGTTGGCAGCCGTTCAGGCCTGTGTGCAAAAAACAGAGGTGACCCACCCGAATTTAGAAAACCACGAAAAATACGAGGCGCTGTTTGCCGAGTACAAACAGGTGCACAACGCTTTGGCGCCCATTTACCAAAATCGCGTATGAAAATTTTAGTTTGTGTAAAACAAAACGCCGACGGCGAATTAAACCCCTTTGACGCAAGCGCTTACGAGGCTGCCTTGCAGCTGCCGAACGCCGAGGTTTTGCTGCTTAGCATGGGGCCGCAAAAAACCGGCGAGCTGCTGCAGCGCCTTACCCGTTTAGGGGCAAAGGCGGCTTTCCATTTGTGCGATAAAGCCTTTGCCGGAGCCGATACTTTAGCAACGGCCTACACGCTAAGCCTGGCTGTGCAGCACCTGCAGCCCGATTACATTTTTTGCGGTCGCCAAACGGTAGACGGCGACACGGGGCAGGTTGGGCCGGAGCTGGCCCAGCTTTGCGGATTTGCGCTGCAGCCTTATATTATGCGGGTAACGCAAAACGGCAACGCGCTGCACACCAAAAACCGCAGTGGGGCGGAAGCAGACCTGCCCGCACCGGCGCTGCTTACGGTAGAGCGCAGCTACACTTTAAGAAAACCCAGTATTCTTTCTAAACCCGGGCAGGTTACCCTGCTTACCGCGGCCAATTTAAAGGCCGATGTTGGTCGCTGTGGTTTGGCCGGCTCCCCAACGCAGGTGCTAAAAACCTTTGAAAACCAAAACGACCGCCGTAATTGCCGGTTTATTTTGCCAAGCGAGCTGCCAAAGGTGCTGCAAACCGCCCTTAAAAAAAGCGAAAACAGCTTGCAGGCCGAGCAGCCAAGCAGCGAGCGCTTAACCAATGTTTGGTGCATTGGTACCGCGCCGCTAAAATACGCTAAAGCAATTTGCAGCAACCCGCAGGTTGTAGAACTCCAGCCGCTGCAGCCGTTATTAAGCTTTATTAAAGCACAGCAGCCGCAGGTAATTTTGTGGGGCAGTGACTCAGCCTCTAAACAGCTTTCGGCCCGGGTGGCGGCGGCGCTGCAATTGGGCCTTTGCGCCGATTGTACCCGTTTAGATGCCGAAAACGGCCGTTTGATTATGTACCGTCCGGCCTTTGGCGGTAATATTATTGCAAAAATTAAAAGCAAAACGCTGCCGCAAATGGCAACCGTGCGCACGGTGCAAAAATCGGCCTGCCCGCTAACGGTTGCCGTTGGTGCCGGGGTAAAGGGTCAACTGCCCGCCGCACAAGCGTTGGCGCAAAAGCTTGGGGGGCAGCTTGCCGCCTCCCGCGCGGTGGTAGACGCCGGTCTGCTGCCTTACGAAATGCAGGTTGGCCTTACGGGTAAAACCGTTTGCCCCAAGGTTTATTTAGCGGTTGGAATTTCCGGTGCGGTACACCACATTGCCGGCATGCGGCAATCGGGCACTGTTATTGCCGTAAACCCCGACCGCAAGGCCCCCGTTTTTAATTACGCTGATTACGGCGTTGTTTGCGATTTTAACACCCTGCTGCAGGCGTTTGGGGAATGGCAGTAATTTTTTAAAATTCTCCAACCTTTATTTGTGCCTTGAGCTGCTTTGGCAAGCGTTGCGTTTTAGCCTAAAGGGGGAGTTTAAAACGGCCGTATATTTGCTGCTTATTTAAAAAAATTAAAATCGTAAATGCCGGCAAAACAATGGGGAAAGCGGTAGGGCTTTGCCCGGTTTTAATCGGTAACTGTAAAGGACGGATTTTCATGTTTTTAACTTTTTTGCCAAACCGTGTGTGGCGCGCCTACACCGGCGGCAAGCATATTGACGCGCTGCAGGGCAAAACACCGCAAATTTCGCGTTTTCCTGAGGAATGGATTGCCTCCTGCGCGCTGGCCTTTAACCCCGACCGTGTAACGCCTGGGGAGGGGCTGAGCCAAACGCCGGACGGCCGTATTCTGCGCGATATTATTAACGATGATCCTGTAACCGTTTTGGGTAAACCGGTTTTTGAAAAATACCAAAAAAACAGCCCGCTTTTGCTAAAGCTGTTAGACAGCGCCGAGCGTTTGGTTATTCAGGTGCACCCAACGGTTGAATTTGCAAAAAAGCATTGGAACAGCAATTTTGGTAAAACTGAGTGCTGGTATATGTTAAATAACGGCGGCAGCGTTTACTTAGGCTTTAAGCCCGGGGTTACCCGTGCCGCTTGGGAGCAGGCGTTTCAAACCCAAAACACCGCGCAAATGCTTTCTATGCTGCACCATTTTAAGGTGCAAAAGGGCGAGCTTGTTTTGGTTACCGGCGGCGTTCCCCACGCCATAGATAAAAATTCGTTTATGGTAGAATTGCAGGAGCCAACCGACCTAATGGTTATTCCGGAGCGGGTAACGCCCTCTGGCAACCGGCTGGCCGACGAAAAGCTGCACGGCGGCCTGGGCTTTAACAGGATGTTTGATTGCTTTGTTTACGAGGGTTTAAGCTACGAGGAAACCAAAGCAAAATATTTTATTGCCCCGAAAAGCATTGCCCCGGGGGTTGAGCGCCTAATTGGCGCGCCGGAGTGCGATAAATTTAATATGGATAAAATAACGGTAAACGGCGCCTTAACCTTGCCGCAAAGCAAAACCTTTTGCGAGGGCGTTGTAATTGCCGGGCAGGGCAGCGTAAACGGGCACGCCCTACAAACCGGCAACTGCTTTTTTGCCGCGGCCAACGAGCCGCCGCTAAGCTTTAGCGGCAGCCTTACCGTGTTAATTTGCACCCCGAATGTTGATTGATTTTTATTCTTGAATTTGGTAAATTATTATTTTTAAAAACGAAAAGTTTTAAGCTGTTGCAGCCCCAATTTTTTAGCGGCTGCGGCAGCTTTTTGCATATCTGCCCCTGGTATATCGATAATAGTATTACTGATATGCAAAACTCATCATTGCAATGACGCGCGAATTATGGTATAATCAGTTGAAAATGAAACATGGGAAGGTGCATTATGAATAAAATATCTATTATTGGAACCGGCAGCGTTGGTTCAACCATTGCGTACACCCTTACGGTTATGGGTTTAGCCTCAGAAATTGTTATGATCGACATTAACAACGAAAAGGCTTTGGGCGAGGCGCTGGATATTCGCCAGGGCACGCCGTTTTGCGGCGCTTGCTCCATTTACGCGGGCGATTACCGCGACGCCGTTAATTCGGACATTGTTATTTTAACCTCCGGCATTGCGCGTAAGCCGGGGCAGACCCGTTTGGAGCTGGCGCAAACAAACGTTAACATTACCAAATCAATTATCCCGGAAATTACAAAATACGCCCCGAATGCCACTTATGTAATTGTTAGCAACCCGGTAGATATTTTAACCTACACTTTTCACAAATTCTCCGGCATTCCGGAAAATCGCATTATCGGCTCCGGCACTATTTTAGATACCGCCCGCCTGCGTGCCCGTCTGGCCGAGTATTACAATATTAACCAAAGCAATGTGCACGCCTATGTATTTGGCGAGCATGGCGATTCCTCTTTCATTCCGTGGTCGGTTGCCAACATCTCTAATGTTCCAATTAAAGAATGTCAAAAGCTTATTACCACCCCGGGCATTAAAAACCCCGAGCTGGATTTTGAAGAAATTGAGCAGTATGTGCGCAAGTCCGGCGGTCGGGTCATTCAGCGCAAGGGCGCAACCTTTTACGCCGTTTCGGTTTCGGTATGTCACATTTGCAAGTGCCTGCTGAGCGGTATTGATACCACGATGACGGTTTCTACCATGATGCACGGCGAGTACGGCATTGACGATGTTTGCCTAAGCACCTTGAATATGATTGGCCTGAGCGGCATACGCGGTAAAGTAAACATCTCCCTTACCGATGACGAAATTACAAAGCTGCGCCGCAGCGCCGATACCTTAAAAGGCGTTATTGCACAGCTGGATATTTAAGAAAGGGTGAAACAAGTGGAATACCGTATTGAGCATGATTCCATGGGTGAAATGAAGGTTCCGGCCGACCGGCTTTGGGCGGCCCAGACCCAGCGCAGTCACGAAAATTTTAAAATCGGTGTTGATATTGAAACAATGCCGCGGGAAATTACCCATGCCTTTGGCATTTTAAAAAAGGCCGCCGCTTTGGCAAACGCCGAGCTAAAGCCCGAAAAAATGACGGCCGAAAAGCTGCAGGCCATTTCTAAAGCGTGCGATGAAGTAATTTCCGGCGAACTGAACGGCCATTTTCCGTTAGTGGTTTGGCAAACGGGCTCCGGCACGCAGTCTAACATGAACGCGAACGAGGTTATTGCCAACCGCGCCAACCAAATTGCCGGGCAAAAGCTGTGCCACCCTAACGACGATATTAACATGAGCCAATCTTCGAACGATACCTTTCCAACCGCCATGCACATTTCGGCGGTTTTAGCGGTGGAGGATAAGCTTTTACCGGCTGTGGAGCTGTTAATTCAAACCTTTAAGCGGCTGGAGTCCGAAAATGAGGGCATTGTAAAATCCGGCCGAACCCATTTGCAGGACGCTACGCCCATTAGATTCAGCCAGGAAATTTCGGGCTGGCGCGCCAGCTTAGAGCGGGACGCCGAACTGTTAAGGGCTGCCCTAAAGCCGCTTTACGAGTTGGCGCTGGGCGGTACTGCCGTTGGTACCGGCTTAAACGCCCCCAAGGGCTTTGCCGAGCTGGTTGCCAAAAAGGTTGCCGAGCTTACCGGCAAACCGTTTGTAACGGCCCAAAATAAGTTCCACGCCCTAACTTCTAAAGATGAAATTGTGTTCGCTCACGGGGCCATTAAGGCCACCGCCTGCGATATGCTTAAAATTGCCAACGATGTTCGCTGGCTGGCCAGCGGCCCGCGCGACGGCCTTGGCGAAATTCACATTCCCGAAAACGAGCCGGGCTCCTCTATTATGCCGGGCAAGGTGAACCCCACCCAGTGCGAGGCGGTTACTATGGTAGCCGTGCAGGTAATGGGTAACGATGTTGCCGTTGGCATGGCGGCCTCGCAGGGGAATTTTGAACTGAACGTTTTTATGCCGGTAACGGCCTACAACTTTTTGCAGTCGGCCCGTTTGCTGGCCGAAGCCATTGTTTCGTTTAACAATAACTGCGCCATTGGCATTACCGCGAATAAAGAAAAAATGCACCACAACCTGCACAACTCTTTAATGCTGGTTACGGCGTTAAACCCCTACATTGGGTACGAGAATGCCGCAAAGACCGCCAAAAAAGCGTTTAAAGATAATATTTCTTTAAAACAGGCCTGTGTAGAGTTAGGGTTTTTAACGGCCGAAAAGTTCGATGAGGTTTTTCACCCCGAGCAAATGGTTTAAAACGGGAGGTTTGTAATGAAGGTCAGTTATTTTCCGGGCTGCACCCTGCGCAATAAAGCAAAGGATTTAGACTTTTACGCGCGGGAGTGCGCCAAGATTTTAGGCGTTGAACTTTGCGAAATTGAAAATTGGCAGTGCTGCGGCGGCGTGTTTGTAACCGCGAGGGACGAAATTGCAACCAAGCTTTCCAGCGTGCACGCCCTAACCGAGGCGCGGGACGCCGGCCGGCCGCTGGTTACCGTCTGTTCGGCTTGCCACAATGTAATTAAGCAAACCAATTACGCCCTGCAAAACGACGCGGAGTTTGCCAACAAGGTACATAACTACTTAGCGCAGGATAAAAACCCCGGCGAACCGTATAACGGGGAAACCACCGTGTACCATTATTTAGAGCTGCTGCGTGACGTTGTTGGGTTTGAAAAATTAAAGCAGGCGGTTAAAAACCCGCTTACCGGCAAAAAAATTGCCGCGTATTACGGCTGTATGCTGTTGCGCCCCGGCAAGGTTATGGCAATGGACGATGTAGAAAATCCCAGAATTTTAGAGGATTTTATTCGCGCCTTAGGCGCCGAGCCGGTTTTGTTCCCCCAGCGTAACGAGTGCTGCGGTGGTTACGCCGCGTTGGAGGATAAAGCCCTAACGGCAAAAAAATCCAATGCGGTTTGCGGCAGCGCTTTAAACGGCGGCGCCGAGCTGCTGGTTACGGCCTGCCCGCTGTGTAAGTACAATTTAGTTAAAAATGCCGGCACCATTCCGGTAATGTATTTTACCGAGCTGTTGGCAATTGCCCTTGGCGTAAAGGAGGATGTTTATGCAAAGTAAAGCCGAACGCCAAAAGGAGCAGATTCTGCGCATGAGCGGGGTAAACCCGTTAAAATGTATGCGCTGCGGTAAATGCTCCGGCACCTGCCCCTCTTACGATGAAATGGAATATCACCCGCACCAGTTTGTTTACATGGTAGAAACCGGGGATATTAACGCTTTAATGCAATCAAAATCAATTTACAAATGTCTTTCCTGCTTTGCGTGTGTAGACCGTTGCCCCCGCGGGGTAGAGCCGGCCAAGTTAATTGAGGCGGTTCGCCTTACGGTTATTCGGCAAAAGGGCGAAAATCACTTAACCGCAAACGATTTGCCCGCCCTGCTGGATGACGATATGCCGCAGCAGGCGTTGGTTAGCGCCATGCGCAAGTACGCAAAGTAAGAAAGGGGAAAAGTCATGCAAAGAATTGGTGTATTTGTGTGCCACTGCGGCACCAATATTGCCGGTACGGTAGATGTGAAAGCTGTGGCCGAAGCGCTGAAAAGCGAGCCGGGCGTAGTATTTTCTACCGATTACCAATATATGTGCTCCCAAGCCGGGCAAAACATGATTATAGACGCCGTAAAGCAAAATAAGCTAACCGGCATTGTGGTTTGCTCCTGCTCGCCGCGGATGCACGAGGCTACCTTCCGCAAAACGGCTGCAGCCGCCGGCCTAAACCCCTACATGGTAGAAATTGCAAACATTCGCGAGCAATGCTCCTGGGTACATAAGGAGATGCCGATTGGCACCGAAAAGGCCATTATTTTAGCCAAAGCCGCCGTTGCAAAGGTGCAGTTAAACGCGCCGCTTACCCCGGGTGAGAGCCCGGTTACCAAGCGCGCCTTGGTTATTGGCGGCGGAATTGCCGGTATTCAAACCGCTTTAGATATTGCCGACGCCGGGTTCCCGGTAGATATTGTAGAAACCAAGCCGACCATTGGCGGCAAAATGGCGCAGTTAGATAAAACCTTCCCAACCTTAGACTGTGCCGCCTGTATTTTAACCCCTAAAATGGTAGATGTTGCGCAGAACGATAAGATCCGCATTTTCTCCTATTCCGAGGTTACCGGGGTAAAGGGCTTTGTGGGTAATTTTGAGGTTACCATTAAACGCCGCGCCCGCTATGTAAAAGAGGATGTTTGCACCGGCTGCGGCCTTTGCACCGAAAAATGTCCCCAACGCAAAATACCAAACGAGTTTAATTTAGGTATGGATAACCGCCGCGCCATTTATATTCCCTTTGCGCAGGCGGTGCCAAAGGTTGCCACCATAGACCCGAATTATTGCATGATGCTGAAAACTGGTAAGTGCGGCGTTTGCTCAAAGGTTTGTTCGGCCGGGGCTATTGATTACAAAGCCAAGGACGAATTTTTAGAGGAAAAATACGGCGCCATTGTTGTGGCAACCGGCTTTAACCCCATTTCTATGGAAAAATTTAACGAGTTTGCCTACGCCGATTCTAAAGACGTTATTACTTCGTTAGAGTTAGAGCGCCTCATGAACGCTGCCGGCCCAACCGGCGGTACGCTGCTGCGCCCTTCCGACAACGAGCACCCGCACACCATTGTTTTTGTTCAGTGTGTGGGCTCCCGCTGCGAGGCCTGCGCCCAAAAGGGCAAGGAATATTGCTCTAAGATCTGCTGTATGTACACGGCAAAGCACGCTATGCTAATTCGGGATAAATACCCCGATACAGAGGTTTATGTTTTTTACATTGATGTGCGTACCCCGGGCAAGAATTTTGATGAATTTTACCGCCGCGCGGTAGAGGAGTACGGCGTGCATTACATTAAAGGCATGGTTGGTAAGGTTTCGCCGCAGGGCAAAAAGCTTATGGTGCAGGGCTCCGATTTAATTTACGGTAAGCAGCTGCACATTGAGGCCGACCTGGTTGTTTTAGCTGCCGCCATTGAGCCGGATAAATCTGCCCGCCCGCTGGCAACTATGTTAACCGCCAGTATGGATACCAACGATTTCTTTACCGAGGCGCACCCCAAGCTTCGCCCGGTAGAAAGCCCAACCGCCGGCGTGTTCCTTTCCGGCACCTGCCAAGGGCCTAAGGATATTCCCGAAACGGTTTCGCAGGCCGGTGCGGCCGCTTCTAAGGTTATTGGTCTGCTGTGTAAGGATAAATTAATTGGCAACCCCTGCATTGCCCATTCTAACGAGCTGATGTGCAACGGTTGCTCTACCTGCGAAAAGGTTTGCCCCTACGGCGCAATTACTTACGAGAATAAAGAGTTCCGTATGCCAAACAGAACCACCAAGCTGCGCCGCGTTGCCGTTGTGAACGAGGCGGTTTGCCAGGGCTGCGGCGCCTGCACGGTTGCCTGTATGTCCGGTGCTATGGATCTGCGCGGCTTTACCAGCAAACAAATTATGGCGGAGGTTGACGCAATATGCAAGTAAAAGATTATAAACCGCTGATTGTGGCGTTTTGCTGTAACTGGTGCTCTTACGCCGGCGCCGACCTTGCCGGCAACAACCGGTTAAATTACCCGGCCGATGTTAAAATTATTCGGGTGCCCTGCTCTTGCCGGGTTAACCCCATGTTTATTCTGCGGGCGTTTCAGCGCGGGGCCGACGGCGTTATTTTGTGCGGCTGCCACCCGGGCGACTGCCACTACACCTCCGGCAACTACTACACCCGCCGCCGCATGGCGCTGCTGTTTTCTATGTTAGATTATTTAGGCATTGAAAAGGAGCGCACCCGCGTAGAGTGGGTCAGCGCGGCCGAGGGCGCAAAATTTGCCGCCACTATGAACGATTTTGTGCAGACCGTTGCCGCCTTGGGCGAGAATAAAAGATTGGAGGATTTACGATGCAAGAAATAAATCGCGAAATTCTCATTGCCAAAGCCGTAGAGCTGCTGCAAAACGGCACGGTAGACCGCGTGCTGGGCTGGCAGGCCGGCGAGTTTGATTATGACATTACCCCCGCCGTGTTTGAAACGCCGGAGCAGCTAAAGCAAGGCTTTGTTTGGGGCGATTTTTGCGGCGCAAACTTTTCTAAATACCTTATTCAACAAACCCAAAACACCGCCTCTAAGGTTTTAGCGTTTTTAAAGCCGTGCGACACTTACAGCTTTAACCAGCTGCTTACCGAGCACCGTTTTGACCGCGAAAAGGTTTATGCGGTAGGCGTTAGCTGTAACGGAATGTTGGATATAAACAAAATTAAGCAAAGGGCCGAGGGTGTGCTTTCGGTTTTAAGCAAGGGGGATACCGTTACCGTTAAAACCCTTTACGACGGCGAGCTGGAGTTGCCCTTTACCGATTTATTGGCCGAGCGCTGCCAAAGCTGTAAATCTAAAAAGCATGTTGCGTACGACGAGCTGCTGGGTGCCGACGGCGAGGTGTTAGACTCTACCCGGTTTGACGAGGTAGCCCGTTTGGAAAAAATGACGCCCGACGAGCGCTATGCCTTTTGGCAAGGGGAGCTTTCTCGCTGTATTCGCTGCAACGCCTGCCGTGATGTTTGCCCGGCCTGCACCTGCGAAAAGTGCGTGTTTGACAACCCGAACTCCGGGGTAGAAAATAAATCGCCGGCCAACAGCTTTGAGGAAAAAATGTTCCACATTATTCGCGCGTTCCATGTAGTTGGCCGCTGCACCGATTGCGGCGAATGTTCCAGGGTATGTCCGCAGCACATTCCGCTGCACCTGTTAAACCGCAAATTTATTAAAGATATTAACAGCTTTTACGGGGATTACCAAGCCGGCGCCGAGGTTGGCAGCCGCGCCCCAATTGTAAATTATACCACCGAGGACTTAGAACCCGGCGAAGCCGTTGAAAGGGGTGAGGGGAATGTTTAAAATTGCTTTACAGCGCCTGCCGGAGCTGTTTGCAGCCGTTGCCGCCGAGCAGACCTTGTACCTGCCGGTAGATACCAAAACCGGCGCAAAATTTGAAAAATGGGAAGAGGGCAAAACGCTTTCTAACGCGCTGAACACCGTTCGCAGCCCCAAAGACTTTTTCTTTCCCCAAACCGAAAATTTAATGGATTTTAAAACCGAGGGCAAAAAGATTGAAGTGATCGACACCCGCAGCGAGTGTGAGAATTTTGCCATTTTTGGCGTGCGCGCCTGCGATGTGCAAAGCTTTGAGGTGTTAGACCGGGTTTTTTTAGCCGACCCGGTAGATACCTACTACAAAAACCGCAGAGATCACGCTGTAATTTTCTCCCTTGCCTGTGTAAAGCCGGTTGAAACCTGTTTTTGCGGCACCTTTGGCATTGACGCCGCCGACCCGGCGGGCGATATTGTTTGCCACCAAACCAAAACCGAGCTTTATTTAAACCCTAAAACCGAAAAAGGCGCCGCCTTGCTGCAAAAGCTTGGCAAACTTCTTGAGCCGGCTGAGGATAAGGATACCGCCGCCGTTAGTGCCGTGCAGCAGCAAACCCGCGAGCGCCTGCAAAAGCTGCCGCTTGCCGGCCTTTCGGCCGAAAAATTCGGCGCCAATAAAACCGAGGAATTTTTTAACGCGCCGGAGTGGGCCGAGCTTTCGGCCTCTTGCTTAGGGTGTGGCACCTGCACCTTTGTGTGCCCCACCTGCCAGTGCTACGATATTAAAGATTTTAACACCGGGCACGGAATTCAGCGCTTTCGCTGCTGGGATTCCTGCATGTATTCCGAGTTTACTAAAATGTCGGCCGGGCAGCCGCGCTTAACGCAGTTAGAGCGGTTCCGCCAGCGTTTTATGCACAAGCTGGTTTATTTTCCAACCAACAATAACGGCATGTTCTCCTGCGTGGGGTGCGGGCGCTGTTTGGCAAAATGCCCCATTCAAATGAACATTGCAAAGGTTATGAAAAAATTAGGGGGGAATCGCAATGCCTGAAAATAAAGAACCGTTAATTCCGGTTATTGGCGAGGTTACCGATATTCGCATTGATACCCCGGATGTTAAAACCTTTCGCGTGGTAACGCCGGACGGCAAAAAGGCCTTTGAGCACAAACCCGGCCAGTGCGCCATGCTTTCTATTCCCGGCGTGGGGGAGGCTATGTTTTCCATTACCTCCTCGCCAACCAATACCGAGTTTATGGAGTTTTCTATTAAAAAATGCGGCTGCGTTACCGAGTGGCTGCACGCCATGGAGGTGGGGCAGCAAATTACCATTCGCGGGCCGTATGGCCGCCCCTTTCCGGTAGATACCGCGTTTAAGGGCAAAGACCTGCTATTTATTGCCGGCGGTATTGGCTTAGCGCCGCTGCGCTCGGTAATTAATTACTGCCGCCACTACCGCAGCGAGTACGGCGAAATTGATATTGTTTACGGCTCGCGCAGTATGCAGGATTTAGTAGATTACAACGAGATTATTGAAGAATGGTCGAAGGATGCCGGTGTAAAGGTGCACCTTACCATTGACCGTGAGCAGCCGGAATGGAAGGGCCATGTTGGTTTTGTGCCTAACTATGTTAAAGAGCTTGGCTTTTCTACCAACAAGGTTGCCGTTTTGTGCGGCCCGCCTATTATGATTAAATTTACCCTTGCCGGTTTGCAAGAGCTTGGCTTTAACAAAACGCAGGTTTATACCACTATGGAGCTGCGCATGAAGTGCGGCATTGGCAAATGCGGCCGGTGCAACATTGGCGCAAAGTATGTTTGCAAAGACGGCCCGGTGTTCCGCTGCGACGAGCTGGATGAGCTGCCGGACGAGTATTGATTGGAGGAAACACTATGGAAAAAATGGTAAATATTTTTCTGTTTGGAAAACAGTACAGCGTACCGGATGATTTAACCATTATGCGCGCAATGGAATACGCCGGCTACCAGCTGGTGCGCGGCTGCGGCTGCCGAAACGGCTTTTGCGGCGCCTGCGCAACCATTTACCGCATTAAGGGCGACCGCGAGCTAAAAACCTGCCTGGCCTGCCAAACCAAGGTAGAAGACAATATGTATGTTGCAACGCTGCCTTTCTTTCCGCTGGTTAAACAGGTTTACAACATTGAAAAGGTTCAGCCAACCGAGCAAATTATGATGCAGCTTTACCCCGAAATTTACGCCTGTGTTGGCTGCAACGCCTGCACCAAAAGTTGTACACAGGGCTTAAATGTAATGCAGTACATTGCTTACGCGCAGCGTGGTGAGTTCGAAAAATGTGCCGAAGAATCTTTCGACTGTGTAATGTGTGGTGTTTGTTCCTCCCGCTGTCCTGCCGGAATTTCGCACCCGCAGGTGGCAATGCTGGCCCGCCGCTTAAACGGCAAGTACCTTGCCCCCAAAAGCGCCCATTTGGCCGAGCGTGTGCAGGAAATTAAAGACGGCACCTTTACCGAGCTTATTGAGAATTTAATGGGTAAGCCAATTGAGGAAATAAAAGAGCTTTACAACAACCGTGAAATTGAAAAGTAAGGGGGAGCATTTACATGTACGCAAAAGAATTTCAGCAATCCTTAGCCGCGGTTGAGGCTGCCCGCGCTGCAAACATTGCTTACGAGCCAAAGCGCATGACCGCGCAGGAAAAGGACGATTTACTGGCAGCTTACCACCCGGATTATAAAAAAAGCGAGTTTTCTACCTTAAAAATCGGCCCCAATAAGGGCGAGCAGGTTCCGCACGAGCTGTGCGAAATGCTGCAGGCCAACAGCCGCATTACCGCAAATGAGGTTGATTTAAGCCAGGTAAAGTACGATGTTGATGTACTGATTATTGGCGGCGGCGGGGCAGGGGCTTCGGCCGCGATTGAGGCCGATAACGCCGGCGCTAAGGTGCTGGTTGTTACCAAGCTGCGCATGGGCGACGCCAACACCATGATGGCCGAGGGCGGTATTCAGGCGGCCGATAAGCCGAACGATTCCCCGGCGATCCATTTTGTAGACGCGTTTGGCGGCGGGCACTACGCCGCAAAGCGCGAGCTGTTAGCCAAACTTGTTTGCGATGCGCCCGAGGCCATTCAGTGGCTGAACGATTTGGGTGTGGAGTTTGATAAAGCCCCCGACGGCACCATGATCACCACCCACGGCGGCGGAACCTCGCGCAAGCGTATGCACGCCGCTAAGGACTATTCCGGTGCCGAAATTATGCGCACCCTGCGGGATGAGGTTTTAAACCGCAATATTCCGGTGGTGGATTTTACCGCCGCCGTTGAGCTGATTTTAGACGAAAACGGTAACGCTGCCGGCGCAGTGCTTTTAAACATGGAAACCAAGGAGCTTATGGTAGCCCGCGCCAAAACGGTTATTATTGCAACCGGCGGTGCCGGCCGTATGCACTACCAGGGCTTTCCAACCTCTAACCACTACGGCGCCACGGCCGACGGCTTGGTTTTAGGCTACCGTGCCGGTGCCAAGCTGCTTTATGCCGACACTTTGCAGTACCACCCAACCGGCGCGGCGTTTCCGCAGCAAATTTTTGGTGCGCTGGTTACCGAAAAGGTTCGCTCTTTAGGCGCTAAGCTGGTAAACCGCGACGGTAAGGTGTTTATGCACCCGCTTGAAACGCGCGATGTTGCTGCTGCCTCTATTATTCGGGAATGCTCCACGAATAAAGAGGGGGTAGATACCGGCAGCGGCCAGGCTGTTTGGCTGGATACCCCGATGATTGAGGCCATTGGCGGCGAGGGCACCATTGAAAAGCGTATTCCCGCAATGATGCGGATGTTTGCCAGCTACGGCATTGATATTCGCAAAGAGCCCATTTTGGTTTATCCCACCCTGCATTACCAAAACGGTGGGTTAGATATTAACGTTACCGGCATGACCCCGAATATTGAAAACCTTTATGTAGCCGGCGAGGCCGTTGGCGGTATTCACGGCCGTAACCGTTTAATGGGCAATTCGCTGTTAGATATTATTGTATTTGGTCGCAATGCTGGGAAGAACGCCGCTCAAAAATCTAAAGAGGTTATCGTTGGCAAGCTGACCCTGCAGCATTTAGAGGCCTTTGACGCGGAGCGCAAAGCCGCCGGTATTGTTACCACGGCTGTTTCACCCAAGCTATTGCCCGATTACCGCAGAAAAAAGTAAAATAAGAAAGACGGTTTTTATGACAACAGAAATTTTAGAAGCGCTTATGATTCTTTGCTTTGGTCTTTCGTGGCCAATTTCTATTCGCAAATCTTACATTTCCCGCACGGCAAAAGGCAAAAGCCTGTTTTTTGAGGTGTTTTTGCTAATTGGCTACATTTTTGGTATTGTAAAAAAGGTAATTGAATGGACCACCCCAGGCAAAGAGTTTACAGTAATTTTCTTTTTAAGCTTTATTTTTTACATTATTAACTTTGTTGCAATTTCTATTGATGTTGGGCTGTACTTCCGCAACAAAAAGTTAGATAAAGCTGCCGAGCTTGCCGCTGCCGGCAAATAATTGCATTTAAAGGGGCGGACAAGGCTTTTTTGCCAAAGCCGGTAATGCCAAAGTTGCGCTTTGCCCGCACTTTATTTTGGCAACCTGCGTTTACACCACCGCTAAACCCTTTTTTTGGGGGGAATGAAAATGAAGCAAACAGAAGTTTCACGCGCTACGGTTGGGCGAATTCCAAGCTATTTAAAACACCTTAAAAGTTTAAATGCCGCTACGGTAAATATTTCGGCAACGGCGTTGGCCAAGGCGTTGGGGCTGGGCGAGGTTCAGGTTCGTAAAGATCTAAGCGCCGTTAGCGGCGCCGGCCGCCCCAAAACCGGCTACAATGTTCAAGCCCTTATAACCGCGTTAGAGCATTTTTTGGGCACTAACAGCCACAGCAGTGTTGTAATTGTTGGGGCCGGTAAGCTGGGCCGCGCGCTGTTGGATTACGGCGGCTTTAATGAATACGGTTTAAACCTTTTGGCCGCGTTTGATACGGCTGTTTTAAAAACCGAATTTAGCCACACCGGCAAGCCAATTTACAGCATGAGCGAATTAGACGCTTTTTGCAGCGCCAACGCGGTGCGCATTGGGGTAATTGCCGTGCCGGCCGAAAGCGCCCAGCAGGTTTGCAACCGCTTGGTACAAAACAGTATTCAGGCCATTTGGTGCTTTGCACCCTGCACCCTAAAGGTGCCGGAAAATATTCCGGTGCAGTACGAGAATATGGCGCTGTCATTGGCCTATTTAAACACAAAAATTAACGATCAACGGGGGAAATAGCATGAAAATTACGGTATGTATTGGTTCCTCCTGCCACATTAAAGGCTCCCGGCAGGTGGTACAGCAGTTAGAGGATTATATTGCAAAAAACAAGCTGGAAAATAAAATAGAGCTGGCCGGCACCTTTTGTCTTGGCAAATGTCAGCAAGGGGTGTGCGTGCTGGTAGATGATGAATTTCACTCCGTTTCGCCCGAAACGGTAGAGGAGTTTTTACAAACCGCGGTTATACCAAAGCTGTAAGTTCGTTCTTTTGCCGCGGCGGGCAGCACCCGCGCGGCTGCTGCAAAAATTTGTAGTTGTTTTCAAAGCTGGAGGAAGCTATGCGTAAGTTTGATACAAAGGTTCAACATTTAAAATATAAAGTTCTTCGTGAGGTGGCCCGTCAAGCCTGGAACGATACTTTAACACAAAATTTATTGGATATTCCTAAAATTATTGTGCCGGGCAATACCCCAACCATGCGCTGCTGTGTATATAAGGAGCGCGCTATTTTAGAGGAGCGGGTTAAAATTGCCATGGGGGGCGACAGAAACAACCCCAACACCATTGAGGTTATTGAAATTGCCTGTGATGAATGCCCCATGGGCGGTTACGAGGTTACCAACGCTTGCCGCGGCTGCCTGGCTCACCGGTGCGAGGATGTTTGCAAATTTGGCGCCATTACCTTTGATATGCAGCATGTTGCCCACATTGATAAATCTAAGTGCAAAAACTGCGGTGCTTGCTCTAAGGTTTGCCCTTACACCGCAATTGTAGACCGTAAACGCCCCTGCGAAAACGCCTGCAAAATTAAAGCCATTAAAATGAAAGAGAATAAAGCCGCGGCAATTGATAACGATAAATGTATTGCCTGCGGAGCGTGTGTGTACCAGTGCCCCTTTGGCGCTATTACCGATAAATCTTACATTTTAGATGTTATTAATTTAATTAAGGGCAGCGAGAATAATAAAAACTACAAGGTTTACGCCGTGGTGGCGCCTGCAATTTCCAGCCAGTTTACTTACGCAAAGTTGGGGCAGGTAATTTCGGGCCTTAAAAAACTGGGCTTTTACACGGTGGTAGAGGCCGCCCTTGGGGCCGATATGGTTGCCGACGCGGAATCAAAAGAATTGGTTGAAAAAGGGTTTTTAACCAGCTCCTGCTGCCCGGCCTTTGTAAGCTACATTGAAAAATCTTTTCCGGATTTATTACCGTTTGTTTCGCACAATCTTTCGCCAATGGCAACCATCTCTAAATACCTAAAAGAGCATGAGGAGCCTTGCAAGGTTGTGTTTATTGGCCCGTGTACTGCTAAAAAGTCTGAGGTGCAGCGTAAAGAGGTGCAGCCCTATGTAGACGCGGCAATGACCTTTGAGGAGCTGCAGGCTTTGTTTGACAGCCGGGATATTGACATTACCACCCTGCCGGAGGATGTTTTAGATAACGCCTCGTACTTTGGGCGCATTTTTGCCCGCTGCGGCGGTTTGGCCGACGCCGTTGCCGAGGGCATGAAGGAGCACGGCGAAACCGATTTTGAATTAAAGCCCTGCTCTTGCGATGGTATTGAGGCCTGCCGCGTTGCTTTGCTGAAAAAAAGCAAGAATTTGCTGGATTCGAATTTTATTGAGGGCATGGCCTGTATTGGCGGCTGTATTGGCGGCGCCGGCTGCTTAACCCACGGTGCCAAAAACCGCGCCGAGGTAGATAAATACGGTATGGAGGCGCACGAAAAAACCATTAGCGATGCAATTTCAATTTTGAAATAGCAATTTTTGCTTGCAATTGCGCTTTCGGTATGCTATACTAATTAAAAATTAAATAGGTTGCAGGCTGGCGGGGTTCAACCCTTGCCGGCCTGAAACACGGTTTGAAATAACAGTACTGTTAAAGTAGATTAATAGGGAATACCGGTGCAAATCCGGAGCAACTGCCATTACTGTAATTGAATTTTAAAGCAACAAGCCCATTGGGCGCTTACTGGCTGATAGGCACACCGGTACTGCCCGAGAAGGCGCTTTGCCGCATTGCGGTTTCATAAGTCAGGAGAACTGCCGTGTTTTACAGATTTTAATACACTTGGGCAAGAAGAGTACAATCGTATTTACACTATGCGGCGGTACTTTCCGGTTTTTGTTCGGTAGCCGATTGTGTTATTTTGTTAGATTGTACCCTTTTTAGCTGCGGTTAAAAAGGGTACTTTTGTTATTTTACGGTAACCGCTTTAGCGGGGTAGAGCCGCCTTGCGGGCGGAATACCGTTTAAAATAAGCTAAAAACTTAGGGGCAGGGTTTGCGTTATGCCTGTTTCCTTAAAGAAAGGTGAAATTTTATGAAAAAAATTATTAGTTTGGTTGCTGCGGTTGTTTTGCTTTGCAGCGCCTCAACCGTTGGTGCTTTTGCGGCCGAGCCAAAAAATTCTGCCGATGTTACCGTTAATTTTTCTAACGCCGGTAAACTGGAATTAGCACAGAAATCCGTTCAAGTTACCGACACCGATAAGGACGGCAAATTAACCATTGCCGACGCCTTGTACGCCATGCATGAGGCTTATTATAAGGGCGGTGCCGCCGCAGGCTTTGCAACAACCGTTCACGAACAGTACGGCTTGTATGTAACCAAGCTGTGGGGCGATGACAGCGGCAGCTTTGGCTATTATTTAAACAATAAAGCCGCTATGAATGCTGCCGAGCCTGTAACCGATGGCGACAGTCTTACTGCTTTTATTTACAAGGATACAGAAACCTGGTCGGACGTTTACAGCTACTTTAACGCCAACACGTACAATTTGGATTTAGACAAAACCAATGAATTTGAGCTGCAGCTGAAATGCATTCGTTCTGACTATTCAACCGATATTCCAACAATTACCGAGGAAGTACTGCCCGACGCTGAAATTACCATTAACGGTGAAGAATCTGCCTACAAAACCGACGCCAACGGCAAGGTTAAAATTAAATTGACCAAACAGGGCAGCTATGTTATTAGCGCCACCAGCAAAGAGCTTACCTTAGTGCCGCCGGTTTGCGTAGTTACCACCTCTAAAACCGAAAATATGCCAACTACGGACGGTGATGAAAATACCGGAAACCAGACCAAAACCGAGGTTAAAAAATCGCCAAAAACCGGTTATGCCGGCGAAACTGTTGTTTGCCTTGCTGCCGCCACCCTTTCGCTTGGCGCAATGGCCGTGCTGTTAAAGGGTAAAAATAAGTTTAATGAGGACTAAGCTTTTGCGGCTTTGCCTGTGCTTATTGTTGGTTTTTTTGCTGCCCGGCGGGGGCATTGTTCCTGCCCTGGCCGAGCAGCCCCAAACCCCGCAGACTGTTTTTAACGGCATTTTAAACAGTAAAATGAGCCAAGCAGGGGTAAATAACGCGCAGCAGTTTATTGAAAAGCATTTAGCCAAAAGCGAAAAACTTGCTTTTGAAAACACCTGGTACGCGCTGGCTCTGGCGCAATACCAGCGTTTTAATTTTTCAGCTTACCGCGTCAATTTAGAGGCATACCTTGCCAAAAACAAGGTTGGCGCTGCCGCAACCCGCTTAAAATGTGCGCTGGTTCTGGCGGCTACCGGCAGCTGCAACAGCTACATTTACACCGCAATAAACGGCTCGGTTGGTAAGCAGGGGCTTATGAGCTGGGTTTTTGGCTTGCACCTGTTAAACAACGGGTACACTTGCTTGCAGTACACAACCCAAACCGTGGTAGCAAAGCTGCTTAGCTTGCAGCTGCCCGGCGGCGCTTGGTGCATTATTGGCAAAACACCCGATGTTGATTCTACCGCCATGGTACTGCAGGCTTTGGCGCCGCATTACCAAAATAACGCCGCCGTTAAGGCCGCTGTTAACAACGCCCTGCTTTATTTAAGTAAGGCTCAGTTGCAGGGTGGCGATTATTCCAGCTATTCGGTGCCGAACGCCGAAAGCACCGCGCAGGTGCTGCTGGCCCTTTTGGCGTTAAACATTAATCCGTTTACCGATTCCCGCTTTATAAAAAATGGCAATAATTTACTCAGTGGCATTTTAAAATATCAGCTTAAAAACGGCCTGTTTTCTCACAAAAAGGACGGGGAGTACAACGGCATGGCTACCGAGCAGGTTTTTTACACCATGGTGGCTGCGCTGCGCTGGCAAAACGGGCAATCGGGCTTTTATTTGTTAGATGTTAAAAACCCGGCCGGGGTGCAAAAGCCGGCACAAGCCGGCTCGGCTGCGGGCAGCGCAACCGGCGGGGCTCCTGCTTTTTCCGGCAGCAGTGCCGGCAAAAGCGGGTTAAATTCTAAGGCCGGCCAAAGCGCTGGCACCAAGGCGCAAAGCAACGCCCAATTGGGCAGTAGCACGGCAGAAAGCTTGGTTACCGGGCAATTTAAAAGCCCAAACGCTGGGGGCGAGTTGGCAGGGCAGGAGCTTAGCAGCAGTACCGAATTGACCCAAACCAGCGCTAAAAAAATAAAACTGCTTTGGTTTAGCGTGCCGGTTGTGGCTGTGGCCGCGCTTTTGGCGTTTTATTACCTAAAACTTAAAAAGCGGCAAAAATAGGCGTTGCTCCGCCTTTTTAGCAGTTGGGCAAAAAAATTGCAAAAAGGGCTTGACAAACCCCTTTTACCGTGCTATACTGAATAAAAATTAAAGGCTGTGACGAAGACGGTCGGGTTTTATTATTTTTAGAGAGCCGGTGTTTGGTGCAAACCGGTAATGGTAATTCCTTTTTGGCCCATCACTTCCGAGCCGGAGGGCTGAAGCTTTCAGTTAGCTTAGGCGTTCCCGTGATTGCCGCGTTAGAGCATAGAGGTTGTTAGACCTTGAAGTGGCGCTTGCTGTTGTCAGCGGCGCAATTTGAGTGGTACCGCGAGTGTATATTGTTTTTCACCCGTCTCAAAGCAATAGCTTTGGGGCGGGTTTTTAATTTTTTTGGCAAGCTAAATATTCTACTGTTTGCCGGAACAGGAGGTTTTAAAAAATGTCTGCAATTGAAACGCAAAAACTATTAGAGGTGGGCGGCCGAATTCGTGAAATGCGCGAAATTGACGGTATTTCGGTAGAGCAAATGGCAAAACAAACCGAAGTTAGCCCCGAGCAGTACAAGGCTTACGAAAACGGGCAGGCCGACTTTCCCTTTTCGTTTATTCACAAATGCGCCGCCGTTTTTGGCATTGGCATTACCGACCTGTTAGAGGGGCAAAGCGCGCACCTTTCCTCCTACACGGTTACCCGTAAAGGGCAGGGGCAGCAAACCGCTAAGGAAAACGGCATTTCAATTAACAGCTTAGCCCCGCTGTTTCGCAAAAAAATTGCCGAGCCGTACGCCGTATGTTACGAGTACGACCCCGCACTGCAGGAAAAGCCTATTCACCTAACTACGCACTCCGGGCAGGAATTCGACTATGTTTTAAGCGGGCGTTTAAAGGTTCAGGTTGGGCAGCATGTTGAATATTTAAGCGAGGGTGACAGTATTTACTACAACTCCTCCACCCCCCACGGAATGATAGCAGTAGACGGCAGCGAATGTAAATTTGTTGCGGTGGTGCTGCCGGGGGAGGATGTTGCCGCAACCACCGTGCGCGAAACGCTGGCCCCCACCGCCAAAAGCCAACCCTTTGTTTGCAACCGGTTTATTGAAACCACCGAAAACGAAAACGGCGTGCCAACCGCCATTCGCTTTAAGGGGGAGGAAAAGTTTAATTTTGCGTTTGATATTGTAGACGAAATTGCAAAGCAAAAGCCGAATAAGCTTGCCATGCTGCATATTGATAAATTTGGCACCGAGCGCCGCTTTACTTTTAAGGATATGAAACGCGCCTCGGCCCAGTGCGCCAACTACTTTAAAGCGCTTGGTATTCAAAAGGGCGACCGGGTTATGTTAATTTTAAAGCGGCATTACCAGTTTTGGTTTGCTATTGTTGGGCTGCACAAGCTGGGTGCGGTGGCCATTCCCGCAACCAACCTGCTGCAGGAGCACGATTTAACCTACCGCTTTAACGCAGCCGGCATAAGTGCCGTTTTGTGTACGGCTGACGGCGATGTAGCCCACCAGGTAGAGCTTGCCCAAAAGGAGAGCCCCACCCTTAAAACCAAGGTTTTGGTTGGCGGAAGCCGCGAGGGCTGGCACAGCTTTGACGACGAATTTAACCTTTACAGTGCCCATTATTACCGCACCGAAGACACCCCCTGCGGCAGCGATCCCATGCTAATGTTTTTTACCTCGGGCACAACCGGCTACCCCAAAATTGCCGAGCACAATTACAAGTACCCGCTGGGGCATTACATTACGGCAAAATACTGGCACGGCGTTGACCCCGACGGCCTGCATTTAACCATTTCCGACACCGGCTGGGGAAAGGCGCTTTGGGGCAAGCTGTACGGGCAGTGGCTGTGTGAGGGCGCCGTGTTCACCTTTGATTTTGACCGTTTTCACGCCGAGGAGATCTTGCCCCTGTTTGCCAAGTACCAAATTACCTCGTTCTGCGCGCCGCCCACCATGCTGCGTATGCTTATTAAGCAAGACCTTTCTAAGTACGACCTTTCCTCTATTAAGCAAATGACAACGGCAGGCGAGGCCCTAAACCCCGAGGTTTACCGCCAGTTTGAAAAGGCAACCGGCCTGCATATTCGCGAGGGGTTTGGTCAAACCGAGCTGACCTTAGCTATTGCCAACCTTATGGGCGACGGGCACAAGCCCGGCTCTATGGGCAAGCCGGTTGCGCTATACGATATTGATTTGGTGGATCATAACGGCAAGCCGGTAGGCGCCGGCCAACCGGGCGAAATTGTTGTTAAAACGGCTAACGGGGTGCCTTGCGGGCTGTTTGACGGCTATTATTTAGACGAAGCCAAAACTAAAGAGGCCTGGCACGACGGCTACTACCACACCGGCGATGTTGCCTGGCGGGATGAGGACGGCTTTTACTGGTATGTTAGCCGGGCAGATGATGTCATCAAATCCTCCGGCTACCGCATTGGCCCGTTTGAGATTGAAAGCGTTATTATGGAACTGCCTTATGTGCTGGAGTGCGGCGTTTCGGCCGCGCCGGACGAGGTTCGCGGCCAGGTTGTTAAGGCCAGTATTGTGCTGGTAAAGGGTACCGAGGGCAGTGAGGAATTAAAAAAAGAAATTCAAAACTATGTTAAAACCCGTACTGCACCTTACAAATACCCGCGTATTGTAGAGTTTAAGGAGGAGCTGCCAAAAACCATTAGCGGAAAAATTCAGCGTAATTTGCTTTAAATAATTTACTTTAGGTTTACGCAATAGGCTGTATTTACTTTAATTTTAAAAAAAAAGCTGAATAGCCCTTGACAAAGTAGGAAAAGATGTGCTATAATTGCCACATCAAATTTTTAAAGGCGTTGACAAAGAGTAACGCGAACCCCGGTTTCTCAGAGAGGTGGCGGTTGGTGCAAGCCACTGAAATACAGTTCGTTGTTTGTAGCTTTTGAGCCGAAAGGAAGAAAACCGTTTTACGGCAAGTAGAGCCTTTCCGTGATTGCCGCGTTAGAGCATAGAGGTTGTTAGACCTTGAAGGGGTATGGCGCACGCCATGCAATTTGAGTGGTACCGCGGGTTTGTATTTTAACAGCTCGTCTCAAAGTAACATCTTTGGGGCGGGTTTTTTTCGTCCCGGTTGGAGGAAAATTTTATGCAAAAAATTACCGGACTGGACTACAAAATTAAAGAAATGGCTGCGCGTATTCGCGAGTTACGAGAAATTGAGGGTCTTACCACCGAGCAAATGGCCCAAAAAACCGGCGTTTCGGCCGAGGAGTACTTAGCCTGTGAAAACGGTTTTTCCGACCTGAATTTTGCCTTTATTTACCGCTGTGCGCTGGCGTTTAATGTAGATGTTACCGATATTATTGAGGGCTGCAGTCCTACCTTAAAATCTTACACCGTTACCCGCCGCGGCAAGGGCCAAAAAATTGAGCAGGCGCACGGCATGACCTACTACAACTTAGCCGCCAGCTTTCAAAACCGGATTGCCGAACCGCTTTATGTACGCAGTGTGTACAGCGAGGCGGCACAGCACCGGGATATTGAACTGACCACCCACGCCGGGCAGGAGTGCGATTTAATTATTGAGGGTAAATTAAAGGTGCAGGTAGGGGAGCACAAGGTTGTGTTAGAGCCGGGCGACAGTATTTATTACGACAGCGCCACCCCCCACGGTATGATAGCCGTTGACGGGCAGGATTGCCTGTTTTACGCCATTGTGCTAAACCCCACCGGCGAGCCGATTCCGGAGCTGCAAAGCGCCCCGTTGCTAAGCAGCGCCAAAGGCGAAAAAGACAGCGCCGACCGCATTTACCACCGCTTTGTAGAGGTGGAGGAAAACGAAAACGGCACGCCAACCAAAATTACCTTTAAAAACACGGAGCATTTTAATTTTGCGTTTGATATTGTAGACGCCATTGCCGATAAGGACCCAAACAAACGCGCCATGCTGCACATTGCGGTAGACGGCACCGAACGCAGCTTTACTTTTAAGGATATGAAGCGCAAATCGGCACAGGCAGCCAACTATTTTAAATCGCTTGGCATACAAAAAGGGGACCGCGTAATGCTGGTTTTGGGCCGACACTACCAGTTTTGGTACGCCATGCTGGGGCTGCACAAAATTGGCGCCATTGCCATTCCGGCAATGAACCAACTGCTCTCGCACGATTTTGAATATCGCTTTAAGGCTGCCGGCGTTAAGGCGCTGCTTTGCACCGCGCGGGGCGAGGCTGCAGCCCAGGCCGAGCTTGCTGCCAAAACCTGCCCCGGGCTGCAGCACAAAATTATTGTAGACGGCAAGCGAGAGGGCTGGCGCTGTTTTGATGAGGAAAGCGCGCTGTTCAGCTCCCACTTTGAGCGGCCGGAGAATGCCGCCGGCGGCGACGATTTAATGTTGATGTTTTTTACCTCGGGCACAACCGGGTTCCCAAAAATTGCCGCCCACAATTACAAGTACGCCTTAGGCCATTTTCACACGGCGCGGTACTGGCACAATGTAGACCCGAACGGCCTGCATTTAACCATTTCCGACACAGGCTGGGCGAAAGCCATGTGGGGTAAATTTTACGGGCAGTGGATTTGTGAAGGCGGCCTGTTTGTATACGATTTTGACCGTTTTCACGCCGAGGATATTTTACCCATGTTTGCCAAATACGGCATTACCACCTTTTGTGCGCCGCCCACCATGCTGCGGTTAATGGTTAAGCAAGACCTTTCTAAATACGATCTTTCTACCGTAAAGCACATGACAACGGCGGGCGAGGCCTTAAACCCCGAGGTTTACCGCCAGTTTGAAAAAGCAACCGGCCTGCAGATTTTAGAGGGGTTTGGCCAAAGCGAAAGCACCATGATGATTGGCAACCTTACCGGTGCGCCGCACAAGGTTGGCTCCATGGGCAAACCGGCCCCAATATACGATATTGACCTGTTGGACGCCGACGGAAAAAGCGTGCCGGTTGGCGAAAGCGGCGAAATTGTTGTTAAAACCGCCAACGGCACCCCCTGCGGACTGTTTACCGGTTACTACGGGGACGAGGCCAAAACCAAAGAGGTTTGGCACGACGGCTACTACCACACCGGTGATGTTGCCTGGCGGGATGAGGACGGTTTTTTCTGGTATGTTGGTCGTGCAGACGATGTGATCAAATCCTCCGGCTACCGCATTGGTCCGTTTGAGATTGAAAGCGTCATTATGGAGCTGCCTTATGTGCTGGAATGCGGCGTTTCGGCTGAACCGGACGAGGTTCGGGGCCAGGTTGTTAAGGCCAGCATTGTGCTGGTAAAGGGCACCGAGGGCAGCGAAGAATTAAAAAAAGAAATTCAAAATTATGTAAAAGAGCATACTGCGCCGTACAAATACCCCCGCATTGTTGTATTTTGTGAAAGCCTGCCGAAAACAACAAGCGGTAAAATTCAGCGCAATAAGCTGTAAGGCTAAAGGAATGTTGAAAGAATGAACAAACGCCTAACCTTAATTTGTGGGCACTACGGCAGCGGCAAAACAAATGTTGCGTTAAATTTGGCCTTTGCCCTGCAAAAAAAACACCCTAAAACCGCCCTGGCAGATTTGGATATTGTAAACCCCTATTTTCGCAGTAAGGACAGCGAGCAAGCCCTTAAAAAGGCTGGCATTCAGCTAATTTGCTCGCCCTATGCCAATACGAATTTAGATATTCCCGCCCTGCCGCAGGAAATTTATACCCTGGTGGACGATTTAAGCCTGCACGCGGTGCTGGATATTGGGGGCGACGACCGCGGTGCCTTTGTTTTGGGCCGCATTGCCGAGCGCATTTTGCAGGAAAATAATTACGAAATGCTGTTTGTTACCAACTGCTACCGGCCGCTTACCCAAACTGTGGCCAATACCTTAGAGGTGTTTTATGAAATTGAAAACGCCTGCAAAATTCCCTTTACCGGCATTGTAAATAACTCAAATTTAGGGGAGGAAACAACCACCCGGCACATTTTAAATTCGCTGCCCTATGCGAGCGAGCTTTCGGAAAAAACCGGGCTGCCGGTGCGGTACACTACCGTGCAGCAAGGGCTGGCAGAATCCCTTAAAAATAAAATTGAAAACCTGTTTGCGCTGCAACTGCAGCCAAAATGGTAAGGAGTGTGTTAAAATTGGCAAAATTAACCTTTAAAACCGATTGGTGTAAAGGCTGCGGACTATGTGTAGATGCCTGCCCCAAGCAGGTGCTGGCCTTAGCCAAAACAAAAATTAACAAAAAAGGGCACCACCCCGTAGAGGCGATTCAGCCCGAAAGCTGCATTGGCTGTGCCTTTTGCGCAACCATGTGCCCCGATTGCATTATTACGGTAGAAAGGTAGGGAATTTTATGTCTGAAAAGGTTTTAATGAAAGGGAACGAGGCCATTGCCGAAGCCGCCATTCGTGCCGGCTGCCGCTTTTACTTTGGCTACCCCATTACCCCCCAAACCGAAATTGCCGCTTACATGGCTAAAAGAATGCCAAAAATTGGCGGAACCTTTTTGCAGGCTGAAAGTGAAATTGCCGCAATCAACATGGTTTATGGCGTTTCCTCCACCGGCAAAAGGGTTATGACCTCCTCCTCCAGCCCGGGCATTTCGTTAAAAAGCGAGGGGCTTTCGTACCTTGCGGGGGCCGATTTGCCGGCGCTGGTTGTTAATGTGCAGCGCGGTGGCCCGGGCCTTGGCGGCATACAGCCCTCGCAGGCCGATTATTTTCAGGCAACCAAGGGCGGCGCCCACGGCGATTTTCACATGATTGTTTTGGCTCCCTCCTCGGTGCAGGAAATGGCCGATTTAACCGTTAAAGGGTTTGAACTGGCCGACGCTTACCGCATGACGGCCATGATTTTAGCCGACGGCACCATGGGACAAATGATGGAGCCGGTTAGCTTAGATCTTGACATTAAAACCCCGACCGAAAAGCCTTGGGCCGTTACCGGCACCGGCTTAAAGCGCAAGCACAACATAATCAACTCACTTTCCTTAGTTCCTGAGGAGTTAGAGCAGCTAAACTTTAAGCGCTACGAGCGTTACGCCGAAATTGAAAAAACTGAGCCGCTGTGCGAGGAATATTTAATGGAGGATGCCGAAATTTGCATTGCTGCCTTTGGCATTGCGGCGCGTGTTTCTAAAAATGCTATTAACGCGGCCCGTGCCGAGGGCATTAAGGTTGGCTTAATACGGCCTATAACCCTGTGGCCTTTTCCAAAGCTTGCTTTTGCCAACGCAGCCAAAAGGGTAAAAGCGTTTGTTTCGGTAGAGCTTTCTATGGGGCAAATGATAGAGGATGTTCGCCTGGCCTCGGGTTGCAGCAAGCCGGTTGTACTTTGCAACCGCGCCGGCGGAATGATTCCATCTCCCGAACAGGTGTTAAAGGTAATTAAAGAGTTGAATAATAACGGAGGTGCAAAATAATGGTTGTTTTTCAAAAACCGCAATCATTGGCTAATATTCCATTACACTATTGCCCCGGCTGTACGCACGGTATTGTGCACCGCCTGGTGGCCGAAACGCTGGATGAACTGGACTTAGAGGGCAAAACCGTTGGCATTGCGCCGGTAGGCTGCTCGGTTATGGCGTACGATTATTTTAATTGCGATATGATAGAGGCGGCGCACGGCCGTGCCCCGGCAGTTGCAACCGGCGTAAAACGATCGAACCCCGAAAATATTGTTTTTACCTACCAGGGCGACGGCGACCTGGCCTCAATTGGAATGGCTGAAACGGTTCACGCCGCCGCACGCAACGAGAATATTACCGTTATTTTTATTAACAACGCTATATACGGTATGACTGGCGGCCAAATGGCTCCCACTTCGCTGCCCGGGCAAATTACCCAAACCTCCCCCTACGGGCGGGATGTTAACCACTGCGGATACCCCATTCGCGTTTGCGAAATGTTATCCCAGTTAGAGGGGCCGGAATATTTGGCACGCGTCACGGTAAACAATGTTAAAAATGTTAAAAATGCCAAAAAAGCCATTAAAAAGGCCTTTGAAAACCAGGTAAACGGCAAGGGATTTTCACTGGTTGAGGTGCTTTCCAGCTGCCCCACCAACTGGGGTTTAACCCCCAAAAAGGCGCTGGAGTGGATTGACGAAAAAATGATTCCGTATTATCCGCTTGGCGTTTATAAAGACCGCTCACTACAAGGTAAGGAGGATTAAGCAAAAATGTCTGCAACACAGTATTTATTTGCCGGCTTTGGCGGGCAAGGAATTTTGTTTTCGGGCAAATTTTTGGCCTATAAAGGCCTTATGGCTGGAAAAAATGTTAGCTGGCTGCCCTCCTACGGGCCGGAAATGCGCGGCGGAACGGCCAGCTGCAGCGTTGTTTTAAGCGAAACACCAATTGGATCGCCCATTGTTAGTAATCCGGATGTTTTAATTGCCATGAATTTACCTTCGTTAGACCGGTACGAAAACAGCGTAGCCCCCGGCGGAACCATTTTTGTAGACAGCACCTTGATTGAGCGTAAGGTGCAGCGGCAGGATGTTACGGTTTACTATGTACCCGCTACGCAAATGGCTTCCGACAACAATATGCCAACCCTGGCTAACATGATCTTAATGGGCAAGGTTTTGGCCGTATTGGGCGAAAATGACCCCCAGCAAATTGAAAACGCCTTAAAAAAGGTGATTTCGGCAAAGCACGGTGATATGTTAGGCGTGAACCTAACCGCCCTTGAAATGGGCGAAAAAGCCTAAAATAGTAATAATGCTAAAATGGTTAATTGCTTTTATTAAATTTAAAGGAGTGCGTTAAAATGGAAATTTCGGTAACCAAAACAACCCATCCGGCCCAAAAACCGGCCAGCGACGCTTTGGGTTTTGGCAAATTTTTTACCGACCACATGTTTGTAATGGACTACACGCCGGAGAAAGGTTGGCACGATGCCCGCATTGTGCCGTTTGGCAACATTTCGTTACACCCGGCGGCCACAGTGCTGCACTACGGATCCGAGATTTTTGAGGGTTTAAAGGCTTACCGCCGAGCCGACGGCAAGGTTCAGCTGTTTCGGCCAATAGAAAATATTCGTCGCATGAACAATTCGGCCGAGCGCCTTTGTTTGCCCCAAATTCCCGAGCAGGACGCGCTGCAGGTTTTAACTGAGTTTGTGCGTTTGGAGCAGGATTGGACGCCTTCGGCCCCCGGCACCTCGCTATACATTCGCCCCTTTATGTTCGGGAACGACGAATCCTTAGGGGTACATTCGGTAAAGCACGCAACTTTTATGATTATTACTTCGCCGGTTGGCAGCTACTACGCCGAGGGCTTAAACCCGGTTAGAATTATGATAGAGGCTGAGGATGTTCGCGCGGTGCGCGGCGGTACGGGCTACGCCAAATGCGGTGGCAACTACGCTGCCAGTAACCGTGCCGGCGAAAAGGCCGAGGAGCAAGGCTACTCTCAGGTTTTGTGGTTAGACGGCGTGGAGCGCAAATATATTGAAGAAGTTGGCGCCATGAATGTTATGTTCTTAATAAACAACGAGGTTGTTACGCCAATGCTTACCGGCTCAATTTTGCCGGGTATTACCCGCAAATCCTGCATTGAGGTGTTAAAAAACGCCGGCTACACGGTTTCCGAGCGCCTGCTTAGTGTAGATGAATTGGAGCAGGCCATGGATGACGGAAGCCTAAAAGAGGCCTGGGGCTGCGGTACGGCTGCTGTTGTTTCGCCCATAGGGGAGCTAAGCTACAAGGGCAAAAAATGCATTGTAAATGGCGGCAAAATTGGCAAGGTAACCCAAATGCTGTACGATACTTTAACCGGTATTCAGTGGGGCAAAACGCCTGACCCCTACGGCTGGACCTACCCGTTAGATTAATTAATTTTTAAAACAAAAAGCCGGCTCTGCAAAATAGCAGGGTCGGCTTTACCCGTTTATGGGGGCAATGTGTTTATTTAATGTAAAGGGCGGCGCGGCGTACAGCGCCGGCCCGGCAAGCTGATTTTAAATGTTTTTAAAACTTTAACTAACCTTTGCTTGCGCTAAAATTGCAGTGTGCTTAATTACAATGCAATTAAAGGGGATAATGCGTTTACAAAAGGCGCTTTAGCTTGGCGCGGTCGCACCCGGCGGCAAGCAGGGCGTACAAAATGCCGCTGCCAACAATTTGCACCACATTGCCCCAAATAGAAAGCACCGGCGCAGCCCAGTTGCCGTAAATAACGGCCTCGGCAAGATAATAAACGCTAACAGTTACAACAAGGCAGGGCAGCAGAGCCAGCAAATTGCGTTTGCAAAGAATTTTTTGCCCTTTAGCGGTAAAGCAAAAGGCCATTGCCCCTTTTACAACAATGGTAAACGGCGCCCAAACAGCACTGCCGCATAAAACATCGGCCAGGCCGCCGCCAATCATAGCGGCCGGAACGGCAAAACCGGGCGGCAAAAGGGAGGCGGCTAAAAAAATAAATGCGTCCCCAAAATGCAGGTAGGCGGTGTTGCTGCCAATGGTAATGGGTACATGGAATAAATAGGCGGTAAAAACGGCAATAATGGCGGCAAACGTGGCGGCCGTAACAATATATTTAAGTGTTTTACCTTTGGTTTGCATAAACAATCCTGCTTTCTTTAGGCAAGCGCTAACTGCCAAACCGGCGTTATTTTGGCGCGCCTGGATTTCTTTCTTGTTTTTTTCTTTATTATAACATTCGGCGCCCGTTTTGCAACAAAATTCTTGCCAAAAACGGCAATTTTGTTAAAACTACTAATTTAGTAGGTTTTATGCTCAAAAAACTGGCTTAATTTTTTTGTAAACCTACATACTTTAATTAAAACAGATTAAAAAATACACTTGATTTTTGGAGTAGCGAATGATATAATTGGTGCAAAAACGGAATAATGGAAGTGCATTAAGGCAACTTAAGTAGCATCTGCACCCTATTTTGACAGAAAAATCCGCAAAGAATTTTTGAATCAAACGGTCGTGCAGTGTATGCCCGGATTAAATTTTTGGTGCTGTAATTTTTTGCGCTTTTTAGGTGGCCAGCAAAGGCTTTATAGGCTATTTATAGGCTAATTGTAATTTGCCAAAAGCTTTTTAATTGGTGTGATTGCGGTAAAAATACATTGGCTATTTACTCGGCTTCGGACCATTTATTAAAAAAGCAGGAACTGACCACCGTCGAGCGGGAGACCTCATTTACCAGTATGATCACTTTGGCTTTGCACTCCAAACAACTGGAGCAGGAGGGAAAATTATAAAAATGGGAAAGGATATTATTATGGATGCCAAAATTTACAATACAAAAAAGTATAAACGTTCGCGAAAAGCTTACATAATTCAGTGTACAGCAGAATATTTTATAACATTGTTGGTTGTAGATGCGTTTTTGGCAAACAGTCCTTGTGCAAACCACTCGTTTGACGGGTGGTTATGATTTCAACCATAAACTCGTAAGGTGAATATTGCTTGACGGAACGCCAAATCACATTGTCGGTAATTGAACTGCCCTGGAGCACAAAAAAAGCCCTTGTTCAAATAGAACAAGAGCTCACTGGTCGAGGTGACAAGATTCGAACTTGCGACCTCTGCGTCCCGAACGCAGCGCTCTACCAAACTGAGCCACACCTCGAAGTACGGCCTAAAGCCGACTTAAATATTATAGTAAATCAAACCGCAAAAGTCAAGAGAAATTTTAGAAAAAATAAGCTTTTTAAAAAAATTTTTGTAAAATAGGCGGGTACAGCTTTAATAATTCAATTTTAAAATTAAATCTTCGCAAAAGAGCTGCGGAGCGCCAAGTCAAAGCCTTTGTTGTAAAAAGCGGTTGGGTCAATCTAACTTGTCGGTCAATTCCTCCAGCTCGCGCAAAATGCGGTCGCGGTATTGGGCCGGTAATAAACGGAACATGGCAACCAGTTTACGTTCTTTTACCGTAAGGGTAGAAAGGTTGGTGCCGTCAAAAGCGTTGGGGCCAAAAAAGTCATGCTCATTTTTAAAGGAAAGTATGCTGTCGTCATTAATTTCGGCCGAGGAAAGCTTAATACGGTTCACTTCTACCGGGTCCGGCTTGCCGTAAAGCAACTCGTGCATACCAATGTTGTAAAGCTGCGAAAGCTTTTTAATAATATCCTGCGGGGGATACACATTTCTTTCATAATAAGCATAGGTAGAGCGTTTAATTTTTAAATACTCAGCAACATTACTTTGGGTAAAACCGTTATCCTTACGGATTTTAATAAGATTGCGCGCAATTTCGGATTTCTCAAATTTTTCTGACATTTTGAACACTCCTGATTTTTTAAATTTTGGGCTTGACTATCTGCTAAATAATTGGTATAATAAAAAGCGTCCTCTTGCTGGTGTGGCTCAATGGCAGAGCGGCTCACTCGTAATGAGCAGGTTGTCGGTTCGATTCCGACCATCAGCTCCAGCACAAAAGCATGCGTTTTTACGCGTGCTTTTTTTATTTAACGCCGTTTTGTAACAGGCCTTTGGTAAACGAACCGGGGAACTTTTGCCCGTTGCGGAACAGGGTAATAATAGTTTCAACTTCCTTGGCGGTTTCGGAGGTAAAGTAAAGGTAGCAGCCGTTGGCCGAAAGCTGCGAAAGCTTATCGCCAACATAAATGGGCCGGTTGTTATAAAGCTGAATACTTTCTCCGCTGCAGTGTAGGGTAAAACGCTCGCCTTTGCGGTCGGTAACGCTGCAGGCCAAGTGCTTTTGGCAGCCCTTGTGCGCCTTTACCGGGCAATTGCGAAGCAGCATAAGGGGAAAGTAGCCGTAACAAAAGCTGTAAAGCGCAAATTGCGGCGGTGCCGCGCAAACCTGCGGCAGCTGTGCCAAGCTAAGTTCGGGTGAAAGCACCCCGCCGCTAAGCCCGGCGTTTAAAAACTGCTGAGCCGTGTAGCTGTTAAAAATATTTAAACCAAAGCCCGCAAAAACTTTAAGCCCTGCTGTTAAAGCCGGTTTAATTTGGGCAATGTTTTGGGCAACAACCCCTTGCACGCCGGTGTGTTTCAGTTGCGTTATGGTTTGCAGTAAGGCAATTTCGTTAAAATTGGTGCGTGGTAGTTCGGCCCAAAGTAACTGCTTGTTAAAACCGGCCGGAATACCCGCTGTAAAACAGCCGGCCGGCAAGCTGTAACCGTTAACCCCCAAAAGGTTTTGTGGCAATTGGCCGGGCTGCTGCAGCCTTAAAAACCAGCCTTGCGGAGTGCGCGTGCGGGGTGCCGGTGGGGTTAAGGTGTAAGCAAGCTGCTGCTTGCCTGCCTGCAGACGCTGTTGATTTAAAATTTGCACCGCGTTAGATTTTAACCGATTTAAATTGCCCAAACGCACCGTTAACCCAAGCGGGTTTTGCAGGATAAATTGATTTAAACGGTAGGGCGTTCCCCCTAATTTTTCAAGGCACGCCTGCGCCATTTCGCGGCTAAGCGGGGCGATTTGCGGCGCCTCCGGCGCGGGGCCAAAAACACTGACGGTTTGCCCGTTGGCAGTTAGGGTAAGCACGGTTTTGTTGCTTAAAAGCTTTAGCTCGGCCGCAAGTAAAACGGGCTGCGGGTCAACACGGTAATATTGGTGCAGCTGCTTTAGGGTTGCCGGGGCAACGGCGTCATCCTTGCTGCGGGCCCCAAACATCTCACTGCCGCGGCGGCCGGTAAAGTAGCCGTTTGTAAACCCGCTGCGGGAGAACACCTGCCGCAGCAAGGCTTCATCTCCCGGTGCGGGCGCACCGTTTTTTAAAGCGGTAACCGCGCAGTGAACCGCCGCCGCAACATATTCCGGGCGCTTCATTCGTCCCTCTATTTTAGCGCTGGCAACGCCCAGCTTTTGCAGGGTTTGCAAGTGGTGTATCAGGCTAAGATCTTTTAAGCTTAACGCGTTTTGCGCTTTGCCGCACAAAAACGGCAACCGGCAGGTGCCGGCGCACAGGCCGCGATTGGCGCTGCGCCCACCCAAAAATGCGCTGAAGTAGCATTGGCCGGAAACCGACATACAAAGTGCACCGTGAACAAAAACTTCAACTTCAATATCCAGCTTTTTAGCAGCGCGGCAAAACGCTTGCAGCTCGGTTTGCGACATTTCCCGCGCGGCTACCACCCGTGTAATGCCAAGCTCTTTTAAAAACGGCAAAGCAGCGGGGGAGTGCACCGACATTTGGGTAGAGGCGTGCAGCTCAATTTGCGGCAGCTTGCTGTGCAAAATGCTGCACAGGCCAATATCCTGCACAATAAGGGCATCTACGCCGGCGTTTGCGGCAAAAACGGCCAATTCAACCGCGCGCGGTAGCTCGTCGTTGGCAATTAGGGTGTTTAAGGTTAAGTAGGTTTTAACGCCAAAAAGGCGGCAATAATCAACCGCCTCTACAAGGCTGGCACCGCTAAAATTTTCGGCATTTTGGCGGGCGTTAAAACAATCGGCCCCAAAATAAACGGCGTTTGCCCCGCTGCGTACGGCAGCAATTAGGGAGCTGAAGTTGCCGGCCGGCGCTAAAATTTCAAGCGCGGGGGAGCTTTGTACGGTATTTTCTTGGTTATTCATTACGAAAGCAACTGCCCGCCCAGGTCTTTCAGCTCTGTTTCTACCTGGCGGTAATCCTCACAAATTACTACAACAATAATTGAATCTACCTGCATAAAAATGCGATTCTGAATTTTTTGGTACTCGGTTTCAAAGTTGTTTTTGTAAACCTCGGCTTTATTGTTTAAAAACAGCGAAATACCGTTCATAATTTTAGATTTTTCGGTATCGTCGCGAAACTCAAAGGCGGCAATAACATCGGAAGATTCGGTAGCGTTGCTAATGTAAACACTAAAGCGCTTTACATCAGAATCGTTAAATTGAAAATAGGCAGAAAGTTTATCGCCGCTTAGTTCACTTAAAGAGGAAAAGTGATGATTGGTTTTAATACTTTCGGTAATTTCGGCCGGAGAAAGCGCTGCACGGTTACAGCTGGCAAAAGAAAGCAGCACAAGCACCGCTAAGAGCACGGAAACAATTCGGCGTAGCTTTGGTTTAAACATAAAAACTCCTACTTAAAAAATGGCCGCAATACCACTTGTAATAATTACATTAAATATTATAACCCCTTTGTGCTGTTTTGTCAAACATTTTGTTTTAAAAGGTTTACAAAGTTTACGAAGGGCAGATAATACAAAAAAATGGCCGAAATATTACTTGACAACGCGGTTCTAATTCGTTATGTTAATAAGTAGCAAATTCAGCGGGTTTTAAGGCCAAAATAAAGCGTTAGCGCCTTGCCGAAAACACGCTATGGAGGAATTAACCATGTTTTCTAAAAACTTTATTGCAGCAACAAAAGAGTATTCTGAATACGGCAAGCACATTCCCGCTCCGTATTTACGCAAAAGCTTTACCCCTAAGGCAAAGGTGCGGCAGGCCACCATTACGGTGTGTGGACTTGGCTTTTACGAGCTGTTTGTAAACGGCAACCGTTTAACCAAGGGTTTGCTGGCACCGTACATTTCTAATCCGGACGATATTTTGTATTATGACGAATACGACCTTACCACTCATCTTACCACCGGCAAAAATGTGCTGGGCTTTTGCCTTGGCAACGGTATGCTAAACTGCCCCGGCGGCACTATTTGGGATTTTCAGGATGTACCGTACCGCAGTGCGCCAAAGCTGGCAATGGCGCTGCAAATTACCTACGAAAACGGCGAGCAGGAGCAAATTTTTGCCGATGAGAGCTTTAAGACGCACCCTTCGCCCATATTGTTTGACGATTTACGCATTGGCGAAATTTATGACGCCAACCGGGAGCTTGCGGGCTGGAACCTGCCGGAATTTGATGACAGCAGCTGGCAAAATGCTATTTTGGCCGAAACGCCGCGCGGGGAGGCCCGGCTTTGCACCGCCGAACCTATTACCGTTTTAAAAACGCTGCAGCCTGTTTCGGTTAAAAAAGGGCACATTACCCACCTGCCGGTAACCCGCGAAAATCTGCCGGTTTTTTCGTTAAACCAAGAGGAGATGGAGGGGTATATTTTTGACTTTGGCGAGAATTTGGCCGGGAATATACGCCTAAAAATTAATGGCCGCAAGGGGCAAACCATTTGTTTGCAGTTTGGGGAGCTGCTGGCCGAGGACGGCGGGCTGGACCTGCGCGCCATGAGCTTTCAGCCGCACCGATATAACCACCGCATTGTTTACACCCTAAGCGGAAACGGCACCGAGGAATATGCACCGACCTTTACTTACCAGGGCTTTCGTTATTGCTTGGTTTCGGGTCTTACGCCCGAGCAGGCGGTGCCAGAGCTGCTAAGCTATGAGGTCATGTCCTCCGCTTTAAAGGTAAACGGCAGCTTTAGCTGCTCTAACGCTATTGTAAACCAGCTGCAAAAGGCAACCTACAATGCCGATATTTCTAACTTTTATTATTTTCCAACCGATTGCCCGCACCGCGAAAAAAACGGCTGGACTGCCGATGCGGCCCTTTCGGCGGAGCAAATGCTGTTTCATTTAACGCCGGAGCGCAGCTACCACGAGTGGCTGAATAACATTCGTAAAGCCCAGCGGGAGGACGGCGCATTGCCCGGCATTATTCCAACCGGAGGCTGGGGCTTTGCATGGGGCAACGGTCCGGCTTGGGATAGCGTACTGTTTTACCTGCCTTATTACACCTGGCTGTACCGGAACGATACCGATATTATTTTAGAAAACGCCGCAGCCTTTATGCGCTACTTGCACTACATTTCTACCAAAAGGGATTCCCGCGGGCTCATGCACATTGGGCTGGGCGACTGGGTGCAAATTGGGCAAAATACCCCCAAAGCTCCGTTAGAGGTTACCGACACTTTAATGTGCTTAGATATTTGCAAAAAGGCCGAGACCATGCTGCGGGCGGTAAATTTATTGCCGCAGGCGGAATTTGCGGCGACTTTGTGGGCAGAATTTTACCAGGCTGCGCGCAAAGAGCTGATTTTAAGCGACAAGGTTACCGTGCTGGGCAGCTGCCAGGCCTCTCAAGCTATGGCCATTGCGTACGATCTATTTACCGATTATGAAAAACCGGCCGCCTTTGCCGTTTTGTTAAAACTGATTCATGAGCAAGACGACCATTTAGATACCGGCTGCCTTGGCGCGCGCGTTATTTTTCATGTGCTTTCGGCCTTTGGGCAGGCCGAGCTAGCATACAAAATGATTACGCGAACCGATTACCCCTCCTACGGGCACTGGGTTGCCGCTGAAAATTGTACTGCATTGTTCGAGGCGTTTTTAACCCCGGCCGACAGCCCGAATTCTAAAAACCACCACTTTTTTGGAGATGTGAGCTCCTGGTTTTTAAAGAACTTAGCCGGTATTAAGGTGAATCCTTACGCCCGCAACGCCAACGAGGTAGAAATTTCTCCCGAGTTTATTTCGTCGTTAGACTATGCCGAGGGTGAAATTGGCGTTCCGGCCGGCAAAGTGCAGGTTTCGTGGCGGCGTAACCATAACGCCGTGGAGCTGACCTTAACTGTACCGGAAGGTATTACCGGCGAGCTGCGGCTGAAAAACGGCTACTATTTTATTCAGAATGCCAAAAGCAAGCAAACCGTTATGCCGGTAAAATCCGGCACCTACACCTTTTACAAAGCCTAAGCTTTAAAGCTGCACCCTGCTTTATAAACTGCACTGCGACTGCCCTTTGTGGTGGCCGCGGTTTTAATATTGTTGCCAATTGCTTTTAGCAATTTAAGTTTTTAGCAATTTTGCAAAATATGCCGTAAAAAATCGCGAGTAGGGGAAAGCAGCAAAACGGGCGCAGAATAGCAAAAAAGCTGTTTGTAAAATCATAGAGTTGCACAGTTTTGGGCGGAAAATTTTGTCCAATATTTTCCAAATAAAGCGTTGCTTATTTTTCCATAAAATGGTAAAATAAGACTTAC